>Ga0098054_1001677_pt1 | contig 10904 bp, 19 predicted proteins | sample 16_taG_FD_75048 | JGI IMG/M metagenome (GOLD analysis project Ga0098054, IMG submission 75048) | Marine viral communities from the Subarctic Pacific Ocean - 16_ETSP_OMZ_AT15313 metaG | ecosystem: Environmental > Aquatic > Marine > Oceanic | place: Pacific Ocean | collected 2015-01-18
AAAACAGAGGTTCCACTCCAATAAATCACAGGCGCCCTAGCACTTCACACCAAGTATAAACCCACTGTTATCAACTGATAAACCAGCTATAAATAATACTAATTGTTAACCTTTTTTGTGGGCGAGATAAGATTATATTTCACTTGGAAATAAACACGGAGAGTCGAGATGATCGAATATTTAAAGGAAGTTGTCGTTCAGAAATCCAAGGAAATCACCAAAGAAGAGCTCAAGATTCTTGAGGAATCCCTCGATAATTTTGCTATCAATTGCTTTGGAGAGTTCGGGTATGACACCTGCAGCAAGCGCGAGAAATTAATCTGCGTTTGGATGCTGTTCGAGGATGTTCTGAGAGCGGAAGAGAACAAATCAGATAAATAAACAAAACTTATTGATGGATGCACCCACAATAAAAAATTGTGATTGTTATTTAGATCTGTGGGTGAGATAAGATCTATCTACTTACTCAAAATAACCACACGCACAAGGAGCGTTAATTATGGCAGCAACAGCAGCAGCAATACCAAGCGATTCAACAGTAAAACTGTACACACAGAAAGGTGCACGTTTGGTCTGGTTGACCAAGAAGCAGCTTCCTGCAACAGTCAAACCTGGCGATCGCTACGACGCAACAATCGAAAAAGACGTACTGACCATCAAATTCTCTGACACTGGTAAGAACAAGGTGTACGGGAAGAAGACAAAAGATGGTAAAGATCCTGTGCTTGCGATCAAAGGCAAGCAGCTCTCGGATGCTTTTGGTATCGACTCTGACGGTATCATCGAGCATATTCCCGTTAAGACCAACGGGAAAACCATGGTTATCGCAAGGTAACCGTTTATCTCCTCCTCCTAATTACGGGACCCTTCGGGGTCCCTTTTTTTTACCTGGATCATACTATGAAAATGCTATGTCAGGTCTGCGAGACACAAGAGCACGACTATCAATACACAACACGGTGTGGTGAAGTTATTTGCGAAGATTGTTTCACCGAGAAGTACATCGCACCATTTAATAGTAACGAGCAAATGTTCGAGTTCGACCATAGCGAGGAATAAATCATGACTAATACGATATACGTTGTATATGGCGGTATGGACTGCGACTGCGTACGGTTTAGTGACAAAACATCGTTTTCTACTCTCCTAGAATACAAAGCATGGGAAGATAGACTGTACGATGAAGCTGAGGGTCCTGTTTGGCACAACCGTTGCAGCAAGGTAGCATACGATAATTTCAACAAAGAGAGCAGAGATTTAGCTCTTGAAGCTTTTGAAGACGGTCACCCGTGGGTGGTGTACACGTGATTGACCCACCAAAACGCACGGTCGTTGTCAACAGGAACAAAGACTTCGACAGAGAATTTCTAGTAGACGTAATGGGATACTCAGAAAAAGATGGTCGTTTATCGACCTTAACCCTCAATGAAACTGACTGCAACCATATCATCGATAGGTTGATGCAGGAGCTTTGGGACAAACGTTTGATGCAAGAAATGAAGGAGAAAGAAAATGTGGGACAAAGTAATAGAACCGAAAATTACGGAGGAACCAAGTGAGTTCGAAAGAGACAAATCTTATCTACTCAAACAGAACGGCACAGTTGAAGTATGGGAAGAAGAACACTCGCTTAAGAACTGGCAGAAAGCAGTTGGTGGGTATGTGGAATGTGTGCCGACACAAATTGCTAGGGTCTTCTCTGAGCACCACGTTATGCTGGTTGACGAGGAAGGTCTATGGAAGCCTTACAAGGTTAATGAGAAAGTCAAGAACGGTATTGTGGGCGACGCTCTTTTGATACCAGGGGAAAGCTTCGAATGAAGTTAGAGAACGGTGATTCAGTGGTAATAAGAATCAAGGAAGACCGTATGCGTCTCATGTGGCATGTTACAGTAGAACGTGAGAAGGATGGTGTAGTAGCGTGCACAACATGCGGCGAAGAACCTAACGAGAAATCTGAGGTTGTTCAAGATCTTTGCCGTTTATTAATGGTTAAATAATGATTTAATTCGTTGTTTAACGACGAGGTATAATAAACACAATGAGCAAACAAACAAAACACGAGTCTAAACTGAAGAAATTCATGACTCAAACTCAATTTGCCAAGCTTGGTAACTTACCAACTTATCACTCGTATTGCTTCGATAAGACTGGTGTGTCCAGGCCTGGTAAAACAGCTCGAGATAGGGCAAAGAAAGAGATTAGGTAGCTGTGGCACCGTGGCTATCTAACACTTGGATCCATTAACAACGGTGCAAGGGAGACTATATGTCAAGAGACGAACTTAAAGGTAATTACGCTACGCGCAGGTTGATAGCGAAGGATGTTCCTATATCCAAGATATCTCACTACGAAAAGCTGGCTAAAAAGAAAGGTCATAAAGCTTATTGGTTTCGTGGTAGAGGTTCTAGAGTAGGTGCAGCTATCAAAGCACTGCAAGATGGCACATGGAAAAAAGCTTTAGGTCAAGACCACCCATGGGTTATCGAACACAAAACAAGTGGTAAGTTGACAAACCGCAGATATGAACGAATATATAACTTTCTGTATAGCAAGTATTCTCAAGATCTGCCAATCAAGTATTCAGACAGAGTGTCTGTTTACCACCGGTCTTAACAACACATGGGGTGCTAGTTAACGCTAGTGCCCCTTTTTGTTTTAGGAAAATGCATGAACGTATTGAAGTTACTAAGAAGAATGAATGATCAACCAGAACCACCATGCACAGGTTGTAGGAACTACGACTATTGCGAAGAAACACAGAAGTGTTGTAAAGGGTTTATGGAATATGTCAACTTTGGGTCGTGGAGAGATAAGGAATTTAATCCAAGTTACTACACCTGTATACCAGAGAATGGCGTATCCGTAAAGGAGCTAAGTAATGCCTGCGGTATCAATACTTCAGAGCTACAGATATTACTGTGGTCTGTAGAGAGGCATAGCTTAGCATTTGAACAGACCGGATTCTACTTTTATAGGGATATAGAAAATGAAATCTCGGAAATTAAGCCACGATCCGGAAGACTACGAAAAGCTAAAGTTGTGCTTTGCCAGATACTGTTGGACTCGAAGAAATCAATTGACCCCAAAGGGTCGAATAACCTGGTCAGAGAGATTCGAAGAAATGTTTGGTGTATCGCTCAGGGAGTATGCTGAAATGATGATGAAGAAAAATGGAAAACAAGGAAAAGCTAAAGCAGCTAGAAGAGAAGGAGAAGGAACCTAAAATCAAACGCTCAGAAGAAGAGGAATTCTTCTGGGGTAACTATCAAGAAGGGTGGCCATATCCAGATGATGATGAAAAAGCAGAGAATATCACTATGTATGAATGAACTTTATGCAGGCGTGATGTTAGATATACGTAGGTTTGGATCTAAGGTTGGCAATACCATAGAGATACATAACGCAAGTTATACGTTAGAAGATCCTACGTTGTTAAGTATAGACGATATAGATCGTAGATGGAAGTCAGAATATGCAGTAGCTGAGTTCCTGTTCTACTTAGGGCAGTCCCCATACGTTGGTAACATGGGTAAACTAGCATCTATTTGGGACAAAATCAAAGATGATGATGGGAAGATAGAAAGCAACTACGGTTGTTACATTTTTGGCAAGCCTTGGTATCATACCGCTGACGAGCTGATAATGAATCCAGATAGTAGAAGAGCTGTTATACCTATCTTCAATGTAGATCATTACGAGAAGAATCTAAATGATTATCCTTGTACTGGTTTCATACAGTTCATAATAAGAGATGATGTTCTTCATTTAATATGGAACATGCGTTCTTGTGATGCCATCTTTGGGTTATGCAATGATATGTTCTGCGCCTCTATGTTTCTACAGTTGATGCGTAACTATCTAGAAGCGAGATTAAGGGGTTTGGAGTATGTATATCCAAGGTTAGGTACATTAACCTTTAATCTTGGGTCCTTGCATGTGTACGAAAGACATTGGGGTTTGTTGTTCTCAAAAACTGAAATGTCTGATTATGACGGTGAGAAGTGGGCTTTAAGGCCTTGTGCTCAATTCTATGACCAGTTTGCTGAAAAGTATGGTTACAAACCAACAGATTCCGTGGAAGAAATGAAACGCAAGAAAGATCTTTTTGTTAATGACAACATGAGGGGAGCAATCTTATGACTAACTTTGAAAAGCCAATCTTAGACGAAGCTAAGGAAATAGTTGTGGAAAGAATAACAGACCACGAGAATTATGGTGAATTCTCAGAGAGCATGGCAAGAGCCAGATTGATATTTATCGGAATGACTGGTAAAGAGCTGCTCATCGAGGATATGTACAAGATGCTGGTAGCATTGAAGCTGTCGCGAGAGAGTTTTCACCACAAACGAGACAACCTTGTAGATGCATGTGGCTATCTTCAGGGGTTGGAAGATTACATAAACGGGGTAAGGAGATTAAAGGAAGATGAACTACCAAGTAAAGCTGACTACATCAAGTAAACCGGTACTGCAGTTTCTTTTAGCGGTCCTGTCTTTTGCAGAGAAAACGCTTACAGACAATATGGATCTAGATGAAGAAGAGAACGGTTACTCAATCATTGTGGAGGAAATAGACGATGAACAACTTAAGATTTTCACGGGTGAGGAAGGTGATACCACCGACGAGAGCACACTCGCTTGATGCTGGTATCGACTTCTTTGTACCGTCGGATTTCTCTATCACTAAGGTAGCACCAGGTAATGCTATAAAAATACCTAGTGGTATCAAGGTAGACATACCCCAAGGTTACGCATTAATAGCATTTAACAAGTCTGGTGTATGTACCACGCTTAACGTTATTGCTGGAGCTTGTGTTATAGACTCTGGATACCAGGGAGAGATACATATTCATTTGATAAATGTATCTAAAAGGGATGTTTTTATTACGCCAGATATGAAGATTATGCAGTTCATACTCATACCAGTATCTGACGTTCAAACAGAAGAATGCGATTTAGAGGTACTTTATGCAGAAGAATCAGAAAGATCTTCCGGAGGATTCGGAAGTACAGGATGGAAACACGTTGCCTGATTGGTGTTACGACCAGAATGATTACGTCATAACAGGCTGGCAAGGTATACCAGCTAACATGATGTTCAGGTCTAATACCCATTTCAACTTGTTTGAAGAACATTATAAAGATTGCCTTATGATGCTGGAACTCAAGAAGGGAAAGTGTCCTAATTGGATAATCAAATATATAGCTGCATTTGAATTAACATTAAACGACCAGGAAACACCTAAATGGATAAAGGAAATGATCTTTCCCAGTTACCCATATCCCACAGGTATGGATTATTCCCAGCGAGTATCATCGGGGATACAAGACTCAAAGCAGGACAACTCAGATGCTTGATGTCTGTACTAGCGTGGCGCAATCACAGGACTACCAATACTAGACCGATACACTTGGAAGCATTACAGGCAATGATGCCTATGTACACCAAGGGCAGTATCCAGAACTACATGCAGGACCTGAAGTCCTTTGGTTATATCGACATAACTGCTAGAGCTGGCACTACTTCTTTGTATACCATCTGCGAATCAGCTGATGCACATGCGCAATACGTAAAGAGCAGCGTAGCTAGTCAGCAGGTAGAGAGCAACGCGTCTGACCAGCTAGTCAGCAGCGTAGCTGACACAAAGAATATAAATAATAAAAAGAATAAGGACAAGACAGCATTCATGCGTGTGTGGTCTGCTTATCCTGAGCATAGACGCAACACAATCGCTCGCGATACTAAAACGTGGAGGGAGTTTGGCGATGAGTCTATTGTTGATTTGATAGTTGAAGATCTAGAGCAACGCAAAGAATCAGAGCAATGGACTAATGACGAGGGTAAGTGGGTACCAGGCTTGAGGAAGTATTTAGAAACAAGAGTCTGGGAATCCCAACCGCTAAAGAAAAAGGAAGTATTCTGGAGTAATTTTTAATGGTTGATTATAAACGAGCTAGAGAAATAGCTACAAAACTAGAATTAGATGAAGAGCAAGTAAATAAATATTCTGAAGGGGTAGAGAAATCATTTGTCCAGTCTCCAATAGCTTTCGTTGACGAAGCTTTAGAGCATCTAAGCAACAAAGATGCAAAGCCTGGCGGCAGGTTGCCTTGGGATATAGATTTCCGTATCTTGCCAAATACTCTGACTATCTGGGCTGGCATGAACGGTCACGGAAAAAGCCTTGTAGTTCAACAAGTTATGTTATACCTGATGACGGGAGATTATTCAACAAGAGATGAGAAGGTGTTATTCTGGTCTCCTGAATTGGCTCCAGTATATCAACTTGAGAGATTAGCAAGACAGATTACAGGTGATATATATCCTGACCCAATAGACGCAGAAGAAGCATGGTGTTGGTTAAACAACAAGATGTGGATATACACTCGCGAGGTAGATTGTGGAGCTAAACAGTTAATTGCCGCAGCTAGATATGCTCAGGAAGAATTAGGTGTAACTCAATTTGTTATTGACTCGCTCATGAAGGTCAATCTAGGATCTGAACAGAGAAACATATACCTTGCTCAGAAAAACTTTGCAAATATATTGGCTAACGTTTGTAGAGATACTGGATTGTGCATACACTTAGTTGCTCATGTAAGAAAACCTGATGATGAGACCAAAAGGGGAAGCAAGTATGATATAAAAGGCGCTTCAGAATTGACTGACTTAGTTGATGCTGGGTTCATGGTACACAGAAACAAAATTGAAGAAAAATCCAGGGAGTCTGGTAACCCACCATCTTCACCTCAGGCAGCTTTGGAGTGTTTCAAAAACAGGCACGGAGGTTTTGAACCAATGTGCGGTCTAGACTATGGAGAACAGAGCATGAGATTCCATGATTACGGAGGGTCTGAGCATGAGTTTTACGAAAAATATGTCGGACAGAAGAGCACACCTTTTGACGGAGCTTTACATGAGAACGAGTAATTGGAAAAACGTAGAACGAGAAGCAGCAAAGCTTTTTGGTGGGCAAAGAACAGGATGCAACGGGGAAAGTAGGAGAGACGTAGAGCATCCTCACCTGTCTATAGAAGTGAAGCATCGCAAGGTGTTACCTGACTGGTTGCATTCAGCTATGGGTCAAGCCGTTAGAGAAGCCGAACACAGGAGTCCAGTCGTGTATTTGCATGAACGTCACATGAAGTTTGAAGATGGTTATGTTGTCATAAGAGCTAAGGATTTCAAGAGCTTATGTCCAATAGTTCCAGACTAAATTAGGCTTCTTTCGAAAGTATTGGGTGTGATATAATTATTTTTTTATACTTTGGAGAGCTTCGTGGGAACATATACCAATAAGAATTCTTATCCTGAATGGTTGTGCAATATGCTTCAGTACAACCCTTATACTACAGGACCCAAAAAGTCAGACATTAGCGTTACCCAGCTAATAGACTCACCGCAAATCCTAGCTCTTAGAAAAGAGCACAGAGACAAGATATCAGAAGATGTGTCAGACCGTGTCTGGGCAGTATGGGGTAGTGCTGTCCACTCCGTTTGCGAACTAGCAAACCTATCTAATTCTAAAACTTTAGTTGAAAAAAGATTCCACAACACTTACGCTGAGCATGTTATAAGCGGGCAAGTGGATATTTACGATCTAGAAGATTCTGGAATCTACGATATTAAAACCGTTTCCGCTTACGCCCTCATGCACGGTGTCAAACCAGTATGGGAGCAGCAGTTAAATGTACTAGCTAACCTGATGTCTGAATCTGGGTGGAACGTGAAGCGGTTATTTATTGTTGCGTTTGCTAAAGACTGGTCTCAAAAGTCAGCATCTAATAGCGATAACTATCCTCAACATCCTCTAACGATTATACCTATTGACTTGTGGAGTAAGCAAGCTCAACAGGACTACATCGAGCAACGCCTTCAACGTCATTTCTGGGACGATAAAATCTGTAACAAAGAAGAGAAATGGCAAAGCGAAGATAAAACGGCGGTTATGAAGAAAGGTAAGGTTAGAGCTGTGAAGCTCTTCGATACTAAAGATGACGCCAACGATTTCATAATCATGCAGAAAGACCAGGAGAAACTATTTCTAGAAGATAGACCTGGCTATAGTATGAGATGTAAAATGTACTGCAACGTAAAGCAGTTTTGTCCACAATATGCTAAGGAGAATAGCAAAAAATGAGTAAGGGAGCAAATGTAAATGTTTTCTATGAAACTGAGAAGTTCAACTGTATGTTCCCGCATCTTGAAGAAACTGAGAAGTTTCAAGACCAAGATACGGGCATGTATTCAATCACTATGTGCTTCGAAAAGGATGAAGAAATCAAAGAGCAGATCGATTCTGCTATTGACAAAGCTAAAAGCAACGATGAGAAAGTTGCTTCAGCTAAGACCTGGTACTCTCCCATAAAGGACGGGGATGAAATGGGCAAAGAATGGTCTACAGGTATGTGGATTCTGAAGGCTAAAACAAAGTACCAGCCTCGCGTTGTTGATAGAACCGGAGAAGTTATAGACCAGGGTGATATCAGAGGTGGCTCTGTCTGTAGAGCACACATTGTTTTTCGCCCATTCGTTGCTGGAACTAACAAGGGTGTTACATGCTCCTTGAAAGATATCCAGCTAATTGGTCAGGGAGAAGGTTCTGGATCTACTCCTACGTTTTCACCTCTTGATGATGACATCCCGTTTTAATGGCTAACAAACATGGAAGATCTATCGATAAGACTTATTTATCGTTAGATAAAGCAGAAGAACGAGGTCTTATACACCGTGACTACATCGCGCACTGTTTCAGGTGGAGTCACGTGTGTATGTACCTCAGGCAGAAACGGAGATGGGAATCTGCTAACATATTGGATATAGGCCCGGGCAAAGAACTAGCACTGGCTAAAACCCTTTATGTTAACAGAACCACTCCTAAATCCTATATAGCTGTAGACGTTTCCAAACTTGAAATTCCTTCTATGTTCGAGAAGGCTAGCTGGAAACCTACTAGATTATTTAGCAATACAGATGTATGCGATCTAAATTATGATGCATTTGAAGTAGCACCAAACGTTATTACTTGTTTTGAAGTGTTAGAGCATATTGAACCAGAGCATAGTTTAAGAATGTTAGAAAAGATACATTCATTCCTGCATTCGCAAGATCCTAATGCTGTGGCTTTTATTAGCACTCCTAATTGGGACCCAAATGTTGGTGCTGCCGCTAACCACGTAAACGAAATGCGTCACGAGGCGTTAGGCGTTGCAATAGAATCTGTTGGTTTTAATATCGAAGAGGTGTATGGAACGTTCGCCTCCCAAAGAGATATAAAACCATTTATGACGGAAGAAGAACTAGAGATTATGAACAAGCTGAAGAAGTATTACGACAGCAATCTAGTTTCTAATATCTTTGCGCCGTTATTCCCACAGCAGTCTAGAAATTGCATTTGGCGTCTATCTAAACAAGAACAGAAGAGGAGGTATCCAGAATATATGTCTGAAGTAGAAGAACCCTGGACATCCTCAGAGCATTGGAAAGACCTTAATGGATAGTTACCAACAATTTATTCACAAAAGTAGGTACGCAAGATATAAACCCGAGTTAGACAGGAGAGAATCTTGGGATGAAACAGTAGGTAGGTATTTCAATTTCTTTGAAAATTATCTAGATGTAAAGATTCCGGCGAAGGTGTTAACCTCCGTTATTGATCTCAATGTCATGCCCTCTATGAGGGCTTTAATGACAGCTGGCAAAGCTTTAGAAAAGGATCATGTTGCTGGATATAACTGCTCTTACCTGCCGGTCAACAAGCCTAGAGCTTTTGATGAAACCCTGTATATTCTCATGTGCGGGGTGGGCGTAGGTTTCTCAGTAGAGCGCCAGTATATAGCACAGCTTCCAGAGATAGCAGAGGCATTCCACAATACTGAGACGGTCATAACCGTTAGAGACAGTAAAACTGGTTGGGCATCTGCTTACAAGGAATTGATTTCGATGTTGTTCAGCGGTACAGTACCGTCATGGGACATGTCTAAGATAAGACCTTCAGGTGCGCCGTTAGTTACGTTTGGCGGTAGAGCCTCTGGGCCAGAACCACTAAACAGGTTGTTCAAGGTTACTGTCGAGTTATTCCGTAATGCGGCTGGACGAAAGCTTACGTCTATAGAGTGCCACGACCTGATGAACTACATTGGTGAGGCTGTAGTGGTTGGCGGTGTCAGGCGCACAGCTGAGATCTCCCTTAGCAACCACTCTGATGAGAGAATGAGAAACGCTAAGATGGGTCAATGGTTTGTTGACAACCCTCAGAGAGGTCTCTCTAACAACTCTATATGCTATACTGAGAAACCAGATGTTGGTGCATTCATGAGAGAGTGGTTAGCTGTATACGACTCAAGGAGCGGCGAGCGTGGCATATTCAATAGACAAGCATGCAAGAACATGTCTCCAGAGAGGCGAGATACTGATCATGACTTCGGGACTAATCCATGCTCCGAAATAATTTTACGTCCTAATCAGTTCTGCAATCTTTCGGAGGTAGTAGCTAGAGCGAATGACACTAAAGAAACGCTTATGGAAAAGATTGAGTTCGCTACTATACTGGGAACTCTACAATCCTCGCTTACTAACTTCCGTTATTTGTCTAGCAAATGGAAGCACAATACCGAAGAAGAGGCTCTTCTAGGTGTTAGCCTAACAGGTATTTATGACTGCCCTTATCTTCTTGAAAGCACTCCAACACAGTTAAAGGAGTTACGCGATCATGCTGTCAAAACAAATCAAACATGGGCAAAGAAGATTGGCGTTAATCCATCTGCTGCCGTTACTTGCGTTAAGCCTTCTGGTACCGTTTCTCAGCTCACTAATTCTGCTAGCGGTATTCATCCTCGTTATAATGAGCACTATATTCGTCGTGTTAGAAACGATAAAAAGGATCCTCTATCACAGGTGTT
>Ga0098054_1001681_pt1 | contig 10899 bp, 11 predicted proteins | sample 16_taG_FD_75048 | JGI IMG/M metagenome (GOLD analysis project Ga0098054, IMG submission 75048) | Marine viral communities from the Subarctic Pacific Ocean - 16_ETSP_OMZ_AT15313 metaG | ecosystem: Environmental > Aquatic > Marine > Oceanic | place: Pacific Ocean | collected 2015-01-18
CTGAATTAGGTGCAACTGTTAGTTGAGCTTGTCCGGCTGTCCAAGTCTTAGAATTACTACTAAATACTTCTACATATCCCCATCGCATTCCCGTGCCCCAATCATAACCTTCACCAATATCAATGGCATCGCAACCATTGCTAAATGTTGTTACTTCATTAGTTTGAAACGTTGTACCCCTAAGCGCTTGACTAGAATTTAGTCTAATCGCGCCTCCCTCTATATACGTTTGATTTCCAACAGTGTATATCTTAAATGTTCCACCACCAGGTTGCGGAATTTTAAAAGTTCCTGTGTTTGGTAACTCTATTGAGCCAAAGGAACCAGTTGAAGCTGCTGGGCCACTTATATTACCAGCAAATGTGGCGTTCTTGGAAGTATCAAGGGTTAATACATTATTCCAAGCACTACTTGCCCATGTATTAAATTTTACTCCAGATGCACCAAAAACATTAAAATTATCATCTACACTTTCATCAAAAAATGCATTACCACTAATCGAAACTTTTGTTCCTCTTATTTGTCCTGTAGATGTAATTGCTCCTGAACCTATTGTTCCATAAAATGTACTAGCAGTACCATCAAACTTTGCAGCATAAGAATTCTTTGACTTTATATATATTTTACCTGCACTACTTTCTGTTTCTATAGTAAGGTCTAAATTGGAATTGTCTTGATATATTGAAGCACAATCATTACCTGAAAAATCTCCATTACTCGCATCAAATTGGATTAAGGCATTCCCAGTATGAGTATTAGCAATTTTAAGTATAGCATTACTACCATCATTTCTTTTTATTTGGACATGACTACCATTAAATGATTCTATTGTCGTTGTAGTAAATGTTCCTGTTGATTCTAGAGTACCACCAAAATAAGATGTGCCAGATGCAACTTTTAACATATGAGTTGTTTGCGCATCTGCTCCAAGTGTTAATTGACCCTCCATATGGAAAGCTGATTTAACTGTGTTACTTGCATTTCGTATTCTAAGCCAAGAACCTTTAATATTTATATCGTCACCTGCTGACTCTAATGTAAGGTCTCCACTAGAATTTGTAATTGTATGACCGCCTTCTATGGTAATACCACCTGCAAATGTAGCGTCTTGAGATGAATCTATAGTGAGAGCAACAGCATCAGCAGTCGCACCACTTGGAGTAGTTTCAAAAATCATTTTAGTTGGCGAAGATGTAGTTGTGAAAGCCCCATCTGCGTGAACTCTTATCCTTGCTATATCGGCTATTGTGGTTTTTCCACCTCTAGTTATTATAGCACTAAGAGCATCATCATCGGATATACTCGTATCAACTCTCTCTAACTGTATAAAAGCATCTGTTGTGGATGCGATATGTAACTTTTGTGTTGGGTCAACTGTCCCTATACCAAGTCGGGTATTAATTGCATCCAACTGCATTAAGTTGGTAGATGTATCTTGGTTTCTCCATTGGAACATAGGAGTAGAACCATTAACAATATTTCTAAATATAAGTTCATCACCATTCGTCTGTGTAGTATCAAGACTTATTCCACAATTACCATCTGATTGAACTTTAATCGGATTAGTTTCTCCAGTAGTTGTAGCAATAAGAGCAGAAGTAGCTATACTCCCATTAACTTCTAATGGATAGCCTGGACTTGTTGTCCCTATACCGACACGACCTACCCCTGCTGTTGCACCATCTATAAATAATATTGTTCTTCTACTTAGGGCAGTGCTATCATAAAAACTGAATTCTAAATTTCTATTATATGACTCACTCGAAAAAATCCTTACATTATCATTGCTTCCAAAAGAAGCGTTTGCATTTATAAGTATATTGCCAGAGAATGTATTAGTCCCAGTCCAAGTATTACTATCACCTACACCAGCACCTGCCCCATAAGTCCCGAAAGTACCATCACCCTTTATATATTGAGAGGATGTACCAGATGCTATTACTAATTTCTTCCAAGCCATTAGGCTGCACTCTTTTCAAATGCTTTAGATATTTTAAGAAGTAATTTGGCAATAACAGAAGCGTCTTTGCCCTTTATTGTCATATTCTCAATAGCGACAATGATAACTTGTAAATCGTCCTGAGATAACTCAACTTTCAAGATTTCTCCTATGCATCTCTGATAGTTTTTGAATTACATTATATGCAGCTTCAATCTCTCTTCCCTCAAATCCAGATTTCATTATAAGTTTAAGAAGGAAGTCGGTATCTTTAACTGATAATTTTATTTCTTGCTTCTTAACATTCGCAATTAACTTAGACACTTACGATGTCCTAAGCCAAAGATTTTGACCACTTGTATCATAATGAAAACTCCCTACCCCACCAGCATCTCCAGTACCATCTGATGTGGAAAAACTCATAATTGCTATAGGGAATTTTGCATCTTGAGTATCTTCTGCTGTCCACCCAGTTAAATTTCCAGTCGAACTCCAAGATACTTTTGCAAAATTAGAAGTAGTCCCAGCAGAATCAGTGTACAATGAGATTCCACCACCACTTGCTCCTAACGCCGCTGCTGCATCATCGGCATATGCACTATCAGGAGTGCCAAGTACAACTTCCTTATCTTGCACTTCTAAATTTGCAGTACTAATAGTGGTTGTAGTACCATTAACTGTAAGATTGCCTGCTATAGTTACTGCCCCAGTTAATGTACTTATCCCATCTACAACCAAAGCTTCACTAACTGTAACATTGCCTGCAAAATCCATAGTATAACCAGAAGAACCAGAATTCCTATTTGCATCAGCACCCCAATAATTTAAATTTAAACTATCTGTGTAATATGTCCCTGAAGCCTGTTTTCCATTTAGCTGAGTTTGGATATTAGATGTTACACCATCTGAATAATTCAATTCTGCTGCTGTAGCGGTTACACCATCTAATATATTTAACTCCGCTGCAGTAGAAGTAACACCATCAAGGATGTTTAATTCAGCGGGTGACGAAGTAACAGTTGTTGAACCAAGCACCAATTTACTAGCTACGACTTCACCAGCGGAACCATAAATAACAGCCTTACTATTCACTACTGTCCCAACAACAGACCCATCTAAAAGATTTAATTCTGCCGCAGATGATGTACCTGGATATGTAACCTTTGCAGTATTAGCGGCTACAGCAGTTGTCGAACTAATATCAACACTACCACCATTAACAAGAGAAACCGTATTCCCAGATTGACTTAAATCCTGAGTGTCAGCGTCAGTTAGGTTATCAACATATGCCTTCACAGATTGTTGTGTTGGTACTTTAGTCGGACTATCTGAACTTAAATCATCTTCATCTACAACCCACCCTAATGTTGCTGTTGATGCTAAAGTGGTGTAAACACCATTTGTTACTGTTGCTGCATTTTGTGCTATATTTCCTGAACTTGATTCAGTTACTACTTTTTTCCATGCCATGACTTACTCCTATTATTCTGTACCTAAGTACAATACATTGTCCTTATAATACAATCCTCCCTCTATTGAGGAGGGTACACTAGACTGTTCTGTTAATTTGACCACACCATTGTAATCTATTGAAAATTTTGTTACGCTATTATTAGAAAACTCAGCTAAATTACCACTTGTTAAATTTCCTGAGAAGGAATCAGCAGAATTAAATTCAAACCTACCATCAAGGTCAGCGTCTGTTAATCCTAAAGTATCCCAAACACTTCCACTATATACCTTTAATCTAGAAGCATTTAAATCATACCATAAGTCACCTTCATTTATTCCACTTCCCGTGGGTGCTGATGAAAGTTGATAAAATCTAGATGCTAATTCATTTACAGCAGTACCTACATTTGACTCAGATGATAATCCATCATTAGTAGATACAAACCCAACAGACGTGGAATTAGTGACCGATGAAACTCCTATAGAAGAGTCAGCTACTGGGGTTACAGTTACGTCAACATTAGATGAAGGATTTACAATTACATCTGTCATGAGAATACCGTATTTGAAACAGATTCTGTCACAGTAACGTCTCCAGTTAAATATCTTCTAATTTTATCAGCACCATCCTTGGCTACTAAATCCCATACAAGTTTACCTACTGGAAGGGCTAGTGTATTAGCTCCAGTCATTTCCAAAGCGATAACCCCTCCAGAAGCATTTGTCTTTGTAATAGTAAAGGCTTTTATCAAGCCAGTTTCTGGTCTTCTTCTAATCTCTGCCTTAAATGTAAAATCAGTAACATTTATAACGGTTCCACTAGAATCCTTTAGAGTAAAGCTTACATCAAAATGTATACCCTTCTCAATACTGATATTATAAGTGCCAGCAGCCATTTAGAATGTAGCCATGTACTCAACAGCGACCGTACCAGAATCCGTCTTAACTTGAACATCTGGGCTTGTAGCGGTTGCAAATGGTAAAACTATTGCATCACCAGAAGCAAGAATCGCAAAAACCGCAGTTGCCCCAAGAGAAACACTTACTTTGGACGTTGTATTAGCAGTTGCTTTTGCGTCATCTTCAAATCCACTATGCTTAATAAAGAGAAACTTTATATTTGATAGTGTATTTAGAGAAGCAGCAGTACTTGTTGTTATTTTATGAACGGGGTCACCAGCTGTATATCCCTCAGTAGCTCCCCAAGTAGTAGCCTGACTACCACTACCGCCTAGACTTTTGCCTACGTCTGCTGCAATAGTATCTACTGCTGTTCCTTCTCCTGCTGCGTGACTATAAACTGGAGTCGCACTTACTGCGAATTCTACTCTACTTGCCATTTTCTTCTACTCCTTTAGGGGTTGTGTATGATGCTATAAACATCTGTAGTCCCTGTTGATATTGTTGTTGTAATAATTGTAATTCCTGCATCATTGTTTGATGTTTTTGAAATTCACTGTCTGTCTTTTTGGTATACACACCAAATTCTGATTGAAATTTTTGAGTCTCATTTTGAATATCACTTTGAAATTTACCAAGCCTATTTGCCTGTTCCGAAGAATATAATTGAATTTCTTTCTGTATTTCATTTATAGCATAAATCTGTTGTTCATTTTGAGATTCAGCTGAATATTTCTGCAAGTCAGCCGAATATTTTTGAATCTCTGTTGACCTTTCCGTTGTCCATTGGGCTATGCTATGTTGAAGATTATTGGTAGTCCACTCTTGGATTTCAGTAGAAACCTTCGCTTGGTAGTCTTGAACCTCCGCACTATATCTACCCAATCTATTGGAATATTCCTGAACTTCTTTTTGTAATTTTTGCAATTGATTTTGCTTTGACGCATCTTGTTGTAGCTTTAATTCAGTTACAAGTCTTTCTTGCTTCATTTTTGCATTTTCTATAGCAAACTTTACTAATGATTGATATTCTGCATTAGATGAATTAAAGATATTTAAATTATTTTGTATATCGGTTGTATACTTCTGTAGATTTGTTTGCATTTCTACTTGCCAAGCAGATATCTTTCCTTGATTCACTTGAGTAACAGATGCTACATCAGCCTGAAATGAAGTTACCTCAGCTTGAAATGTTTGAATAGCTGCCGTATTTTTTGTGGAATCCTCTTTTAATTGATTAGCCCTTACTTCAACCTTAGACTTACTTAATTGATTAGCCGCAGCAATTTCAGCTTGATATTTATTAATAACAGAAGTCATGTCTGCTTGATATTTTTGTAATTTAGTACTCCATTCAATTTGCCAAACTTGGAATAAAGCTTGGTTCTCTTGTATTACAGAATTGACTTTAGCTGTGTATTTCTGTACATCATTTTGATATAATTGAATTGTTTTAGCAACAGCACCATCTGATAATTGAGCCTCTTGTATTTTCTCCTGTACAATTGCTTGGAAAATAGAATTGTCCTTATTAAAAGCCGCTTGAGACTCTTGAAGTCTCGCACTATATTCTGCAACCTTAGCCTGTATCTCCATAACTCTAGCAGCAAGCATTTCATTATCTTCTTCCGTGCTTATCCAAGTATTAGTATCAGCCCAATCTGGTGCATTCATAACGGGTGGAGTATAATTAGGATAACTAGAACTAAAATCAGCAACAACTTTCTCAGAAATAGTTGGGGCAACTGGTAAAGATGGCATATCCCATGTTAAAGTAGGAGCAACTGATATAGATAAAGTAGGTAATACAACTTCACTAGGCATTACCATACTAGATAAAACTTCATCAATAGTATCCCAATTATAAGAAGGGCAAACTGGTAAAGAACCAGTATCCCAACTCAATACTGGGAATGTCCCTATTGTCATTGTAGGGCTTACATAAGTAGAAGACTGTGATGGTTCAGAAATAGAAGTAGAGCCAATGCTTTCAGAATCACTAATATCTGCATGAGTAAATACTGGAGAAGGCGGAGTAGAAGGATGAGATGCCTGTATATTCAAAGGCGATATTGAAGGAGCAGCAGACAATGTTAAAGATGGAACATTAGCCGAAATAACTAAGTCATCAATATCTGGAATAGGGTCAAACACCATAGTAGGGATTGTATAATCTGGATTACTTATATCCTTAATAGCCATTCTCAAATCATTTAATTGATTTAATCTTCCTTTTACCGCTGTCCCCATAATAACTAAATGCTTTACATCATCTGGAACTCCAGTAACATCTGCGTGGTTATATAATATCGTTGGAAAAGATACTACTGCAACCTTCCCCCCAGTTGGGAGTATCGTAACCTTCCCCCCTTCTCTAAAATAAACAGGATTAGTATCTGTTGCTTTGTATATTGAACCATTATCAGATGCTCTTCCTTTCATTGAAGGAGTAATCTCAATAGCCTCATATCCATTTTTATGAGCATACAAGAATTTTGATGTACTAACATCGACTCCATTAGAAGACGACACAGTTACAACTTCGTTCCCATCATATCCTGAGCCAGCAGTCAAAACATGAACTGCAATTAAACTACCTCCATTAGAGAATCCCCTCAAAGACCCTCCTATACCAGTACCTCCACTTATAGTAAGAACGGGGTCATCTAAATACCCACTACCAGCCCCAGTTATTGTCGCTCCTGATATAGCCTCATCAGTAATGGTTAAGGTAACAGTTGCCCCAGAGCCACCAGCAGAATCACTTAATTCAGTAGACACACTCCAAAGCATATCCTCTGGTAAGATATTTATTACTTCTCTAGCAGTATCTGAAGCCCATTCTGAAACAACGGTTGTATCGTCATCTCCTATTTGCCCTATGAGAGCTTCTACTTTAGCCTTTACACTTGAATCAGCCATAAACTCTAATATAGAAAGATTACATTAACAGAAGCGCATTTAGTTGCACTTATCGGATATATCACACCTGCTTGCATAGTAGTAAATGTGATAGCTTCATCATTAACAGTTAATACGTGAGCTGCTGTGGTTTTAGAAAAAATTGCTCTACATGGAGCATATTCTGTATCGGCTGCTACTTGAACAGCCTTAACATAAGGTGCTACGCTTTCTTGTGATGTGTAATCTTGTATTCCTTTTGCCATAATATTCCTCTATTTAATTGCGTAAGGATGATTAGTTTTTATTATCCTAACAACCTTTGTATACGCTTTATTTTTAAATTCCTGTATTCTCTTAAGACCTAATTCAAATTCTAATTTCCAGTATTGAGCTACTTGTAAAAAATTAGGGTCTGGATTAAGCTCAAAACCTTTTTGTATAGCCTTAGCGACAATAGCCTCATGAAATCTTGATGGAATAGATGGTACATCTGTAAGTGCTGATAAGTCTGGAAGTTCTTCATCATAAACAACACTCACCGTTTTTGCTTCATCTACAGCCGTTAAAGAAAGATTCTCATTGTCATCAGTTGCTAAATAACCAATCCCAATTGTTTCACCCTTTAACCACCAATATTTTATAGCATTAGTTGAGTCAGCCATTAGTACCCTTCCATATGTTCTGGATTTCTAATAAATTGTATCTCTTCACCATCATAACTAACCTTAGTAAAAGACACAATATCTTCATTCAAAGTTACGCCAGAAGGTTTATTTATATCATAATATTTTGTACTAGCGACAGTATCGAAAGTAGATGTCTCTGTTTTTCCATAATTAGTTCTGTCTGAAATTTCTTTTTGGGCTTGGTTAAGCCAAATCTTTATTTGAGTCTCACCAATCTTTGGATGATGCTGTTGCACCATTTCTACCATTTGCTTTAATGTCATAACAATCCTTTTAAAAATGCCTCCCCAGTTTCCCAAGGAGGCAAATTTATTTATACAAACATCCTAAGAGACGTTTGCAGTGTAACAGGGTATGAAAACATCAGTACCGTTAATAGTGACCTTTAGACACTTAGTAGCTTTAGCAGCATTCTCTGGAGAAGCTGTTCCACTTTCTGCGTCTACAATACCAACTTCAAGAGCCTTTGCTAAGTTCTTGATTTCTACAACTTCAGCGTCAGTTACTTCACCATTAGGACTTTTGCCTATCCAGTATTTAGTAGCCATTATAGACTCCTACAACCATACTGCGTGAGTCTCAGGGGCTGTAAACTCAAAGCCAACATCAGCTTGAATTAGGTCAACCCTATAATCTTCACCAGAGTTTTTGATTGTTTTGACACCTGGGTAAACAGCCATATCTCGGTTAATACCATTCCCCTTAAGAGCAACTGTGTTGCAAGATTGCATATTAGCAGCAATCATCTTCACATTAGTTCCATCTAGGTGAATGTCACGAACAACACGGATTGAAGAACCATCAACATCGAATTGACGATAACTTACACCAGCCATTTTTCCACGACCACTAAATTGCATCGAGTAATTAGGACTTGTTTCCAAGTTATTCTTAGCAAAGCCACCAAGTTTAGCCAACCAATTCCATACTTGAGTACCAACGTAATAAACTGGAGATACTTTTTGAGCAATCGCAAAGCGAGGGTCATTCAACGCACTCATATCATCTAAGAAAGAATCAAGAGTTTTTGTTGAAGTATCAAGGCTAAATGTGTTACCATTATTAAGAATGAAATTCACAAGACCTTCTGTGTATGTGATTCCATCACCATCAATCATCTGCTCACCAAAGTAACCAGCCTGTGCAATGTCCCAATTGATTTCAGCCATCTTCTCGGACCACTCATTCTTCCAAGGATTTTCACCGAATTTCAAAGCAGTAGCCATAGCACGTCCACTCATCATAGCAGTATTCTTGAAAATCTGAGTATAACCATAATCGGTTGAGAATGGTTGAGCTTTCCAAGTTTCACCATATCCACTTAATTCGTGGTATGCTGAACCAGCAATGTATGAACGCATTGGTTCTAGCTTTTCAGCAATTGATTTTGAACCAGCCCCATGAGTTACATCAGGAATTTTTGCTGAACCAGCAGCAGCCTGAATAGAACATGGGAATGTTGATGCTGAATCTTGCTTAAGAACAACACAACTAAGTAATGTCCCTTCTGCTATAGTAGCATTACCAGTAGCATTACTTAGTAACTTACTAGAAGCAACGGAATGAACCTTAAGAAGAACGTAATCACTTACAGAACCTCCAGCAGCCCCAGCAGTTGGAACTTTAATGACTTGATTTTTCAAAAACCAATTTGGTCTTGTCAGTGGTGCTCCACAAGCATATGTACCAGTGTTGGTCTTATCGTCAATCTTATTGACAAGATTACCATGTACTTTGTAATCGCCAGCCATAAGAACTCTACAGAATTTTCCAGCTATTGGAAATTCATCATCTGTGTAATTAAGACCAGAACTAGCGGATTGAAGCCAGTCAACTAAAGCAGCATCAGTGTATGTTGCAACACCAGCGGTAACATCCTTGTCTACAACAGTAGTATAAGAAGCAGCGTCATCCGCTACCCCAAGGACATAACCATATCGCTTGTAGGTGTTAGTTGCTCTTTTAATAGCATATTCAAATTTGCTATCTGAGACAAACTTCTTTTTCTTTCCTGCTAAGAGGAGGTGTTGGAAGGGGTCTCGTTGGAAGCTGAGCTTTGTGTAGGTGTTTCCGAAGTCGTATCTTCGTTGAAGATCCCCTATGTCTGGCGACGCGGGATCCCTTTCGTTTTGATTCTGGTTACCTACTTGGAAGTTATCAGTTCCCCAAGGTTGCGCCTGTGCTGGCGCGTCTATTGTGTGCGGATTGCCTGTTCCATCGGGTTGGACAATTCGACTATAATCATCAGCCATGTTATTTCTCCTTACCTATTTAGGTAATTAGTTAGTTAAAGCGGAAAAACAACAATTAAAACTCTTGGCTAAGAGTAAGAATTCTTTATATGTTTATCCGAACAAACCTGAAGAATCATCAGAACCAGTACCAAACACAGAATCAAACATTTGTTCTTCACTTGTTTGAGTTTCTCTTGCATTGTTCTGGTTGCTCTGGCTAGTAGGCATATTTCGCACATTTTTCATTTGGCTTAACATTTCTTGTTGAGTAGAGTTGCGAACATTTGTAGCATTTTGGTCACGATTCAACACATAATTAATATCTTCTAAAGATAATTTATGTTGTTTCGCTCTGCCAACCATATCATCAAAGTCTTCTTGCGTCATATTATGCTTCTGCATAAATGCCGCTTCTTCTTCTTTCCTTGCTTGACCTGCCCTTGCCTGTTCTGCAACCTGTCTTTCATTCTCAAGAACCTGCTCAATCCTTTTATTTACAATAGCTCCAGTTTGTGCTTCTCTAACTTTAGCAGAATCTGATTCTGGGTCAGTCATCGCTTCCTGCTCATCATAGACAAAATCTTCATCTAATCCGAGTTGCTCTTGTACAGATTTAGCGGGCGTTCCACCATTTTCCAAATAATCACGAACATGGTCTACGAGACCACTATCATTCTTCATTGTGTCTAGTATAGGGATAAAAGGTTCAACTTGCTTATACTGCTCGTTTAACTTTTGTGCTTCCCTACTACTATCCTGATAACGCTTTTTCCAGTCTGTGTTA
>Ga0098054_1001684_pt1 | contig 10888 bp, 2 predicted proteins | sample 16_taG_FD_75048 | JGI IMG/M metagenome (GOLD analysis project Ga0098054, IMG submission 75048) | Marine viral communities from the Subarctic Pacific Ocean - 16_ETSP_OMZ_AT15313 metaG | ecosystem: Environmental > Aquatic > Marine > Oceanic | place: Pacific Ocean | collected 2015-01-18
GCTATATGGATAACAAATATTAATGGAAATTTAGAGAATGGAGATTATATAACTTCAAGCACAGCTGCTGGCTTGGGGCAAAAGCAAGATGATGATCTGCTCCATAATTATACAGTAGCTAAAATAACACAAGACTGCGATTTTAGCAGCGGTGAGGAATTTGAACATAATGGAAGTACATATAAGAAACAATTTGTTGGATGTACATATCATTGTGGATAATAAGTAGAGGTATATTATGGCTGTAAATAGAAGAAGTTTATATGATTATGGAGAAGCTGAAGAAAGGCAGTTTGATTTAGTAGATGCTATTGAAAAGGGTGGTAGCATGTTATCTGGATTAGAGAGGATGAAAGCCTATGGAGATAAAAAATACGAAGATAAAGGAGGATTTTTTGGTGCTTATAAAAAACCAGCTTCTGATCTTTGGGGTAATTTTTCATCTGAAGAAAAATTACCAGACTATGCTACCTTATCAGGAAAAGGTGGGGCTTTAGAAGCAATAAAAGGTATGAAAGAAGGCTCAGATGAACGTAAGGCTCTACAAGGCAGAGTTAACAAAGCATTTGAAGGCGCACCTAAGGGCGATTGGGCTAAAGTAACCTCAAATTGGTCAGAAGCTAATCCTGTAACTGAAGCTGTCGAAGGAAAAGGATTGCTAGGAAAATTAGGCGGAATGAAAATCGATTATTTGAAAGGCGGAGAAGCCAAAACTCTTGATATAGGTGGACGTATTCAAAAATTAGCAGGTAAAGCAGGCGGTGTAATTGACAAACTACCAGTAGATAAAATAAAACAACTTATGGGACCAGCAGGAATGGTAGCTGGGGTAGTAGGAGGACTGAAGGAAATAAATGATAAAGCTAAAGTTTTAGAAGGAGAGTCTAAGGATTTAGGGACAGCCAATGTTGCTTTAGGACAACAAATGAAAACAGCGACAACAGATATGCATAAAGCTGTTGCTGCTGCTAAAAATAGAGTAATAGAAGGTGGGAGCCAATTAAATGAACAATATGGCGCAAGGGCTACTAAAATTCTATCTTCAGCAGATATGATTAAAGGTAAACAAGGATTTGAAAATAACGACATGAACACTACTAATACGGATTTAAGAAGTTTAGCTAGTGCGCAGGTAAATGAAAAAAACATACTAAATAAGCAAGCAAAGTACCAAATTGATCAAGGAATTGATCAATGGAGTAGTGCTTCATCGGGAATTTTACAAGAAATGCAAAAAAATGCTAAGTTACGAGGCGAAATTGACGATCAAAGAGAGCAATTAACAGGAGTAGCTAATATAGGCATGACTATCGCAGGAGGATTAGTATAATGGCTAGAATGAGAGGCCCAGATTATGGTTCAATGTTAAGAGCAATATATGAACCAAAATTGCAAAGGCAAACAGATCAAGAAAATATAAAATTAAAACAGAAAGGGCTACAAGAGCAAATAAGAGCTAATAAAGCTCAGGAAGCTATTTCTCTACAACAACAAGAGAATCAGAGAGCTATTCAAGGCGAGTATGCGACTAGAGCTGCTAATAGATTTAAGAGCGAAGGAGATGCTAGATCTCATGATATTTTAATGCAAGAAGGCAGATTCGGTCAGCAGACAAAAACACAAGGTCTTCAATTTGGTCACGATCTTAATATGTTGAACGAAAGATTCAGAGGAGAGGGTGGATTAATAGATAGAAGATTTGCTGGTCAAAAAGCACTTAAAGGAATGGACCAGTCCTATGATCGGTGGAAAACTACCACTGGAAGAGAATTTCAAGCAGGACAGCAAGATGAGCGATTACAGTCTACTGAAAACATAGCTCTTATGAATGATGTAACAAAAAGATATGGAATTGATGTAAGTGCAGATGTTGCTAGAGATGGATATGTAAGTCAGGAAAATATTGTTAAATTAAGAGAAGCAGGGATGGATGAAAGATTAATTAAAACATTAGATACTAAGACACAAATGCAGCAAGCATCGTTTGACCATGCTCTAGAAGTTCAAGGAAGAGGATTTGGACAAGAAAAAGCTATGTTTACCTTAGGTTCTCAAGATAGACATGGATTATTAGATAAACAACTTGCTTCAAGAGAAGGAATAGAAGCAAACAAAGATGCAACTACTAGATACGGAGTTGATAAATCATTAGAAGGAACAAAGTATGTAGCTGATACTGGAGCAGAAAGCAGAGAAACAGTTGCTAAGATAGGCTCTTCTACTCAGCTAAAGGTTACAGATAAGCAAACAAATTCTGCTGAATCAATAGCTAAAATGCGTGAGCTTGGTGCTACAGCAAGGACAGCAATGACTACTAAAAATGCAAAATCTATAGCTGAATTACCTTATAAAACAGGGCCAATAGATGAAGGCACTAGAAAGTTATATACAGATCTTGGAATAGATCTTGATCCTGATGCTAAGATAACACAAAGAGCAGCTGATGCTTTATTTGCAAGTGGAGTAACTGAAACTATGACGAGAGATAAGATGGGGATAGCTATGAACGCTGAGGTGAAAAAGATCATGAAAACTGGTCCAGAAGTGCCTCTTCAAGACCCTGAAGGTGTAGCTGCTGATCAATTAAATGATGCTAGTGTTGATGAAAGTCAAGTTGCAGATACGTATATCTCATACTTAGATACACTCGATAGAGAGGGTTTTAAGGTCAATCAGAATGATCCAAGTGTATGGTCAAAAGCTATGAATTCATTTGGTTCTTATGGAGATAAGAAATATGGTAATAACCTTATAGGTGAACTTGGCAAAATGTATAGTGGGTTAGGACAAAGTGGAATGCAAAGTTATTGGCCAGGAACAAATACAAAAGTTTCTGGTGCAAAGGAAAGATTGAAAATGAAATTAACCCAACTTTATCAAGCTAGAGGTGATAACGAAGAAAAGATAGAATTAGAATTGCGAAAATTAGAAGATGGCTGGGAAAGTCATAGTGCTTGGGAATTTTGGGAATACTAAAGTATGCCAGATTTTAGGCAATTTCAAATTACCTATAGAGACTACTTAGATAATCCAGGAAATTATAGTTTTGAGGATGTAGCTAAGTTAGCTAAACAAGCTGAACAGCTTGGAGTTAGGTTCAGCCCTGTTGATCCAGGGTTTTCTGCAGTTAGAACATTAAAGACTTTTGGTACAGGTCTTCTTTCAGGATTTACCACACTTCCCGCAGGTGGGAAACCAACCAATGAAGTAGAAAGTATAGCACATAGCTTAGGGCATCTTGTAGGTTTTATTGGAGGTGTTCCTGGCACTGGTCTTCGTATAGGCGCTTTAGCTGCAAAAGGTATTGCAAAAGGCGGCACAATGGCAGGTCGATTAGCTGTTAAGCAAGCTCGAAAAGAATCAATAGAAACAGGAACAGTAACAGCAGCTAGTTGGACAGGAAAATGGATGGGTAAATCTGTCCCAATGGCAGCGGCTGATTATGCTATGGATAAGATGGGAAAGACTGCTATTGCTAAAACTATGCGAGATCATGTTGGTAGTGATGTAGTAAGGCAAATGATAAGGCATGGAGCTCATTTAGGCACTGCAAGTATGGCTTCAGGATGGTCTGAAACTATAAAAGAAGAATCCGTGATGGATGGATTTAAAGCTTTAGCAGTTCAAGGGTTATCAGGAGCAGCTTTTGGAGCTGGATTTGCTTTTATAGGTAACATTCCGCTACCTGGTATAAAATCCATGACCACAATGGATAAAGCTTTAAAAGGAGTAGCTGGAGCAACATTCCAAGCAGCTCCTGGTTATTTTCAAGGCGCTACGACATCAGAAAATGTTTATAATTTTCTACTAGGAGCCTACTTTGGATCTAAGACAAACCCTGCTCATATAGAAAAAGCAATGAAATTTTTAGGTCCATTATCAGGACAAGCAAAGCTAGCTGTTGAAACAAATAAAGATTTCTTAAAGCTAAATAAAGAAGAACAAAAAAATATTATAGAAGTAAGAGATTTTCAAACAAAACCAATACAAACTCAAGCAGCTTTAGAATATATAGTAAAATACTTAGATCCAGATGGAAGTTTAAGAGCTGGATTAAAAGGTGGTTTACCTGCTGTAGATGAGAATGCAGTTAGAGTAGAAGGCGGTAAACATGGAGGTAAAACAGGCACTATATTAAAAGAGAATAAAAAAACATATAGAGTAAAATTAGATCCAGAAACCGATAAAGAAGGCAACCCTTTAAACGAAGGGGAAGACCCTCTAATAACGCTTATAAGTAAAGACCTTGTAAAACAGCAAGAGCAGATGTTTACAGTAGATGAGGCTAAACAGAAAGTTGAAGAATCTAATTTTCAAAGCGCTGCAGAAAAACTTCTTTCAGAAGCTCATGATGCTGATACTGCTGAAATAATCACATTAAAACCTGCGCAACGATTGCTTGAAAAAATGTTAGGTAGAAAAGATATAACCGATGTTGAATATTTAAGTTATTTAAGAGGTTTGAATGAGATAGTACTTGATGCTATGGGAGGTAAGCCTACGAAAGAACTTCAATTAGTAAAGGATTATATTAAAAAGGCAGAACAAGAAATAAGCGCTGAGGGAGAAGTTCAAGAGTTAGGGCCACTTAAGCCAAACTTAACAGCTCAAGAGAAAAAAGATATGCTGCTAGAGTCAGCATCTACTATAAAAGACGCTACAGATGCAGGATTAGAGCTAACAAGAGCTACTAGAGGAGAGGATTCTGAAAGAATAGGTAATATTAGAACTCCAGAACATCTTAGACTAGGAGGATTGGCAGAAAAAACTGTAGATGCTATAAAGAAAGAATTTTATGCTAAAGGTAGAAGGCGTATAGTAATAGAGGCAAATGCTGGATCTGAAGGCTTTTGGGAAAAAATGGGGTTTAGGCTTACAGGAGAAACTAGAGAAGGTTATCCGATAGATCCATCAGAAAGTACAAGCATACTACATAAGCCTGATAAACCTTACGGTAGAAATAATTATGAATATATAGTCACAGAATCTGATAGAGCACCATCTAGACCAAAAGTGATAGGTCAAGGGCATGGTGATGCTCCAGCAAGACCTTGGAAAGAAGTATCAAAAGTATTATTAGAAAAAGCTAAAGAAATACAAAAAGCAAGAGATGTAAAGGGCGAAGAAGAATTTACTGAAGATGATTTAGGTCAATTTAGACAGTATTATTTAAAAGTAAATAATTCTATAATGATACCTAGAAAATCTTTTAATTCTCTAAGTGGTAATTTTGAAACACATGATTCTTTTGACGGTCTTGGCAATCGTATCGATAGAAGAGAACCTATACGATTAATTAATGAATTAGCGGTACAAGCAGGAGTAATAGAAAAACCAGAGGATGCTTTTTTTGTTGTTAAAAAAATTATCGTAAAGAGCGGAGGAGAGAAAAAAGAAGTAGATATATCTGATAAAATATTTGAGACTAAAGATTATAAATCTATGGTTAATAAAGCTATGGGGCAGGGTTATTATCCTTATTCAGGTAAAGGAGAATCAAAGCAGATAATATTTATGAAATTAAATACTGGTGATAATCCTAAAAATGAATTAATGAGGATAAGGAATGAGCTTATAAAATCAGGTGTTGATTTTAAAAAGGAATATGAAGTACTAAGAAACCAAGCAGTTAAAGAAATGGATATAAGTAAAGAAGATTATGATAATATGTTTATATCTAATATACGCTGGTGGGAAGCTCAAAATAGAAAATCTATCTCTGAATTAATGGGTAGAAAAGAAGGAAGATATTTAAAAGATTTAGTAGCATTTAATAAAAGACAGCAACCTTTATTTTCAGACTTTCATCGATTAACAGGAGAATCTTTTGATCGTCCTTTTAATTATGTATTAATTAATGATTTTATTAAATCATCAGATTCTTCCGTTAAAAAGCTTTTTGGTAAAAATAGTAAAATCGAGATGACAGATGGAGCTGTGTTAATTAGAGATGATATTTTACAAAGAATGCTTGTTGATATGGGATTGAATTCTGAGGGTGGTTTTGGCAAGCCTTTCTTTAACTCTCCTAGTGATAAAGGTTTATTAATTGGAAAGTTAGCTTTACATGGTGCTGGTCCTGAGATGTCTAAGACTATGAAAGATAAGAAAATTGATATGTTTGTTCCTGAATCAGTAGCTAAACAGCGAGGTGAAAGACGTTTATTGGATTATGATTATGACGAAAAAAAGGGATTAAGATTTTCCCGTAAAGGTAAGGACATAGACCCATATACATCTGAAGATGTTCATCAAATGGAACCAAAAGATATTATGTTTTCCTTTGGGATCTATGATAATCCATCTAAAAAATTAAATGACCCCATTAGAATATTTAAAGGAATACAAGATGTATTAGTAAATCCTAGAATATTAGAAGACCCAAGTGGCGAAACACAAAAAATATATGATGTAATGAAGGATTGGATGGGACAATTTTACGAAGGGAAATCTGAGCATAATAATCTGCTCGCTGCTTATCTTACCAAAGGTAAGGTAAATGAAAAAACTTTAAAAAAGTTAATGGATAATTTTGATGATATAGGCTTACAAAATTTAAATGATGCTTTATGGAATGAAACTAAAGCAGGAAAATCTTTTAGAGAAGCTGCAATGCGAAGAATTTTTAAAGTCGCTGAACCTGGTATGGAAGATACATCGTTTGAAGTTCAAAGAGATTTTGATGGGAAAGGTATCGGGGAAAGACAATCAGCTGCAATGGCTATGTTAGAAACTGGAGGATGGACAGATGCTGGTAGATTAACAAAAACAATGGCTGATTATGCCGATAGATCGTTAACTAACTATTTTATAAAGCGCTTAACTAATCCAAAAGTACCTTATAGCGGTAAAGCTATCATGAGAATGTATGATATAGCATTAGCAAGAAGAACTGACCCTGACGGTAACACCTCTAGATTATTAAAAGAAAAAGATGTTTTCTTTTTAGATGAAGGCTTTAGGAATAAAAAAATAAAAGGTGTTAATGAAAAAGGCCAAGAAGAAATAATGACCATAGAAAAGCAATGGGAGTTATACAAGAGCGCAAAAGATAAACCAGTTCAAGATAAGATGGGAGAATCATTAGGCGCAGTAGTTGTGAGATCTCCTATGAATTCATTGTCTGGATTGGCTCAATTAGAAATGGCAGGCTTTACAGGACGTAGAGGCGGTGGAATACTATTACATCCTAATGTAATGCAAAGATTAGGTGGTGCAGATTTAGATATAGACAGCGCTAATTTTTATATGAATGTATTCCCAAAAGAATTACAGAAACTAGCAGAGCTTTCTAAGAATGAATTGACAGATATATATAATTATGCTGATAAGAATTACGCTACCAATAAAAAGAAAAATAATGGTATGCGAGAAATAATGGAATTATTTATAGAATCTCCAGATTTAGCAGGTAAAGAAAGTCAATTAGCTATGTATGATCCTTATTTAAGGATGCAAACAGCGAATGCTATTCAAAACGCGGCTTCTAAAATGCGAGGCGTAGCTGTTAATAATAGACAATATATGCGATTACTATGGATGCAAGCACATAAAAATGGTGGTGTATATACTGAGACTTTAAAAGAGAATTATAATGATGGTGTGATTGAAGGAACTAAGATCAGATATATAGCTAGAAGCGATTATTTGGACCTTATGGCGAAGTCTATAGCCGCAGTCGATATAAGTGTCGATGTTGGTAAATTTGGCGGTATGGTAAGCGATGCTAGGCTTAAAGGCATACTAATGCACTCTGCTTTTAAACATATAGAAATAGTACATCCTGATGGAACGGTAAAAAGAGTAGGTAATTATAGTGACCCTAAAAAAGCTGCTACTGATTATGAAAAATTCTTCACTTTTGGCGAAGGCGTTGATGTTAAAGGTATGACAATAGGCTCACAACAAAGTTATCTTGGCAGATTAGCTAGAACTCAATCAAGATTATTTAGTTGGAATTTTTCTCACGGTAGAGCTTGGACTAAAGATGAAAAGATAGATGCTGCTAGACAACATCCATCTGATGATTTTTCTCATATGAAAAATTTATCTGAACAAGTACAAAAATTAGATTTTACTGATTCATTTTATGCTAGAGTATCAAGAGATACGAGAGCATATGGAATATTTTTCAAGCAAGTAAATAGAATAATACGAAAAAATCCTGAACTATTAAGATATTTACCTACAGATGCAGAGGGTAATCCTTATGTGTTTAAAATACCATTAAGAAGAGCTGTTAGAAAAGCTAAAGATAAAGATGGTAATGAAATACTACAAAGAAATGGGGAGCCTAGTTGGATACCGAAAAATGAAAAAGATCCACTTGGTATACTTGATATGATGGATATGTTATCAGGATGGTATTTTCCTAATCCTAAAACTCCTGCTTATAATCATAGTTTTAATATAGCCACATCGAGAGGTAAAAAGAATTTAGCAATGGATAATGATGCTTGGCAGGATTTTACAGGATTTGATCCTAAAGCACAGGGTATAATAAAAGTCGGTAAGAGAATAAAGTATCTAAATGATATGATAAGAAGAACAAATCATTTTATATCAAATGATTTGTGGGATTTAGCTAGTATAAAAACTATAAATGACATAGGGACTTTTTACAATATACCTTTTAGTAGCAAACAAGATTCTTTATCAAGAATGATATTTCAGGCATCTTCTCAAATAAAAGCTAATTTTGTAACAGCTTATAAAGCAGCTAGTAAAGATCAAGATTCTAGTCCAACTACAACAGCGTTCGATGCTGTTATGAGAGATATAAATGTAACTAGAGAAGCTTTAGGACTATGGGTAGACAAATATAATCAATTAAAGCCAGAAAAAGCTCCTGAAGTATCTAAAGAAGGCGCTAATTATTTCTTTGAGTCTATTTTATTAGGATCTATTGGAAAAGGCAAAGACACAAGGCAGCATTCTTTTCAACCTATGTTTGCCTCTAAACCTGTATTAACCATGTTTCAGAAAAATTATAGTAATATCTTTGGTAAAACTGAAAAATTAAAAGTTAAACCAGGCAAGATGTTAGAGTGGTTTCAGAATAGAGGTGATGGTAGAGCTACTTCTGGAGTAGTTAGAAATATAGACTATATTAGAAATATAGAAGTAGAGTTTCAAAAAGGCTTAGGTGAAGTACCTCTTGATCCTAAAGTTAAAAAGGCTAAAGATGATATTATAGAATTATTAAAGTTTTATGGAGATAAAGTAGATCTTTCTGACTTTGTTAAAATGATTAGATATACACAAGGAGTAGGTCAATTATCAGATATGACAGTAGATAATTTACTTGGGCTTAGAGATGAAATGAATAGCTGGCGATATGGTAAAGGATGGTTCAGGTTTATGTCTAGAGGGAAAATATTTCCTAAGATTATAGAAGCAGTAACGGCTGGTAAAATAAAATTATCTGAAGTAGATGGTGAATTTATGAAAGTAGGGTTAGGTCCTTGGCTAAAACCTACTGAAACTGTTGCTTCAGATCATATGAGAAACGATTTAGAGTTTATTGATAAAAAAATTCATCCAGTAAGGCATGTAACTAAAGATAAGAATTTAAAAACTGTATTTGTAGACGCAGCAATACCTATGTCCCATATGGGAAAGTTAGCAGATGGTGTAGCAAGATTGCATGAATTAAGTAATGAATTAGGCGTTGCTGATGAGAAAGAATTTGAAAAGACTATATATAAAATTAGGAGTATCAAAAACAAGGAAGGTGAAGATAAAACTGAATTACTTGTTCAACTTGCTATAAAAGAATACGAAATGGAAGGTGCGGTAGAAAAGCGTGATGAATTAAAAGATAGAGGAGCTTATGAATCTGATTTAAAACAAGCTCAAGATAATGTTGAAAGATTTGATTTTAGAAGAAGAGAATCAAAAGAAGATTATCAAAAAGTTAAATCAGAAGAATTTACTTTTCAAGATAAAATTTTAAGTGGCGAGGAGGTAATATTTAAAATAAAAGATATTCTGTCAGAATTAGGTTCTGATTATATCTATAGAAATAAGATAGGCATAAGACAAGACTTTCCAAGCTTATTAATAACAAGTAAAAATAACAAAGCTCAATTATTAGATTTAAATATTAGAAGAACAACAGATAGTTTAATAAACATCTTTTTAGAACCAGGAGCAGAAGCCGATCCTACTAAAAGAATGTTTAGTTTAGGCGAAGCAAAATACCTATCCTATGAGAATGAACTAGATTTTTGGGCTATAAAAAACGGAAAAGAAGTTGTTGATGGTATGTATAGATTAAAGAAAGAAGATGTACTCTCTTTGCAAGGTATTAGGCATGAAATGGAAGATGGAGCAGGTGCTCTTATTAGACTATTTCGACCTTTAGTGGAAAATTCATCAGCAGAGTATAGAGTAACATACTTAAAGTCTATGTTAAGATTTATGCGTGCAGATGATATGTTTATTGAAAGACTTGAGAAACGATTAGCTACAGAAGCAAAAAGACAAGCTGAATATCAAAAGAAAGCTGGTAGGCCTATGCCTGTATCTGAAAAGAGAAGAGCTATGTTAGACGCTACTAATGAGTTCTTAAAAATTAATGAAGAATATTTAATGGAATATGAGACTGGATATAAAGAATTAGGTACTAAAACTGCTACTGTTAAAAGATATTTTGAGATGGATAGTCCTGTGCCTTATAAAAGAGGTAAGCGTTATAGTCAATACGAAATGGACCAGATGTTAGCTGATGGTAAAGTAGACGATGTATTCTATCTAAAAGAAAGAATACGGCATGATTATGACACTATGTTTAAAGAAGTAGGTTATATAAAAAATCACTTCCCACATTTAAATTTTAATGAAGGAGCATTAAATAGAGATGTTCAACAACGTGCTGCTGAAATTA
>Ga0098054_1001686_pt1 | contig 10879 bp, 9 predicted proteins | sample 16_taG_FD_75048 | JGI IMG/M metagenome (GOLD analysis project Ga0098054, IMG submission 75048) | Marine viral communities from the Subarctic Pacific Ocean - 16_ETSP_OMZ_AT15313 metaG | ecosystem: Environmental > Aquatic > Marine > Oceanic | place: Pacific Ocean | collected 2015-01-18
AGCTAATAGTGATTTTAAAGGAAACTTCCGGGTAGGGTTGTTTAAAGAATCAAAAAAGAAAGATATTGGTATAAAGGATTTAGCTGAAGTATATCCTGAAATATCAGATGGAGCAATAATAGGAAGACCTGAGGTAATAGCGGCTTTGAACGCAGACAAAGGACTTCCTACAGATGGTAATGTAAATAAATCATTTATTGTAAGTCGTCATCCCCAATTAGGTTCATTATTGGGTAAATATATGATTCATGGAGCATCTCCAGAACTAGATGCTTATATGAGAAAAAGAAAAATTCATTTCTTAATGCCAGAATCAGCCGCTAAGCAAATGGGTGAAAGACATAAGATGTCTAAAAATTTAATTTTCAATCAAGTTACTGGTAGAATAAAGTGGGAAGGTAATAGTAAAGATATTTTTGAACTACCACCTTCTGATATTAGAACTGTTATGTCTGAAATAACTTCTAGTAAGTATTTAAAACCACAACAATTACCAAAACAAATGTTCTCTGTATTGTCCGCATATGGCTATAAAAATACAGACCCTAAGGTCATTAAGGAAATGTTTGAAACTCTCGTTGATAGGCAAATTGAAGGTACTGAGAGAGGTGTTGAGTTAGTTAAAGAATATAAGTTAAGTAAATCTAAAGAAAATATAGAGAAATTAGTTGAAAATATAGAAGAAATTCCTATTAACGAGTTATTTAGAATTATGAGAGACCCTGTTAATGAAGAATTATCTCATAGATTATATGAAAAAATATTAAGAATTAATACAGAATATGTTCAAAACTTAGCAGAAGAAGGGGAGATAAGTAGGTCTGAATTAACAGAGTACAGAGAAAATGTAGTTGATTTTGAAAATATTATTGAAAGATTGAATAGAGTTTTCCCAGATGGTTCGGCAGGTGCTTATATGCACAAGTTTTCTCGTGATTATAGAATGCAAGCTATGCGTAATTATGTAGTTAAGAAAATGACTAGACCAATTATGGATAATAGTGTAGCCTCTAGAATGAGACCTTATGAAATTGGTTTTCAATCTCACCCTGAAATGGCAAAGTTAAATAGTAAAAAAGGTCAAGAAATGTTCTTCTTAGACGATGGTTTTAAAGATATGTGGGTAAAAGACCCTATGTTTAAGAATGAACAAATAAAACTGGGAGAACTATGGGAAAAGAGAGATACATATACAGGCGAATTAAAAGAAAAAGTAAACGACATCTTAGAAGCCGCAGTTATGAGAGTTCCAATGGACTCACAAAGCGGTGCTCATATATTAAAATTCTCAGGCTTTACAGGGGTAAAGGGTTATGGCAGTCTACTTCATCCAAGAACTATGAAAGCTCTAGGTGGTGCTGATTTAGACGGAGATAAAGCATGGGTATTTTTTGGTGGTAAAAATGGTATGCAAAAAAACTGGAAAGAAATGTACTCTGGTGCTAAAGATGAATTTGTTGATTTTTCTAATAAGAATAATCCAAAAGAAAAACATAATAAAGAAGCTATTGACCCAGAAAACGGTCAATCTTATCGTGAACAATTAGCAGAAGTAGACCCTCTTGAAGATGCTAAAATGCAACATCAGACTTCTCAATATTCTCCATTTTGGAGATTGAAAATGAGTGAAGGTGCGGCTAGTGGTAGAGGAGATTTGGGTATGGCTGTAACGAGAAGAATGTCTATTATAGGAGCTTATAATGCTCTTAGGGGTATGGAAGCTCGTGGTCAGTCTATAGATAAGATTTCTATACAGGATAACAAAGGTGAATGGATACTAGGTAAGGATAGAAAGCCAAAAAAATACAATGTATATATAAAAAAGAATGAATACGATATACCTTATTATGATTTTATAGCTAAAGATGTAAAGCGTGCTGTATTTACTACTAAGAATACTGACGTAGACCTACAAAGATTTAGAGAAATGGCTAGAACTGCTGTTGCATTGGGTTCTGACCCTATGGACGAATCAGGTATTAGAGGTAACTTATTTGAAAGTAAGATACTTGATACCTTATTTAAAGTAGAAGTGTACAATGTTAATAAACAAGGTAATGCTACTTATCTTAATAAAGGGTTGACTAAAAAAGTTAATGATATTGATAAGCAAGAGATGAATTATCCTCAAAGTATTAAAAAATTAGGCTTACATTCTAAATTTGGAAAGGTTAATAGTGTTTTATACGGAAGAAATCATAATGATAATAGGAGATATACTTACTCTGAAATTCAAAATGGAGTAAACTCTTTAGCAAACTTACCAAAATCTACTCAAAATACATTTTTACCATTACTAGCTCAAAGAATGAAAGGCATTGATTGGTCTGATAATATATTTAGAAGAATCACAGGTGGAGATGAAGTGGTTTTAAATAGAATATACTATGAACATAGAGACCTTGTAAGAGAAAGTGAGTGGCTAAAAGATGCTATGGGAAGACAAACATTAGCTACTGAACAAGGTGTTGTTATACAAAAAGTGCTTAATGCGAGATTACACCATGATGGTATACAAGAAATTTCAAAAACTCAGGAAGCATTTGAAAAATTTATCACCCAAACTTATAGAAAAGGTGATAAAACAAAAAGAGTTTTTAATATCCCTTATGAGTTAAGAGAATATCAACCAGATAATCCAGATTATAGGAAAGCAGTATTAGAAAGTATCTTATTAAAAGCTGAAGATTACTTAGTAAATGATTTAAGTGATATGGCGGCTTTAAAAAGCATAACTGATGTTGTTAAAAAACATAATATTCCACCAGAAAGGATTAGTTTAATACATGATGAAGTAGATAGAATAAAGACACATGATGTGTTTATGGCTAAAAAAAGAAAAGCATTAGAAGATATTATAGCCTCTAGTGACGCAGAAAAAGAAGCTGATTTATTATTTGGAGTTAAAAAAGCTTTTGGACTTGAAGATAAAGCTGGTGCAGTTGTAGATAAAATACAAATAGATGCTCAAATAAGAAAATTTAAAGATACTGTATTGAGAGATAATGTAGGAGAACAAGACTTATTTGATATGTTATTCTTGGGGACATATTCTAAGGGAAATAGAAAACAGATAGAAGCTGTTAAAAAATTAAGACACATAGACCACTTTAAAAAGCAGTATGAGATGCTTAATAAACTTTTAAGTAATACTTCCTTAATAAGAGTTGGTGTTAATTCTCGTGAAATAAAAGATTCAAATTTGAGGAAGTTTTTTGGGGAATATGATAAGTTATTAAGAGTTAATGAGCTATCTGAAAAACAAAAGAAGATTCTATTAAATGAATTACCACCAGAAGATATTAAATCATTTAGAGATGCTGATGGTAATCTTTTAAAAAATGAATTTATTGATGTAAATAACCTTTCCACAACTGATAAAATTTATCTTGATAGTATTAGACCTTTTGTTGGAATCCAAGAAGGAAAAATTAAAGACCCTGAATTATTTAAATTAAAAGATAGTATTAAAGACCATTTAAGACACTATCATAACTTAGATGTTGAAAATCTTAATGGATTATTTAGAGGTTTATTTAAAAAAGATTTAAATCAAGCAACTAAATATGATTTAAAAACCCTAGATAGATATTTACAAGATATGAGAGATGGAACTTGGTTTAATCAAATGATGGATTGGTTTACTGGTCGTGACCCAAAAAATCCACCAGAAATTAAAAGAAGTAATTATTGGAAATTTCCTAAAGCTGTTGATAGAGATTTATTAAGACACCCAGCTATGATGGAATGGGTTAAAGATATTGGTCCATATACAGATAAATTAGGGAATACACTTACTAATGCTAAGACCATAAGACCTACTTCTGTTATAGGTGAAATACAGCAAATTTCAGCAAGAACTCAAGAATTATCTATGCAGACTTTTGAAAAAGAAGCTGAGAAATTTAGAGAAAAATTAAGACCTTACGTTTCTGCATTAGCTGAAGGAGATTCTTTATTTAAAATAGCTGTTGCTAAAAGAGAATGGCAATATGTATTAGATGTATTAAGACCTAATAATAAATTAAAGAGTCATAAATTAACTCAAGAAGAGATGAATTATCGTGACAATCTTGATGCTATTAAACCACTTTGGGAAAGTATTCGTAATAAAAATTTTAATGTTCCTACTAAAGATGGGAATATAAAGCGTACTGGTGAATTTATTGTTAAAGATATTGATAGAATTATAACAGAAACAAATAAAAAGACTCATCAATGGCTTAGAGGTGATGTTGCTAAAGTTGAAAAATGGTTAGAAATATCTACAAATAAAAATGGTGAAATTACTTGGGAAGGTTTAGATAGATTAAGAACAAAATTTTATAAATATGTAACAGATACAATTAGATATAATAAGAGTATCCCTATAGAAGATTTTGGAATTGATGGATTGCGTGAAATAGTAAAGAGAGTTCTTGTTAGTCAAACTCCTAAAGTATTTAGAAGTAATAAAAATTTAAGAGCTCAATTAGAAAAAATAGAAATTGGTAAGTTTGACCCTACTGGTAATTTAGGTTTTGAATATTATTTCCCTCATATGTCTTTTAATAGAAAAAAAGCTGATAATAGATTAAGGTCTGCTATGGAAAATATAGTAAATGACCCTACTTTAACTAAAGCTGAAAAAGAAAGAGACATGAAGAAGTTAGCTTATCAATATAAGTCTTTAACAGGTGATTATTTAGCTAAAGATGAAATGATGGATAACTTTGATATAATGCAAAGTACATTTGAGAAAATGGCTAAGTCTAAAAGAAAAAGATTAGACCATAATATTTTAAGTCAGGATTTAAAAAAGGTAGGAAATCAATTCAATAGGAATGCTCATATAGGTGGATGGGAAACAACTCCAGAAGCATATGAAACTTATATGAGAAATTCCATTAATACATTTTATAAACAAGCTATGCAAGTTACTGTAAGAAGTGCTATGAAAAACTTTAATGATAGCTTTAGACATACAAGTAAAGATAGTGCCCTTACTGATAGATGGATGAATTTTTATAAATTATATGCTCAAAGTGCTATGGGTTATCCTGTTAGTATACCTGAAAAAGTTATGAATAATCCTAAAATGAAAATAAAAGGCACTCCTTATAAGTGGTTAGCTGATTCTACCGCTAAGAAAAGAATTGATTATATAGGTAAAAGACTAGGAATTAAAAGAAAAGAATTAGAAAAATGGAATCTTGATGAAGCTACTGTAGATGAATTAAGTGGTATAGAGTATTCTCAACTACAAGGTTGGGGTGCTTTAGAAGCAAAGTGGCAATTAGCATCATTACTTGCTCACCCTAAGAGTTCTATTGCGAATCTTTATGGTGGTACAGTACATACTTGGATAAGTGCAGGTTATGATAACCTTAAAAAAGCTAGAGATTTTGAATATTTAAGGACAAATATTAATCCTAAATGGAAAAGTATGAAAGATGTTGAAAAGTGGATGCAGGAGTTAGGTATAATTGAAGAATTCTTAGTATATGAAGCCGGTCTTAATCCTACTTTGAAGACTAAAAAGAATCAAGCTTTTATGAAGGACTCTCTTGAAAAATTAAAAAGCAATCCTGAATTATCTGATGAAAATTTATTTTCTATAGCTAAAAAACATGGAGTAACTCAAAGAATTTTTGATAAAGCCGCCTCATTTATGCGTGTCCCTGAAAGAATTTTGCGTAGAGATGCATTTATGGCTCATTATATACAAGCTAAGAATAAGTTTGGTGGTGCAATCAAAGACCATAATAATCCATTCTTAATAAATTTTGCAAAAAGGGGTGTTAAAGGAACTCAATTTCTTTATTCTGCCCCTTATCGTCCTATGTGGACAAACAGTACTCTGGGTAGGGTATTCTCTCGTTTTCAATTATGGAGTTGGAATAGTGTTCGATTTAGAAATGATGTTATAAGAAGAGCACATATAGCTGGTTTTCAAGAAGGTACATCTGAGTTTGAAACATTCCAAAGATTAGCTGTAGCTGATTTATTTATGTTGGGTATGTCTAATATGTTTATGTATAGCTTATTTGAAAATGCACTTCCAGCTCCTTGGAATTGGTTTCAAGATACTGCTGATTTATTATTTGGTAATGAACAAGAAAGAGAAAGAGCTTTTTATGGGTCTCCTATTGGTCCTTTACAAGCTGTAACTCCACCTGTACTAAGACTTTTACCGCCTTTATTTAAAGGAATGCTTTCAGATGATTATTCACAATTAACAGATTATTATTTATGGACAGTTCCACCATTTGGTAGATTAGCAAGAGATGTTGTTGGTCCGGGTGGTATGATAGATAATCCATATTATTCAATAACTAAGTTTACAGGTTTTCCTGTTATGCAAGTAGCTAAACAAATTAAAGAAGAAAAACCTGAAGCTATAAGGGGGAAATTTATATACTAATGCCTATACCTAATCATTGTGCTGAATGCGATAAACCACTAATCAATGAAGATGGTTGGTTATGTTCTAGTTGCATAGAAAAAGAAAAAGAAAAAATGGTAACTTCTAATAATACTGGAGAAGATTTAACAAAAATATTACCAAGTTTAAAACATGCGAAAAATACCAAGTAGAAAAATACTAGAAAAAGCTGTTAATTTTGTTGAAGATAACGCTACTTCTAATAATTTAATAACAGCCGGTTTAACTGGGGCTACAGGAGCATCTATTTATTATAAAGCTAACCCTGCTGAACAAGAAGATATGATTGATTCTGCTAAAACAATAGGTAAGATTGGTGCAGTTTTAGGTGCGACTGCTATTGGTGGAAAAATGTCAAGAGATGCATTTCGAAAAGTAAGGAATTATACTGGTACTAAAGGCAAAAGTAAAACAATTAGAGAAACTGGTGTTGGCTTCTTAGATAATTATTTAGATAATGATATATTTTCAAATTCATTATTTGGATTTTATAAAGGTGGAATTGTTGGAAAGATTGGTTCAGTAGCTCAAGAAGCTATGAGGGGTGCTGGAAGAGCTTTAAATAGATTTACTAGTTTTTCAGATTTTAAAGCGGCTAGAGCAACTGGAATAAATGAAAGACAATCTAGAATGGTTGGTCAATATGAAGATTATTTAAAAACTAAACATGCAGAATATAATGATTTAGTCTCTAATTTAAATAATCGTAAAGTAAGTCGAAAAGATTTTAAGAAACAAGCTAACTTAATTAAAAAAGATGTTAAAAAAGCAGAGAAGGTAGTTCATAATAAATTTATCAATGATTATAGCAACTCTTATATGTATAATGACATTGTTGAACAAGGTACACCTCTAGCTAAATATGCAAGTCCTTTTGTAAAACCTAAATCATACGAAACCTTAGTAAATCAAGCTAGTAAACCTGAAGGTATTGGAAAAGATGCTTTAGATAATCTTATTGAGGTTCAAGGCTCATCAAGAGCAAAAGAAGCTTTAAAGTATTTAGAACTAAGTGGTAAAGGAGTTAGGTCTGGAGGTGATGTTTTACAATCTATACAAATGAATTCTGACGCTTATAACTTCTTTCAAAAGATTCAAAAGCCTCAGAAATTAAGTATGAATGAAATTCATAAAAGTGCTAAAGATGTTTTTGGTAATGTAATAAAATTAGATGATAATAGACTTCAAATTATTTTTTCTCCAAAAGGAAAGCCTAATATTGATTGGGGTGGTTATGCAGGTACAATGGTATGGGATAAAAGAGACCCTACTAAAATGAAAATGATGGCTGATGATTTAAGAGATTTATTTGGTATGAACTTTGGACATGATGTTTTAAATATATCTCCAGTTAAAAAAATTACTATACCTGAAATTTTAAAGAAAACACCTCGTACTATTAAAGATACTGGTACTAGAAGTAAAAAAGTTGATTGGAAAAAAGAAAAAATACCATTTGAAGTTGAAGAACAGATTAAGCTTTCTGCAAGAAGTGAAGAAGATAGAGGTAATATGGTTAGGGCTATGAAAGATTATTATACATCATATCTATATGATAAATCATCTTTAATGGATAAAGCTGAGTTTGCAGTTACTAGAGGTGTCCCTTTAGCAATAGGTGGTACAGGTGTATATGTTTTAGGATTAGATGAGTAGAGATTCCTTTTACTATAAACTTTAAAAAAAAGTTTTTACTTTTACTAGCGTTTTACACCTTTTACATATTTTATTTGCTTTAAGTTTTTTTAATCCCCAATGTTTTCCACACTTACATTGTATATCTTCATCCTTTATAGTTTTTCGAAACATTTTTTAAAGTCTCCTTATTTTTTAAATCAAGTGTACCTGCATGATGCTCTCTGTGACATACTGCACATAATACTAAGCATTTTTCAATTTCTGCTACTATTTTAGGTAAAGCATATCCATTTTGATTTACCATATTACTAACAGTAGTAGTTTTATCTTTATTTGGATGATGAAATTCAAGTGCTGATGGAGTAAAAGTTTTCTTTGTTTTTTCTGAATATCCGCAAGAAGCACATGATAGACCTCTTTTAAATAAATTAAATTGTACTCTTTTTTTCCTTTTATACTCGTTTTTTATACCATTATAACAATCCCTACATTTTCTTCTTCTATATATTTTTTTCTCAGTTGTTTTATTTACAGGAAAGTCTTCTTCTTCTAATAATTTTTTACAAGTTTTACATTCTTTTTTCATTTCGCCCTCAATGTATAAGGCTTGCTATGGAAAGTTCACCTAAGAGCCAACCTAAGTGTTTTTTCATATGTTATCAGTTTTCTTTAACTAAAGTAACTACTTATATATTTACAAACATAATTATGTAAACGCTTTATATTTTCCACGCTTACGTTTTTTTGTTATTATTTATTTTACTTCAATCATAAAACTTAAACTTCATAACAAGCCTTAATTTTTTAATCACATTCAGAACCTTGTACACATTTAGTCGGTCCATTTCTAACGCTGGGGTCTTCATCCCCGGGGTCATGTTGTGCGATATAATCCATATCTGATTGACCTATGAATTTATCATCCTCATATGTCCATTTAGAAGCTTTTTTTATCTTTTCAATTAACTCTAGTACTTTTCCAGCGTGAATTTGATTATTATCACGCCAAGATTCTTCATGGTTTGAGTGTAATGCTATAAGAAGAATTTTAATTTCCTCCGTTTCTATTTTTAACGGAGCTTTTTCTTTTTTGTCTTCTTTTAATTCTAAGATATAAGCTGTTAAATACACTACTAAATCCAATATTTCATCTAAAGCTTCATCTATGTTAGATAAACCTCTTTCTTTTCTGATAGGAACTTCACGATTGTATTCTTGTTGTCCCTTATCAAGTCTTTTTTTAATAAGGTTTATTATCTGATTATTAACGCCCATTAGTATATACCTCCTTTGGCTAGTTTTTTCATTACATAACTTTTTAGTTCATCTGGTAGTTCTTGAATTAATTGAATTAAAACACCAAAATCTTTTTCATCTAATGGTCCTTTTCTAGTATTACAAGTTCTGCATATGAGTTGTAAGTTTTCTTTAGTAGAATTTCCTCCTTTAGAAAGAGGTATTATATGGTCACATGCTATAGTTCTAAAAGTTAATTGTTTAGTACAATATTTACATTCTTTACCATAACTATCTATAAATAAAACTCTAATATCATTAGATGAAATTTTAAATTTAACATTATAATGGATACTTCGTCTTTTTAAACTTCCTTTAAGACTAGACATCTTAGAGGATAGCTTTTTATAAGCCTTATTCCAATATGTTTTATGAACGGGTTCTAAGACTGCTTTAAAATCTTTCTTTTTAAGCGTTATTGGTGATATTAGATTTTTCATTTTTAGTTAATGTTATCCAATTATTAAAATGATATTTTTTCATTTTTAAGATTTTTAATCTATTGGCGGCATATCCATTTGGTAAGATAAGCCCTTTCTCTAATAATCCTTCATAAAAAAGTATTTGTTGTTTTAAAGACATCCAATCATTCTTTTCTTTGGTTCTTCGTTCCATATTAACTCCTTTGCTTTCTATACTTTCTTTTGTAGTATAAAAGCCTATTTATTTTTTTCTCTATTCTAGCAAGTCTTATTACTATGCTACAGAAAAAAATTGTTATTAAAAGTACATAAAATTCCCAAGCTAACAAGAATGGGACTGTTTGTGTCATTATTGTATCAAAATAATGTTTTACCATAGTTACTCCTTAGTTATAGTAAGAGGGGGTACGCAAAAGGTAGGAGACCTAAAATACCCCCCTTACTTTGACGATGCTAAGCTAATTTATACTCAGCATATGAATTACCGGTTTTAGATTTAACAGTAGTTGTTACGAACTCATAACCTTCTTTTTTAAGAGAATGTATTACTGCGGCTAATCTAAAACAACCACAAATATTTAATGCTTTCCTAGGGTTTATTGATATTCCCTGTTTAAGTATATCTAATATTATGGTTTTTTGACTACGATTGTTTCTACGCATCTATTTGTTTCCTCCAATACTAAATGAATGTGAAATCCAATTCTATAAAAAGAGAAATGGAAAGCTAGTAATGTATTTGTAAGTTCAATCCCAAATTGTAATATTCTAAAAAATGTAATATATAAACCTACTGGATATATTTGTATATCTAAAATATAACTCATTAAGACCTTCTTACTCTTTTAACCTTACCTATAAATGTCCCATTAATTGTTTCACCTTTAGTAAGTTCTTTACGAATAGCTTTTTTATCAATAACCTTAGTTTCTTTTATAAGTTTATACTCATCAGGAACTAATTCTTCATCAACAATAGCTACTGGACCATATGTTTCATACAATTTGTATCTAGCTGTGTCTGTTTCATAGACTCCATCTGTTCCAACTTCTTGTACTACCATAGGTATCAGAGTTTCGTTAAAGTATTTCTTTAATGA
>Ga0098054_1001687_pt1 | contig 10878 bp, 12 predicted proteins | sample 16_taG_FD_75048 | JGI IMG/M metagenome (GOLD analysis project Ga0098054, IMG submission 75048) | Marine viral communities from the Subarctic Pacific Ocean - 16_ETSP_OMZ_AT15313 metaG | ecosystem: Environmental > Aquatic > Marine > Oceanic | place: Pacific Ocean | collected 2015-01-18
ATAATGTCTGATGCTACAGTAAATCAAGTTATGGCAGTAGCAAAACACTATGAAAAAATAACAAAGGAGTTAGAAAATGGTAAGAAAACCCTTCAGTAAAGATGAGTATGACAAAGCAGATACGCCAGCAAAGAAACAAATGCTGGGTTGGTTGGGTCATAATATACCTGATCTTATCACTGATTCAAAAGAGAACTTTGGCTTCGATATTAGAGGGTATCTTGATAGTAGTTCCAGCAATCACTTCTATGAAGTTGAAGTCAAGTGGGGATGGAAAGGAGATTGGCCTGAGAGTTGGAAAGAATTACGCATTCCCTACAGAAAGAAAAGACTGCTGGATAAATGGCAGAAAGATTTTAGAAATGCTGACTTAACCTTTGTTGTTTTCAGAGGAGACTTCAAAAGAGCATGGCATGTTCCAGGAGATGTGCTTCTTGAATCTGAAGTCAAGGAAGCATACAATAAAAATATAGCAAAAGGAGAAAAGTTTTTTCATGTTCGTACTGATTTAATTTACCAAGTGGATATGACCTATGACAACAGCGATAGTTGATATTGAAACAAATGGTCTTGGTGACACAACCAAGATACATTGTATTGTAGCAAGAGAAGAAGATTCTGGAAAGGAAAAAGTATGGATCAAGGAGCAGTGTGCGGATTTCGGGGAATGGTCAAAGAAAATAAATAAGTTTATTATGCATAATGGAATTAGTTTTGATGCCCCTCTTTTAAATAAATTTACAGGGTCTGCAATAAGAGCTACCCAGATAAGGGATACTCTATTAGAGTCGCAGTTGTTTAATCCTATTAGAGAGGGTGGTCATTCTCTTGAATCCTGGGGAAAGAAATTAAAGTTTTTGAAAGGGGAGCATAAGGATTTCACAGTATTCACTAAAGAAATGCTACAGTATTGTAGGCGTGATGCAGAACTCACTGGGAAGGTTGCTTCTACTTTGCTTGAAGAAGGTGAGAGATTTCCTTCCAGACCGTATGAACTTGAAAGAAAAGTAAGTCTTATTGTTGATCACCAGGAAAAGAATGGCTTTGCTTTTAATCTACCGGAAGCAATGATCTTATTGGCACAGTTGGAAGACGAACAATTTAATTTAGAGAAGCAGTCGCTTGAAATATTTCCACCCAAGATTTTCCAGCTTAAAACCAAGACAAAAGAAGAACCGTTTAATATTGCCAGCCGTAAACAGATTGCTGAAAGACTTATGGAGAAGGGATGGAAGCCTACGAAGAAAACAGATAAGGGAAATATTATTATCAATGAAGAAGTTCTTGATAAAATTAAAATTAAAGAAGCTAAAATGTTTAGTCGGTACTTCCTTCTACAAAAACGTACAGGACTACTGAAGTCTTGGATAAAAGAATGCCAAGAGGATGGAAGAGTGAGGGGAAAGGTTCTTACTCTCAGGACTGTGACCGGCAGGATGGCGCACCACTCTCCCAATATGGCCCAGGTTCCCGCTGTTTATTCACCCTACGGTAAAGAATGTAGAAGTCTATGGACTGTCACTAATCCAGATACCCATGTCTTGGTAGGTACTGATGCGTCTTCTCTAGAATTAAGATGCCTTGCTCATTATCTTGATGATAGAGGGTACATCAATGAGGTAGTCAACGGAGATATTCATACAGCCAACCAACGTGCGGCAGGATTGAAGACCAGAGATCAGGCTAAAACTTTTATCTATGCCTTTCTCTATGGTGCCGGTCCTGTTAAGTTAGGACAGATAGTAGGAGGTGGTGCCGCACAAGGTGCTAACCTTATTAAAAGATTCTTAGATAATGTTCCTAATCTAAAAACTCTAAGAGAAAATATTCAGGAAGCTGCCAAGGCCGGTCCAATAAGAGGAGTGGATGGTAGGCTTCTGCAAATAAGAAGTGTTCATTCAAGTGTTAATACTCTCTTGCAAGGAGCAGGAGCAATTATCTGCAAGGAATGGCTGATTCATATGGACAAGTACATTAGAGAAGTTGGTGTAGATGTTAAGTTAGTGGCATCAATCCACGATGAATACCAGTTTGAGGTAGCCAAGAAAGATGTTAATAGGTTTGGTCTAATCACCAAGTCAGCTATGAAGGATGCAGAGAGATCATTAAAAATTAAATGTCCTCTTGACTGTGAATATAAAGCTGGTCGGACATGGGGAGAGACTCACTGATGGAGTATCAAAGGGCATTAAATTATTTAGAAAAGGATACAAATAGTTCTTGACATATGTAATTCTATCTGCTATACTTACACCCATGATGAAAGGAGAAAAGTTACGAAACTAAATGATCACCATTTTATTGTTATTAACCATATGAAATTATCAAAAGGAGAAAAGTTATGAGTAACACTATTATTTCTGGTACTGCATATTGGGCGCATGTTCTTACTCCCAATACAAAATTTAATGCTGATGGTGAGTGGAGCATTGAGGTATGTAATCTTGATGCTAAAAACAAAAAGGTTGCTGAAGCTGATGGACTCACAATTAAAAACAAAGGTGATGACCGTGGTGACTTTGTTACCCTCAAACAGTATGCTCGTACAAAAGACGGCACACCTCGTGCAATACCTGTAAAAGATTCTCTTCGCAATCCCTTTCCAAGCGATAAGAGAATTGGCAACGGCTCTAAGATAAATGCTTCTTATTTTCCTAAAGAGTATTCAGCTTATGGAGGCGGTGTTAAAGGATACCTTCTTGGTGTCCAAGTAGTAGACTTAGTAGAATATATTGGCGGTGGGGATGACTTCGCCGTGGTAGAAGACGGGTATGTTAGTGACCAAGATGAAGACATTCCTTTTGCTTAATCACAAAACTATCCTATTTAACTAATCTAACAAGGAGACTAGGGATGGTTGAGAAATCAGCCATCCCTCTTTTTTATCATGAAAAAAATAGACACACTTGTAGAAGATATTTATAATCTATTTTCTCCAGACCCGGTTAGTATGACTGAAGAAGAAATAGATAATCATATTAATACCTTCGGTGATATGATTAAAATACACATTAAAGAATTTATATGTGGCGAACCTAAAGTCATGGGTAATTTAAGACTATCGGCTATAGGAAAACCTGACCGGCAGTTGTGGTATAATGCTAACAGCAAACAACTAGATACCCCTATAAAACCCAGCACTAAAATTAAATTCTTATATGGGTATATCTTGGAGGAACTTCTTCTTCTCTGTTCTTCTATTGCCGGTCATGAAGTTACTGACCAGCAGAAAGAGGTGGAGTTAGAGGGAGTGAAGGGACATCAGGACTCATTGATTGATGGTGTTCTGGTGGATTGTAAAAGTGCGTCAGGCCCAGGCTTTCAGAAGTTTAAGAATAATTCATTAGCTTATGAAGATCCCTTTGGATATATAGCTCAAATCTCAGCCTATGCCGAAGCCAATGGTCTGGATGAGGCGGCTTTCCTAGCTATAGATAAGTCTACCGGAGAGATTTGTCTTTCCAGAGTACATTCAATGGAGATGATAAATGCTAGAGACAGGGTAAAGTATCTTAAAGATCTTGTTCAGCAGAGTAAAACACCTAGTCGTTGTTATGAGGCTGTGCCGGATGGTAAGTCTGGCAACCACAAGCTTGCCGTTGGGTGTGTTTATTGTTCTTACAAAAAAGATTGTTGGGCTGATCTTAATAATGGAAATGGGTTACGAGTATTCCAATATGCCAGAGGAAAAAGATTCTTAACACATGTTGCTAAAGAGCCTGATGTCCCAGAGGTATTTAACTGGTAATGCATTGGCAATATGAGAGGAAGCCAGACCTGTCTCAGTTTGGCTTTGTCTACCGTATAACAAATAATCAAACTGGCAAAGCTTATATAGGCTGTAAACAATATTATCATTACAGAAAGTATAAGGGAAAGACTAGAAAAACTGAATCAAACTGGAAGTCCTATATGGGTTCCAGTAAACATTTATGTGAAGACATCAAGAAAATTGGGAAGACTAAATTTTCTTTCCACATCTTGGGTGAGTTCAAGAATAAGAGAAGTCTAAGATATTATGAGTGTTATTTTCAAATGAAACATAAAGTATTAACTTCTACCTTGGAAGGATCAGATGAACCTGCCTTTTATAATAATTATGTGGGCGGTAAATTTTACAGGCCGGTTCAATGTTACGATGAATGTTAAAGTATCAGCACGATCTATCTATGAATATACAAACAAGAACCCTCATCGAAGTTTGTATGTAGCTATTATAGTACAAGCTTTATTGGATGCTTCAAGACCTGAAGATAAATATGAATCCAGTGAGTCTAAAGAGATAAGAGAGGAAGCGCATGAATGGTTCTTCTGTTCTTGTCAGGACTTTAACATTATATGTGATTATGCAGGATTTGAACCAGTAAAAATTAGAAAATTTGCTTTAAAGGTTATTAACTCAGGAGAAACTGAAGATGGAAAAAGAAAACTTGTTAGTTCACTCATCTACTGATCCTCTAACTAAGCAGGTTGGTGGGTCACATTACAAAAGCTGTGGTATCCAGCCAGTAGAATACATTCATGCCAATGACTTAAATTATTTTGAAGGTAATGTTATTAAATATATTACCAGACATAGAACCAAAGGAGATGGAAGAAAAGATATAGAAAAAGTTATACATTATGCAGAGTTAATTCTTCAATTAGAATATGGTGACAAAGACTCTCAATTAATCTTTAATCTTTCAAACAAAAAAGGAATTGTTTAATGATGACCAGTTATGGGCCTAAAATACCTGTGTGCGAATCATTACATGCAATGAAATATAGATTGCCTAACGAAAGCTTTGAAGAATCCAAGGCTAGAGAGGCAGCAGCAATGGGAGATAATGATGAACACAGAAAACAGTACAAAGATATTATCTTGGATCAAAGGTTTATGGCGGCGGGTAGAGTACAGGCGGCTATGGGATCGCCAAGGAATGTTACGGCGTATAATTGCTTTGTTAGTGGCCTCATTGAAGACTCTATGGATTCGATTATGCAACGAGCCTCTGAAGCTGCTGAAACAATGCGTAGAGGAGGGGGGATTGGCTATGATTTCAGTCGTATTCGCCCTTGTGGTGATAGGATTGTGTCTCTTGATAGCTCTGCCAGCGGTCCTGTATCATTCATGCACATATATGATGCAGTATGTCGCACAATTCTTTCGGCGGGACACAGAAGAGGGGCAATGATGGGAGTTCTGCGTGTGGATCATCCTGACATAGAGGAGTTCATACGAGCCAAGAAGAACGACAACCAGCTAACCAATTTTAATATTTCTGTGGGTGTGACAGATGAGTTTATGGATGCTGTATCCAAGAACAAACCTTTCATGCTCCGGTTTAAGAACCAGAATCATGGTGAGATAGATGCCTCTATGCTCTGGGATGAGATCATGCGTAACAACTGGGATTGGGCAGAGCCTGGGATTCTATTCATAGATCGTATCAATGAGAATAATAATCTTCATTACTGTGAAGTTATAGAAGCAACTAACCCTTGCGGTGAACAGCCCCTTCCTCCCTTTGGAGCCTGTCTACTAGGGAGTTTTAATCTTGTGAAGTACCTAACTGTAGTAAACAACCCTTACCTTACTGAAAAAGAGGAGGAGAACTACTTTAACTTCAAACAACTCAAGGAGGACATCCCTCATGTTGTTCGTGCTATTGACAATGTTATTGATAGGACTGAGTACCCTCTTGATGCTCAGTCTAAGGAAGCAAAGAGGAAACGTAGGATGGGGCTTGGTATTACTGGGCTTGCCAATGTTTTAACTTTGCTGGGCTTTAAATATGGTTCTCTTGAAGCAGTTAAATTTACTCGTAAAGTTATGAAGACCTTAACGTATGAGGCTTACAGCGCCAGTGCCGATCTAGCCACAGAGAAAGGAAGCTTCCCATTCTTCAAACCTAACTATCTGGACAGTGAGTTTATCAAAAGCTTTCCGAAAGATTTACAGGACAAGCTGCGTCAATGTGGTATGAGAAATAGCCATCTTATTTCTGTTGCTCCCACAGGTACTATTAGTTTTACCGCTGACAATATCAGTTCGGGTATCGAACCTGTGTTTGCATTGGAGTATGACCGTACAGTACAGACTGAGGAAGGCACTTCCATCATTAAGATGCAGGATTATGTCTATCGTAACTACGGTTTGAGATGTGAGGTATCCGGTGATCTTAATGTAGATGATCATCTGGCTATGCAGATAGCAGTACAGCCCTATGTAGACTCTGCTGTTAGTAAAACTATCAATGTAGGCGATAGTGTAACCTTTGAAGAGTTCAAGGATGTCTATATCAAAGCATGGAGAGGAAAGCTCAAGGGAGTTACAACCTTCAGAGCAGCAGGTAAACGCTATGGTATTCTTAATGCTGTAGAAGAACAGGAAGGCATGGCTTGTTTTGTTGACCCAGGAACCGGCAATAAAGAATGTGGATAATATTTAAAAAAAGCTTGACAAGTTATTAAAAGTATAGTATACTATACAGATAGAATGCCAATAATGGGTTCTATAATATCTTGCTTGAAAGGAGATATATTATGAATGTAACACTTGAATGGGACAAGAGGTTTTCTGAACTTGCTCCTCATAACTCTTTTAATAATTTTCAAAGATGGTCACTTGGCTATGATAAAGTATTTAGAGCTATGGTGGAAGCAACAAAAATAGGTTCTCAAACCTATCCTCCTCATAATCTTATCAAGGAGTCTGAAACTGAATATAGGTTAGAGCTTGCAGTTGCGGGGTTTAAGCAAGAAGATGTGAGTATAGTTCAAAAAGAATTAGAACTAACCATCAGCGGCACTAACAGCAATAAAGAAGAAGAGAAGAATGTTCTTCATAAAGGGATTGCCAGTAGATCATTCAGCAAAACCTTTTATCTTTCTGATAGAATTGAAGTCACTGAAGCTTCTTTTAAAGATGGAATGATTATAATTAAACTTAATCAAAATATTCCAGAAGACAAGAAACCTAAATTCATAGAATTTAAATAACAACGTGGGGAGATAGCCATCACTGATGGTTGTCTTCCCCTTCTTTTGTGAGGAAACAAAAAATGATAAGTGAGAATAAAAGTATACCTACAATTTATATTGGGTATGATCCTAGAGAAGACGAGCCATATGAAATATTAAAATATACAGCATTAAAACATGCATCAGGACCATTAAATGTTTATCCTATTAAACAGCATTTGTTAAGACAAATTGGTTTATATAGACGAGCATGGCAGCTTGGCAGTAGTAGGCTACCAAGTGGTAACACACCTAAAGAAATTCAACATCGTGATGAAGCAGATGGACGACCATTCGCAACTGACTTTTCCTTTTCACGATTTCTAACTCCATTCTTACACAGATTAGAAGGATGGGCATTGTTTATGGATTGTGATATGTATTTTAGAAGTGATCCATTAGAGTTATTTGAAAAGTACAATGATCCAAAATATGCATTGTATTGTGTTAAACATAATCATACCCAGGCAAGTAATGAAACTCACAAAATGTATGGGAACGAACAGTATCAATACAATCGCAAAAATTGGTCATCAGTAATGTTATTCAACTGTGAGCATGAGGCACACAAATATCTAACCGTAGATGATGTTAGTACAAAAACTGGCAGATGGTTGCATAGGTTGATGTGGATTGAAAACTATGCCCAAGAAAAACAAGATACCGGAGTTATGCTTAATTTTAATGACTACATAGGAGAGTTACCAGAAGAATGGAACTGGTTGGATGGACATTCACCAGAAGATATTGATGCAAAAAATGTTCATTTCACAAGAGGCGGTCCTTGGTTTAGAGGACAAATATGGGAACCACTTGACAAGCAATCTGAAATATATGCTCAAGAGTGGGAGGCTATTAAAGAGGAGTGGCAAGCAAATGAAGACTAATCGTTTTGCCAAGGATGTTGGTGGCCTACCGTTTGAAGTTAGAGTTCCCAATGCCGAAACTCTGGAAGCCATGCGTCAGGTCCAGGAAAAAGACGGCCTCATTGAATATGATAGTCTGTGCCAATTGTATGGCCTATCGGTAGGAGAACGTGGTGAAAAAACGAAATAGAATATATAAAATATTTATTGGGTATGACCCCAAAGAACATATAGCTGCCACAGTACTTGAATACCTCTTGCGAAGAGATACTCCTGAAACTCTGGATATTACTTTTTTAAAAGAAGAAAACCTTAAACGTGCTGGTTTATTAAGCAGACCTTATAAAATTATTAACGGTCAGATGATTGACGACCAGGATGAAAAGCCTTTCTCAACTCAGTTTTCTTTCAGTCGTTTTCTTGTCCCTGCTCTTATGCAGTGGGAGGGGTGGGCATTGTTTATGGATTGTGATATGTTCCCACGCACTGATATCACAGAGCTTTTCAAAGAGTACGATGATCCTAGCCTTCCTCTTTATTGTGTTAAACATAAGTATGAACCCACAGATGAATACAAGATGGATCATCAAATCCAAACCGTCTACCCCAAAAAGAATTGGTCAAGCCTGATGCTTATGAATTGCGGTCATGAAATGAACAAGGAACTAACACCTCTGGTAGTAAATAATTTAGACGGCTCCTACCTTCAGCAATTCCAGTGGCTCCCCAATAGAGACAGTATTATTGGTTCTATCCATGAGGAATGGAACTGGCTGGACGGTCATTCACCTGAAGACCTTGAAGCAAAGAACGTACACTTCACCACAGGTGGTCCTTGGTTTAAAGATTGGAAATGCAAGAGAGAAAAGGATGGCGAGTATGCCGCCGAATGGAATGCAGATTACACAAACATAGCCCTCTTTAGAAAGAAAGCAGACCTAAATGAAATATAATTTTGTAACAGTTTTTGATGAGACTCTTCTACAGCAAAGCACAATTTCATTACTGAATGAATTTAAAGATAACTGGGAAAAGGAAATAGATTTCCATTGTTATTATTACAATGTAGACTTATCCAATTATTCACTTCCCAAAGCTCCGAATATTCATTACCATAATCTTCTAGAGATCTCTGAATATTCAGAGTTCCTTAAAGATTACTCACACCATAACGGTACTGAAGGGAATACTATCCAATATAGTGAAGTTCTTGATGTTGTTCGTTACATACCCAAAGTTTTGGCAGTTACTGAATGCAGCTTTAATAATCTTAATTGGGTTATTTGGTTTGATCCTACTTTAATTAATATTAAACCAATCTCTGTTAAAGAATTAGATGCTCTTTTCCCTCAATCTGGGGTAATAGACATATTAACAATTAAAGATGTAGATTATTTTATGGCTTTTAATTTGTGTAGGCAAGTACCAGGAGATCTTCTGGGAGATTTAAGAGGTGCTTATATTTCAGGTGAGTTTACCAACTACAGAGAGTGGACATATACTTTTATTCTTAACAGACTAATCACAATTTATCAAGCACACGGAATGCGGGTTCAAGAAATTGAGAATGATAGACTATCGAATATGTTTGTCAGTCTAACTGAACGGGAGAACATGGGCATCAGAGATAGTGCTGGTAAGCGTATCATCCAGCTATCTGAAACAGATACCTCTCCTGATATACTCCCCAATAGATACAGGCAGTTGGCTGATTTGATTCGTTTCTACAAGCCTTCTTGTATTGCTGAAACCGGCACATGGAATGGAGGGAGAGCTATTGAAATGGCTCTTGCTGCTTTTCAAAACTCTGACTCTGTACATTATATTGGTTTTGATTTGTTTGAGGATGCTACTCCTGAAACAGACCATGAAGAGTTTAATGTAAAGCCTCACAACACAAAGGCTGCTGTGCAAAAAAGGTTTGAAGAATTTGCAGAGCATATGAAAGAGAAGGAGAATAAAACATTCACCTTTGAATTAACCAAGGGAAATGTAAGGGAAACCCTGGAAAGCCTTGTAATACATGAAACAGCTACTGAGATAGACTTTGCTATGCTGGGTAGCGGTAACAGTAAAGAAACAGTTCAAATTGAATACAATGCTTTTAAAGGTGTCCCTGTTGTAGTGGCAGATCATTTCTTTACTGAAGACCATGAGACTGAGGGGATACCTCCAGAAAAATACCAGGGAGTTAAAGATGTTTTTGATGAAGTTAAGACAAAAAAGATTGATGCCCAGGAAACAACCGAAGATGGCTGGGTATCCTTTGATGAAAAGTCTACAACCAGAAAGTACCTTCTCCCTTCCGGTGATAGGGTGGCTGGTGGTGGGCATACTCACCTTGTGGTTTTTCTTCATGATACCTCTATAGAAGATATACCGGAAGATTTAAAGAGAGTACCTATTGTTGTCCATCCTAGAGATTGTGTACCTAAAGATTATATTAATAATAATATTAAAGCAAACATGACTCTCATCTCTCCCAAGAAATGGCTGCAAAAACATTCAGGCCATAGGGAAACAGCGGTTGTTGTGTCTGCCGGTCCTTATCTGGATTATAAAGAACTCAAGAAGTTTCAGAAAGACAACCCAGAGGCTAAGATTCTAGCAGTTAAACATGCTTATCCTAATCTTTTAAAACACAATATTAAAGTGTGGGGTTGTGTTATTCTTGATCCCCGACCTATTACTGGTGTCTCTACCCATAATATAGTACGGAAAGATTTGTTTAAAAAGCTGGACCCAGACACTAGATTCTTTGTGGCTTCCATGACAGACCCCTCTGTAACCAATTTCCTGATTGAAAAGGAAGCAAAGATCTGGGGATGGCACGCCTTTACTGATTCTCTTCGACAAGAAAAGGATCAGGGAACGGAGATTCAAAACCAGCAAGTAAAGATAGAAGAAGATCTGGGCATCCCTGAAGGTGCCACCCTGATCACTGGCGGTACTTGTGCAGCCATGAGATCAATTGGTATCCTGCATACTATGGGCTTTAGAGATATCC
>Ga0098054_1001692_pt1 | contig 10850 bp, 8 predicted proteins | sample 16_taG_FD_75048 | JGI IMG/M metagenome (GOLD analysis project Ga0098054, IMG submission 75048) | Marine viral communities from the Subarctic Pacific Ocean - 16_ETSP_OMZ_AT15313 metaG | ecosystem: Environmental > Aquatic > Marine > Oceanic | place: Pacific Ocean | collected 2015-01-18
AAGGCTGATTTCAGAGCGTCCATGGTAACACCAAACTGTGGAGCACGATACAGAGTCAATTTCACATCACCTGTGTCTTCGAACTCCATCTCTGAAATATTGCCTTTGAATTCAACTAATTCGGCCTGTAATTTAGATAAAGCTTTCAATTCACTTAATGTGGAATGACAATCATCATAGTGTTCTGCAACATGTTTGGCAGGTATGATAATTTCGGCTTTATCTGAATTATTGATAGACTGAATAGATTCATTGAGGTCACTGGCAAGGTCTTCATTGGAAACCTCTACCACTTGATAGTCTTTAGCATTCTTATGACCTACTACTATCTCAATGAATCTGATAATTAATGTAAACATATGTTTAACCTACTTTCTGCAGTTATAACTGCGGGTTGAGTGAGTGCCATCTTGTTGATGACTGTCTTTACGGGGGCACAGACTACAGCCGTCAAGGCATTGACCCCGAACTTAATGATGTTACACAACACCGATTTTCAACGGAAAAGAGTGGGTGCAACCAATGTATTGACGGGGGTAGGATGAGTATATATCATGTACGCACATTCTAAATAAAATTTTAGAAATTCTATTTTGAAAATACCCTATTTAAAGTTTAACTTTAGATTATGGCTTCAAATGTTAAATCGGAGAGAACGGTCAGTTGGAACAATGTCGAGCCGATCTACGTTAAAGCTCCAAGTGACAAGAACCCTATTACAGCCCCTGCATGGATCATCTCAATAGCAATGGCTATTAATACTCTTTTGTATTTGGTTGTAGTAATTTTACAATATGCCAGTAAGTAAACACCATCGGAGGAAGCGATCCAGTAACGCAAGGCGTAAATTGATGAACACATTAAAAGCATATAGAAAGTGGGTAAAGTCTCCAAAGAGACTTGATGACCCATTATTAAAAATTAACAATATTTACTCGAAACAAGGTGATGAGTGACTAATAGTACTAATACTCTTATAGTACTAAGTACTTATTGCATAAGTAGTCTTAAATGCTAGGGCATTTAAGACCTAGTACTGGTAGTCTTGTTTAGAGTACTGAAGAATTTCCTCAGTAGAAAGCCCATTCTACATGAACCTCAAACGGAGCCAGCCAAGACCTCTGAGCTGGCTCCACCTCTCAATTATTTTTCAATGGACGTGATTGCCACTGATGGTGATTATGACGATAACTCATTTTATAACGATCTGGATAAGATAGAAAAGCCATATGAAGTACCGAAAGACTACGAAGAAGTCAAGTAGTGGATATAATAAGAAGAAAACACCTAAAAAACGGAAGGTTAAAAAAGGGTGAGCGAAGAGAATACATCGAACGAGAGTACAAAGTCTACAGAAGAGGAGAAGCCACAGAGCGGGACATACAGTTCGTCGATTGGCGTGCCGTGGAACCAGGGCAATGGGGACTCACAGACGACGGATGGGTCGGAGAATGTACAGATAAACGACAATATAAGGAGAAAGACAACATAGTCTTCTCATTTGGACAATTTTGGTATACTCCGTCTACTAAGTATGGTAGTTGTGAGTACGAACCTCGCAGAGATTCAGAGAGTTATACTATGACATCTGCGAAACAACCATGGGAAACTTATAAGGGCAAGAAAAAGTATAAAGATTTTGTTAAAGTTTATGTTTCTCAACTCCTGAATGGGACTATCGATTATACAATACTGGGGAAAGTATTCGGAGATAAGAAGAATCATGAGATAAAAGCACGGGCACTACTAAAAAAGGAGTATGTGAAAGAAATGATAGATAAAGAGCTACGAGAAGTCTTTACTGAGAAGGGAATTGACGAGGGAACGGTCGTTGATATGATCAGTGATGCACATATGGTTGCAAAAGAGAAGAATGATGCCTCTAATATGCTTAGAGCAGCAGAAAATTTTGTAAAAATTTTAAAGATGGATGCTAAAAACGAGGGAAAAGACACTTTTGATACAGAATTGAGTTCGTTGGAGCGAATTCAGGATGCAATGGCATTAGATCCTGTACAAGATGTTACGCCAAAACTTAAAAAATGAGAAAAGTACACCCAATAGTCTATATTAATATCTCAACGCTCTATAGAAATATAAACAAAACAGTTTCTATTAAGTCAAATGTAGATAAATGGATGTTATTACCAAGAAAAAGAATATATGCTAGAAGCTAGCGGCAGTAAAAAAAGAGTTCGTAATGATATAATCAATGCAATGTCGAAAGATATGCTTCGATTTGGTAAGGTTACTATGCCTAACATGTTTACTGTACCATCTCCACCATTTCATAAGACAATGGCGAAGTCTTTCTTAAATGAGAAAGTAACTAAATTAAATATTATTGCACCGCGTGGTCATGCAAAGAGTTCCATAGCTGCTTGTGTTTTCCCTGTTCATCATATATTTTTTGATACAGGACCTAAGTTTATTGTTTTGTGTAGTAAAACTCAAGGACATGCTATAGATCTATTACAATCAATAAAAGATGTTCTTGACTATTCTTTAGAACTTCGTTCTATCTTTGGATACTATGGTCAGCATTCAGCAAAGGTTTGGACAAAGGATCGTGTTGTACTGAAAGATAATACAATTATTGTATGTAAGGGTACGGGACAGCAGGTTCGTGGATTAAAGCATGGAAATCAACGTCCTACTCTTTTTATATTAGATGACCCAGAAGATGAAAATAATACCAAAACAAAAGAAGCAATGGAATATAACCTCAGATGGTTATTACAAGGTTGTGAGCCTTCACTTGATGCAAAAAGAGGAAGAATTGTTGTGATTGGTACTCCACAGCATGAAACCTGCATGATAGAGACACTTGCCTCTATGAAGGGGTGGAAAACATTTAAATATAAAGCACTGTCAGATGATGGTAAACGAGCTTTATGGCCTGAGCAATGGGATGTCAAGGCATTGAATCAAAAGAAGGAGGAGCTTGAATCCATTAATCGTTTATCAGTATTCTACCGAGAGTATCAATGTGAGGTTGTGGGTGATGAGGATCAATTATTTAAAGAAGAATATATTCAATGGTGGGACGGTGAACTAACAGAAGGTGACGAAGAATACCACATACTTAACATTCGTGAGATAAATGGCGTCAAATATAAGAAACCTAAAAGAGTTCCTGTATATGTATTTATGGGAGTGGACCCAGCTTCATCAACGAAACAAACTGCAGACTATTCCACAATAGTTGCAATAGCAGTAGACGCGGATAATAATAGATATGTACTTCCGTATTACCGAAGACATGCCAAGCCAATGGCCTTAGCAGAGGCAATATTAACTCAGCATAAGAAGTATAATCCTAAACGAACACATATAGAAAGTGTTGGTTATCAGGAGATGCTCAGAGATTACCTTCGTAATCAAGACAGGTATATTGCAGGTCTTGAGAAGAAGATAAACCCTCGTACTCATAAATCTGTTCGATTAGAAACAATGGAACCTTATTTTTATAATAAGCAAGTTTTTCTAAAGAACGGGATGGAGGAGTTGAGAGGTGAGCTTTTAATGTATCCAAGAGGTAAACATGATGATTTACTTGATGGGTTATATTATGCTATGTTAAACCTATATAAACCATATGTAAGAAGTACGGAAGATATAGTAAAACCCGAAGCTAATCAGCCATTACAGCATTTTGATTGGGCAGTTTTATAATACACTTAAAGAAATACTCGAGACTTTTGGAACTTTGTTCGCATTATTGTCGTTTAATGAGATTAAGTAATGCCTGCTAGTTATAACCAGAAAAAACAATCAATCCTTATGTCTGGAAAGATGAAGGACATGCTTGGTTATAAGGAGGGTACTGTTCCAAATGACAAGACTGTTCATCCTGAGGTTATTAAATCACTAGAACTTCTTGAGCATTATATGAATATGCGTAATGAGTGGGCGACTAAGTTTAGAGAGGCAGAAGAATTTAGAAATGGAGTTCAATGGAATGCCAACCAGGTAAATGAATTAAAGAAGCGTGGTCAAACTCCTATTGTAGTTAATCGTATTCACCCAGCAGTAGAGACAGCTAAGGCTATGCTTACATCTCGTAAGCCCGAATTTAGAGCTACAGCTAGAGAGGATAGCGACCGCAAGGTCGCGGATGTCTTCTCGTCATTGTTTCAGTGGATGTTTGATATTAGCGCAGCTGAAGTAGAGCTTAAGAGAATGATTGACGATTACTATGTCGGTGGGATGGGAGTTCTACAGGCATATCAAGATCCAAATGCAGATATGGGTAATGGCGAAGTTATACTAAAGGCACTGTATCCATTAGATGTTTATATAGATCCTAACGCTAGAGATCCTTTTTGCAGAGACGCAGCTTCTATTATCGTAGCTAGATTAATGACAGACGAAGAAGCATTTAAGCAATGGCCTGAATATAGGAAAAAAATTGAAAATGCCGAAGTATCTGATCATGTGAGGTATCCGAGAACTTCTTTAGAAAAGTTAGACGGTCAAATAATGCCTGGAGATCTAGATACTCAGGACAATGCTCATCATAAGAAACGTGAATACGTTGAACGTTATACAAGAATTAAGCAGGATGTTTATAAGATTTATGATACGACAACTAAATATCAAGCTTTGTATACTAATGAAGAGTATCAAAAATATCGCAATGAACCAGCAATAGAACTTCTTCCTCTCCAGGGAGAAATAACATATGTAACCGATCTAATGGAGGTCGAAGAATATATGGCTATCAATGAAGCTGGGAATGGGTATTTCCACATGACAATGGATCAACAGACAGGACAACCTGTTATGCAGCCAGGTATGGAATCTCAAGGAGCTATTCCTAATAGTACTGTAGAAATAAATATTATTCCAAAACAGCAGTTGATTGATAAAGATATTATCATGTCAAATAAGATTGTTAGGAATAGAGTGCAAATGATCGTTTCTGTTGGAAGCGCTTTACTTTATACTAGAATTTTACCCGTCGAAGATTATCCAATCGTTACTATGATGAACGTTCATAATAGAAATCCGTTTCCAGAAAGCGATGTTAGGATATATAGACCATTACAAGAATATATTAATAAAATTAGGAGTTTAATAGTTGCGCATGCTTCTACAAGTACTAATGTGAAGCTATTAATACCGAGAGGAGCTGTAAATAAAAAAGAAATAGAGCAAGAATGGGGTAGAGCAGGCACTGCTGTAATAGAATTTGATGGGGAGCTTGGAGCTCCCGTTGTCGCTGGTCCAATTCCGCTTCCGAATGAGTTATATAAGAATGAAACGGATGCGAAACATGACCTTGAGTATGGATTTGGGATTTTTGAGTTAATGCAAGGGGGAAGCGCAGGAGCACCCAGCACCTATAGAGGTACGATTGCCATAGATGAATATGGCCAAAGACGAATAAAATCCCGACAAGACGACCTTGAATCAGTCCTGAATCAGTTGGCTAAAGTAACGATACCTCTCATGCAGCAAATCTATACAGAAGAAAAGGTTATCAGGCTTGTACAACCTTCAGGACTGATCAAGGAGGAGAAGTTTAATTATAATAATGAAGATTTAACTGGTAAGATCAATGATATTACCACAGGTGCTTACGATATAGTTGTCGTAACAGGTTCTACCTTACCATCTAATAGATGGGCACAATTTGAATTTTACATGCAAATGTATGAAAAAGGGCTAATAGATCAAGTAGAAACACTTAAGAAAACCGAAGTTGTTGACATAGAAGGTGTTCTCGAAAGAATGAATACTATAAAGATGTTACAACAACAGGTAGCCCAGCAAGAAGAAGAGATTAAAGACTTAAAAGGCGACCTTCAGACAGCAGATAGAGAAACTGTTGGAGCAAGGAAACGCTTAGAAGTTGAGAAGTTTAAATCAGATTTGTCTGACCAAGCGAGCAAAGCTCAAGCAGCTACTAGCTTGTTTGACGCGCGCTTAAAAGACACTCTTGCTATGCAAAAGCAGACGGTTAAACCTAATAAAGGAGATCGCAAATGAGCGAAGAAGCAAGACCCCAAGAAGCACAAGTAGAAGAACAGCAGCCAGTAGCTGAAGAAGTTCCTCAGGAAACAGCAAATCCTAATGATATAGATCCTTTTGCTGCTCAACCTGATGCGCTTTTAGATGAAACTGGTGCAGACCCTTTTGCTGAGCTTATGGAAGCAGACCCACAGGAGACGAAATTACCCGTTGAGCCTGCTGGAGAGCAAAAAACAGAAGAGGTGCAACAGGCAAATCCTGATGCATCTAAAGAAGATCAAAACCAGTATCAATACTGGCAAAGTCAGGCGGATATAAGGTCCAAGGAGCTAGGCGATGTTTTACAAAACTTTGGAGTTGAATCGGTTGATGAATTACGAGCAAAATATGGAGATATCCAAGATATTGCACCTATTGCCCGTTATGTGAAATCAAATCCATCAGTGTTAGACAACGTTGAAGCCTCTCTTTCCAATGGACAACCTCAGGGTCAACCGCAAGGAGACCCTCAGCCTTCATTGAAGCAACCAGAGAAACCTACAAAGCCAAGTAATTATGATGCTCTTGATGCCTATTCGGATCCCAATTCCGATTCTTTTAAATACAATGAATCTATGGATGAGTATAGAGATCAGATGATTGATTATTCTCGTTCAGAGAATGAATTGTTAAAGAATCGAATGGTTCAAGAACAGGAAATGCAGAAACGACAGCAAGAAGATGTTAAATTGAGAAATGACTTACATACAAAATATGATATGCCCGTTGAAGAGGTAGATCGCTTTGTTAATTATATGTCATCTCCTGAAAGCGTCTCTGTTGATAATCTAGTCGCATTATGGAAAACGCAACAGAATCTAACTGCTTCCGCACCTACTCAAGCGCCACAGGCGCATACTGAAGGAGCTAAAGCACCAGATCCAACTGTGGCAGCTATGAAGCGTCAGCGGGAGAAATTATCTATGCCGCAACCTGTTTCTGTAACACCTGGAGGAGAACAAGGAGCCGATAAGTCACCAGAGAGCACTGTAATGGATGCTATGATCAGTGATTATAAAAAACAAAACCCTTGGTAAAAGGGAAAAGGAGTAACAAGTAAATGGCTACTTATTCAGTCGCAGGCGCAGCTCCTAGTGGTGTATCCACTAACAATAATCGTCGGTTATACAACTTTGGCGAGCGTGTAGCAGAGCTAGCACCTGAACAATCCCCTCTCTTTGTCTACCTTTCAAAAGTAGCAAAGAAACCTACTAATGACCCTGTCTTTAAGTTTTTAGAGCAGCGTCATCAGTGGGCACGTCGTAATTTCGACGTAAAAGGCGCAGTCACCGCTTATGACCCAGACCCAGGTCAGGTCGCAACTAAAGCAGTTGTAGTTGATGTCGGATATGATTTAAACGGTAAAGCTGTTTCAACACCGACACAAGCAGGCTTTTTTGTGGCAGACGGTGGGCAATTAATCTCTATTCCAGCAACTACTAACGCTTCTGCAGTAGTGGATGTTGTTTTTAGAGTAACTGCTAATGTGGTTTCAAACGCAGCGCAAAACACTTTAACTTGTGTAGTGCATTCTGTTAATGGAAGCACTGACACTACAGGTTATCCTTCAACAATTGCAATTGCAGACAATGCAAAAGGCCAAGTAATTGGTACAGCATTTGAAGAGGGATCTGGAGCTCCAGGTGGTTGGAGAGATACATTATCCGATAGAGAAGGATATACGCAGATTTTTAAAACTGCTATTGATCTCTTTAGTGGAACATCTCTAGCTACAGAGTATCGTGGCGTAGCTGACGAATATCGTCGAGTATGGCGCGAGAAGTTGATGGAGCATAAAATGGATATCGAGCATGCGATGCTTTATGGTGTTGGCTCATCTGATGATGCAGGCACAGCAGCACCTAAGCGTATGACTCATGGTATCATGCCTTACATTACAGCTAATGGTGGAAAACTAGAGGACATGACAGCTGCTAGTTCTACCTATGATGATTTCATTGATTACATGGAAGACTTTTTCGCACCAGAAAAAGGAAACAGCGGTGACAAGCTTTGCTTGGCATCTCGCCCTGTAATTGCATGGATGAATAAGCTTGGAACATCATCATTCTTGGAGAATTCCATTGGTGGTGTATCTCAGTACTCATTAGATGTACAAAACATACCTGGATCATTTGGACATACAGTTATGAAGATTAATACCGTTTTTGGTAATCTTCATGTAGTTCAAGAACCATTATTCCGCGGTTCAAATAGCGGAAAATTGGCTCTAATTGATCTTAAGAATGTGGCGTATCGTCCATTGGTAGGTAATGGCAAGAATCGTGATACTCATATCATGACGAATGTTCAAGGCAATGATATTGACGGAAGAAAAGATATGATCATGACCGAAGCTGGTCTTGAGATTTCACTTCCTGAAACTCATGGCATCATAACCTTCACAGATCTTTAGAGATCATTAATTTGGTGGGGCTTTTATTAGCCCCACCTTCTTAAAGGAAATTATGGCGAGTCAATCAGTAGAAACGAAAATTGAAGATCTAATCGGGGAAGTCCCTGATAGTAATGCAACTGCAGTAACCCAATGGGCTACTGATGTTGCTAGAGAGGTTATTAATCTTCTACCAACAGAGATGCTTTGGCAAGTATCTGAAACGATCACAGATTCAAGTGGAGGTTCTGGAGCTACTATAGCAATTGGAAGTATTACCGATGGTTCTTTAGCTGCGGCAGGAACTGAATTAACAGTATCAGCTGGAGGATCTCAATATGGTTCTGATCCTAAGGTAGTTATTAATAAAGCAGGCGGAGGGCTTTCGGGTGGTTCTGGAGCTGTTATAAGAGCAGTATCCAATGGAAGTGCTGTGATTGCGGCTTATATAGTAAGCTCAGGTGATGGCTATGCTGGTACAGATGTAGCTGCAGTAGTTGGGGATGAAGGAGTAGCAGTAACAACTGCAAAATTTTTATATGCACATAATCAAGGCTATAGAGCTTTAGAGATTGATGCAGCAAATAAGCAAAGAGCAGAAGACTCTGACTCTATCTATCAAGCGACAACTCAAAATCCAGTATTTTATAGAGAAGCTGGTAGAATTTACATAGAACCAGCAGGTGGTTCAGCAGTAGTAGTTAAATATCCTACAATAAATTATAATGATACAGATGTAACTGGGGTACCTGACGATGTAAAGCATCTAGTTGTTATGGGAGCTGCAGTTAAGGGAAGATTGTATCAATTAGATGTTTTAAGAAGGTCGGTAGATGATGTTGACGCTCCTAGTTATGCTGAAGAAGCATTGTCATTAATACCTTTGCCGTCAATTGCAGATTTATCAATATCGGAGTCAGCGCCTACTTTAGTATTAAGTATAGAGCCTAGCTTATCTGATTTAACCATTGGCGCTACTTCTCCGATACCACCAGTGCCGCCATCATTTACAGATATTACTGTAGTCATGGGCGAAGCAAGTGCACCTACTTATGATGCGCCTGCTCTAGTCACTTCATTCGCAAATGCGACTACACAGATAGAAACAAATGAAGATGTAGAGTTAGCGAATGCTGAACTATCTAAGATAAGTGCTCAACTAAATGAGCATAAATCGAAAGTAGATAATGAGTTGAATAAATTCAACGAAGCACAGGTTAAATACCAGGCAGAGGTAGGTATAGCAACTCAGGAAGCTCAAATGAAGCAAGGTAAAGAATTTCAAGATTATTCTTCTAAGCTTCAAAGATATCAATCTGAATTAGCAAAGTTTCAGCAAGATGTCAATAAAGAAGTAACTGAGTATACAACAAATACACTTCAAAAAGATTTAACTGTATGGCAACAAAAAAGAAGCGACGATATGAGAGAGTATGTTGCCAAATTAGATCTTTATAAAACAAATTTAACAAATGAAAAAGAAATTTATTCTATTAACGAGATACAGAAGGAGATTGGCCTCTGGCAAGCTGAGCAAACACAGAAAATACAGAAGTATGGACAAGACCTTCAGCAAGCAGCGACCAAGTTCGGAAGTGAATTCCAAAAGTATCAAACAGATTTAAGTAATATTTTTCAAAAACACCAACAAATGGTTCAAGAATTACAAGTCTTAGACGCGCAATATCAGAGAGGACTACAAACTTTTGTAGCTTCTTATCAAGAGCCACAACAAAACGCCAAAGGAGTATAGAAAATGGCAAGTAGAGTAGAATATTCTGTTAGCATGACTCCAATTAGAACTATTTCTGGCTCAGGTGCAGATTATGATGACCATGACGCTATTGCCACTGATATAGGAAAATCTTTAGGAGGTTCTGGAGAAGTTGCTACAACTGCAGCAGATCATACAACAGTAGGATATGCGAGTAAAACAGTCGCATATGCAAATGCACCAGTATCTGGCGGTACAGCTCTTCAATTAGGAGCTGACGCAGCTGATTACAAAATGGTCTTTATAAAAAATACTGGCAAAAAATATAGTTCAGCTATTGTATTAGGTGCAGATATAACCGCGACAACTGGATTAGTTGTTACTATCGAAGCTGTAGCTGAAGGGGCTACAACAAAATTTACAATTCCTAAAGGAGGAGCAGTTTGCTTGCCTCAAGTAGACTTAGGAACCTCTATGGGTATTTTTGTTAAATCTGATTCAGCTACTGAGACAATAGCAGTAGAGTATGCTTTAGTATTATGACGCAAAAGCAGATCATAGAACAAATTCAACAAGTCCATGCAGAAATTGGTGAGACGCAACTACGCATTATGTTAAATAATGCGTTAGATGAGTTTGTTAGTGAGACGCGTACAAATATTCATATGGACATTTTAAATCCAGATGCAGATCCAACTGCTGATAAGCGGTATTATGATTTTATTG
>Ga0098054_1001693_pt1 | contig 10831 bp, 19 predicted proteins | sample 16_taG_FD_75048 | JGI IMG/M metagenome (GOLD analysis project Ga0098054, IMG submission 75048) | Marine viral communities from the Subarctic Pacific Ocean - 16_ETSP_OMZ_AT15313 metaG | ecosystem: Environmental > Aquatic > Marine > Oceanic | place: Pacific Ocean | collected 2015-01-18
ATGCCAGATTCTGACACCAAGCCATACAACGTAGATATATCCACCAAACCAAAGGACAACATGTTATTATTAATGCCTTCATGGGTAACCCACCGGGTTGCACCTGTGTTCTGCAAACATGAGGACAAACTGAGGGGGAGAATAACAATAAACGGTCATATAGGTTTTGCACGATGAAAGTGGAAATATACTATAGTCCGATATTTCATATTGTTGTCCGTGATATGTTTTCGGCTAAGGAGAACAAAGAGATTCTAAAAGAAGCCTTGTCCCTTGAGGACAAATTTTTGGATTCGTATTTGGAAAATGGAAAAATCGACAAAAAGTTCAGATCCAACAGGACTGCGATGTACGATAACATATACAAAGGAAAGAGAGAAGAATCAATCCTGCTTCGAAGTATTGACAAGATGTTTCAAAACCAACAGATTCAAGAAATAATGGGTTCATCCGAATATCCGTTCACGGAAATATCAAATACAAACACGCATGAGACACAGGTAAGCAGGTACGGAGACGATCAATTTTACAAATGGCATGTGGATGCCATAGGTGGAACAAGTAGAATGCTAACATTTGTTTATTATTTTAACGAGACCCCTAAAAAATTCTCCGGAGGAGAATTGGAAATTTCAAACACTCCCATCTACCATGGAGAACTTGTACAAGATGGGGATGTAAAAAAGATAGAAATAGAAAACAACATGATGATAATATTTGATTCTCACAAGGCTCATAGGGTTCTTCCTACAAAGTCACCAAAGACTTTTAAGGATGGTAGGTTTTCAGTAAACTGCTGGGTAGGAAAGAGATGATAACAAACAAAGAACTTTCAAAGATAATATGTATCGCATGCAACGACACGTTCGGGAGTCACTCAAAGAGAGAAATAATAAGATGTGCGTTCAGAATGCAGGGGACACTTGTCCATGACACGATTCAAAACAAGGAGGCAGAAATTGAAAACCAGGTTTGATGAAGATGGTTCAGAAGTTGTAAGAGGTTTCATTGAACCAGAAATAAGAGAAAGATTTTGCCGTGAGGCAAAAAATCGGGAGACCTATACAGCGGAGAACGAAGGATTCACCGGGAATACAAAAGCACAATATGGAACTTTTGATGAACTTCAGGATATAGTTAAGCCTCTTGTAGAGGAGAAGACAAGTTTGGAATTGCTTAAGACATATAATTTTTTCAGGATATATATGCATGGGTCATACCTCCCCAGACATACTGACAGAGAAGCATGTGAGATATCAGTCACGGTTAATCTAGGAGGAGATGATTGGAATATTGGTGTTAAGGATTATAAGGGAAATGACAATGAAGCACTCTTGAAACCAGGAGATGCCCTTATTTATAGGGGACATGACTTGCAGCATTGGAGACCTGGAACATTTGAAGGAGAAGAACTTGTACAGGCATTTTTTCATTTTGTTGACAAAAATGGTTGTAGGACACATTGTGAGAATGACAAATTTCAGAGAGATGCTGATGGTATTATCCAGGAACTAGACAATGACTTCTGACTATGGAATAGACTTGTGGCAGAGCCTCCGAAATTTTGCCAAAGGTTTGTGGAAATCATTTAGTGGAGAAGACTATCTTAGGGAAGTTGACAAATGTAGACTTTGTGGAAAGCCTGCTTTCTTTGGTACGTGTCTCAAATGTGAGACGGATGATGCATATAGAGGTTGGGGTAAAAAACCTTAGTTCGGTTCGGACTCGCCCCCGATTTGTATCAATGATTTGTATTTTTGAAAAGGTTTCAAATTTTGGATTTTCTCCATGTCGACCAGCCACCACATTTATCATTCCTCTACACTATGGATATAAATAACATGTTATCTTAAGTTTAGCATGAGCAAAAAACAAACAATACATGTTAAGACTTGTGTTACAAAATCAGGTCAAGTAAATTGGTTCATGGTAGATTCAAAGGCTAGAAAAATGGTTGTTAAAAACAACAAGGTTGTTGAATCTAGAGCATTTAGAACCTTAGCCGAAAAATTGCTTTCAGCCCGAATAGCAATTAAAGTAGAAGATTGGGTATTAAGAAACGGTAATCTAACGGACAAATATTTTATTAATGGTTCAGTTAGTCAAGCACTAGCCCAAAAAGAGTTTGAGGTTGTCATATTATGACACCTAATCCTCTTTATGTAGCCTCAATGAAAGCCTTAGAATGTCAAAAACAGATTGACATGTTAATGGACACCCTAGATAAATTACACATAGACCTAAGCCTAATGGAAGATACTTGGGTTGAATGCACACCTGTACCAAATACATTCATGACATCAATAGATGTTGTAGAATATGTATTGAAAGACAGAAGAAAACTGTTAGGTGAACTAAAGCATAACATGGAACAAGAGAGAGCCAATCAATGGGTGGAGGAGCATAGATGACCTCCCCCTTTTTTTATACTTACTAAGCGTAAGCAAATGTTATTTAACTTAACTTACTTATGTTAAGTAACATTAATATTAATCTATTAATTATAAATAAGCATACTATTATCTATTAAATAAGCATACTAAGCATAAGCATAAGCTGTACACGGCTTTATAACGGCGTTATAGGATTGGCGATAGATATATATGAGGCTTTAGGGTGTAGATATTTAATAACTATGTCCAACAAAACAACACAAAAAGAACGGGTCGAAAACCTAGAGAATAAAGTTGATAAAATTGTCGACATTCTCGGAAAAATGGCAAGTTCAAAAGTTGAGGAAGCTAAAACAACCTCAAACAAAGTAACCAAGAAAAAAGTCGCTCGTGCAACTAATACATTAGAGCACATGATTTCACTCGTAAAAACTGTGAATAAGGCAAATGGTAAGGAATTTAGTAATGACTATGTTACGCAAGTACCTTACGCAAGTATAAGCAAGTTCGTTGATGTATATACGCAAGTGACAACCAACAAGGAAGGAGAAGCAATAGAGAAAATCCTTATCAAACAAGGATTCAATTCTTTCAAGAAAGCTCCTGATAGAATAGCATTATCTGATGATGAGGCTATTAGTTTGGTAGGAGTATTGGTGAAGAAATACCCACAATTAAGAGAGGCTATAGCAGCCCTCTAATTTTTCTTTTTATTATGACTTTTCTAACTATTGAGATGTGTAAAAGGTGTAATAAGCGTAAAATGCTTGGATATCCTTGTAAAATCTGCCGTAAGCCCTAAGCTTATTTTAAGCTTATCCACGCCTGGCGGTCGTACACTAAGCTGTACACTAAGCTTAAGCCTTAGTCTTAAGCCTATTATAAGCTTATATTAAGCTTATTACTAAGCATAGCCTTATTTATAAGTAATTAAGCCTTAGCCCTAGCCATTATATTAATAGGGTTATATATATGTTGTTCGTCACTTATTAGTTTATATAAGGATAAGAGTAAGGTGCGTATTTTGATTTGTATTATTTAAATTAATTGAGATAGGTTAATATAGTGTATATTGCTGGTGTATAAGGCTATTTTATAAGAACAAATGAGTAGTTTATATAACAATTACCTAAACGATTTATCTTATTTTGTTGTGTATATAGGAGTTTTTATTGTATTAGATAGAATATTGATACTGAATCCCCCGATTTCCAAATCGTGAGAATCTGCGAAAGGTTTTTATGGGGATTGTTTTCACGCCTCGTGAGCAAGATTTAAGTAAAACGGTGTTTCTCTACCTGTTGATTTATTTTGAATGTTAAATCAAACAAAACAAATAGTAAAGATAGATCAACTAATACAAGATTAAATGTATTAGAAGATAAATTAGATAGATTGTTATCTATATTAGATAAGAATGTATCTTCCCCTACTAAAGAAGTAACTGCTTCTAGTAGTAAAAGAGTAATACCATCTGATGAATCATTTATAAAATCATTAGAACATGCAGTAGTAATACCTAACTTGATAATGAAATTGAGTTACAGTATGAGATCATACCGTGTTATAAATGGTTGGTCAGGCGACAAACAGATGGCACAAAAAGAGGCACTAATATCTGTTATCAAACAGAATAATTTAGGTGGTGCTGCTGGATATCAAAAGAAGATATGGATATCCTTAGATAAACTGACACAATTCAAAGGTATTATGAATGAGTGTGGCATGTCAGTAGAAATGAGAGAACAATAATCTCTCCCCCTTTTTATAGTATATTAGAGAGAAGATTCACAGGCATTGTCCGTTACTTCTCTTTTATAGTAGTGGTATTAAAAGCGTGTAGAGACATCATTAATACCATTACTTTTTACAGTTATCTTCTTGTTATATAGATAGATAAGATGGAATAGCATGTCGCCATAAAGAAGATCGCCTATCATATATAACTAGATAATCAATGGGGGTTATCCCCCTTTTAACTACTACAATCATTAATGTTAGTTCATTGTGGTGTAGAAATAGAACTGTTAAACTGCTTCTTTTATCAGGAAGACTGATGATAATTATATCACGCAGTATGACGATACATAAGAACGTGATATTATATCATTACTAACAGAAAAATATCGTGCACTTGTATGTATTCTGATACAATACTATGAGGCATAGAGATATGAGTTCTATCGTATCAGGTGTAGAAACCTTAGACACATTTACTAATTCAGATGTGGTTAATGTATGCACTCGTCTTTTAAATGAGGCAACAACAACAAGAATGAATTTAACCGAAGCAGTTAGACATTTCTTATGGAATCTACGTATGCTTAGTGGTCAAACGGAGAGATTCATAGAAGCACACCCAGAATTATCTGATGAAGATAGAGATAATTGTATTACAGAAGCAGCTTATGCACTCAAAGAAATGAGAGCAAGTTTAGTACAATACTCTATGGAAAGTCACTCAGATGAAACACCATCAGTACAAGGTGGTAGTGAATGAATAGATTTGAGTGTAGTTTATGTAGTATTATTCTAGAAAATTATACTACTGCACTCGCAAGACATGAAAGATTTCACATGTTTTGTAAGAAAGAACATAGAAATACTACTGAAGGTGTAGTAGTATGGCGAAAGGTTTAAATCCCCAAACGGTTTAAACCCAGCAGATTTTTTATCAACTAGGCAGTATAATAGTAACATGTTAAATCATTTACAAATACAGATGCCACACTTAGTTAGTTTGGTTATTGAGGATCAAGTATCTAATACTATTCTTAATGGGGTTTCCCATTGTGTTAGAATTGATTCCATCATGGGTAGGTACTCATGAGAATTAGTAAGACGTTAGTTAATAGGCAGGAAAGAGATTCTGCATGGTTGCAACGTAGAAAGCAATCTTCTAACAAGAAATCTCTTAAATTAAATAGAAAATTGTTAGAGAAATTAGATGCTGGTCAAATGGTATCATCTGTTATAAGAGATGTTACTAGAGAGGCAGAAGATAGAACTCTTAAAGACAAGCACGTAAGAGCTGAGTATCTTAGGATAAAGAAACTAAGAAAGCAATCCAACCCACGCCTATTCGATAAAGAATTAGCAAGAGGATTAAACCATGTGAACAATGAGATATCAATAGACAATCAAGATGGTATCGTTGAGAAGAATGGTACAAAAGTATTCAAAGGTAGTGGTAGTAATGCGTTTGCTCTCTTTGAGTTGGACAGGAAATTGAATCTTACTGTTAGTAAGAGTGAGTTGAACGCCAACTTTATCAAGAAAGATACGCACACAATGTGTAAGATAGGGGGTCAATATCATGGATAATGTGGTAGAGAAATCCTATCAAATGGTGTACTATCTTCAAGACGAATCATGTGCTGGTATCTATACTGAAGATGAACTAGCCATGCTTATGACACATAGTGATGTGGCTAACTCATTTAGATTCATTGGTAATGATGCTGATGTATGGCAAGATGATGAGTTCAGGCATAGAGTATGTGATAAAGCATTGTTATTGATAAAGCAACGTGAAAAAGATGACAAGTTAAGAGCATCAAAACAATTAGAGGAAGCACTATGACACCCACATTCAAGGCAAGAAAATCCAAATACAAATGTTATATTTGTGAGGAAGAAAAACCTATGAAAGATAGAGGTGCTGTCCTACATTCAGGTGGAGTATTACCTGATATAATTTGCAGTAAATGTGTTCATGAAAACTATTGTTGGGCAACCGACAAGGATTTACAGAAACACAATTACACAGAGTTAGAGGCACGTAGAAATTCTCTACTCAAGAGTATATAAAATGTCACAACACACAGTACAACAAGCCAAGAAGATAATATCTTCTGGAAATTTTGCTGAAGTAGGCGTTGATATATATCAAGTGCGTTCACTAACACAACCCGACAAGAGTTACATGGTAACTGTTGAAAGGGATCAAGTGTATTGTGAATGTGCTGGATATAATTATAGACGAACCTGCTCACACGCAGAAGCAATCAGAGAGGTGGTAAAGAAACAGTAATATAATAGAGCAACCAAATAATTATCAAGGAGTGATAAATATGACAAAACAAATAACAGAAATACTTATGCCAAGCAAATGTGGTATCAAAGATGATACTACATCATTTGTTACAGAAGCACAGTTCAAGGAACATGGTCTTACTGAATTAGTACCACTAAAATCTGTTCTAACTAACGAGGAAATGCAATTCGTTTCTTCAGTTGGTAGTAGATTAGGTATGTTATTCATTGAGAGCAGCACTACTAAAATGCTAGTTCCTATGAAGACTATTACAGCAGATGGTGTACGTCAAACATTAATCCCTAAAGGATTTACAGCACGTACTGAAACTGTAAATGGTCAGCGTGGTTTAGTAGGTTTTCCAGCAATATCTGGTGGATAATACTACAACTACCCCTTCTTTTTTTTAAGAAGATGATTAAACTATTCATTTGGAAGCAGTTCATTGAGAGATTCTATGGAGATTGGATTGATGAGTATGCACAAGACTATCATGAGTGTCATGAAGATGAGTACGAAGACATGAGGTATGATTTAGATTGAATGGCTATACATTTTTAGGTCAGAAAACAGCAGAACAAATCATAATGTATCGTGAACTATTGACACGCATAATAGATGAGAGGTTAAGGAAATGAATAAGATAATGCAAAATAAATATGCACAACGAGCAAGATTCAGAACTACATTAACTGATGAAGAAAGGTTGTACTTATTAATCATATCTTCTGCAAGAAACAAGGGTTATAATAAATTGAACATCAAAAGATTCAATGAAAAGATTGAGGAGATAGAATCATGACAGGAATACATGACAAGGTAGATACTTACGAGCCTAGAGTTAATATGGGTTACGAGAATGAGATACCTGAAGTAGAAGGACAGGATTCTTTCAAAGATATAACAGATGAGCATGGTAATATTAATATCATTATCAATTCAGATGTTATTGGTCAAACATTAGCCAAGAAGATTTACACATCATGGACTAGTGGACTACGAGAACTGTATAATAATGAAGCACGTGCTTGTAGAATGGCTAAGAAAATGGGTGGAAACCCCTCGATAGTTATTACTATTGATCCGAATGATTCAGCAAGAACATTAACTATTCAAGGTGTGGATTCTTTGGGCATTACTAAAGCCATGTTTAACAAGGTGCTTAGAGTTATAGGCACAAGTGGTAATAGAGATGGCGAGGAGATAGGACAGTTTGGTATGGGATTCATATCATACGCACTATTAACTGATGCATTGATACTTGAAACATGGTCAAGAGAGAACAACGAACACTATGCTATGTTATGTGATAGTGGATTAAAGTTCAAACCTGTTCCATTAGATACAAGTAATGACATTGAGAACATGTCTAACTATGGTACTAAACTTACCATGACATGTAACAATGACGTATCATTTTCAGAAGCTGTTGAACAACTTCGTGAACTTGCTAGATTCTCACAGATTCCTACAAAGATTATCATACTAGATGATATAGTAGCTGAAACATACAGGACACAAGATTGGAACAAAGGTATTATTGAATGTGAATCATACAAAGATGGTATGGATTACCTCAAACAAACCACAAAAACTATCCAACGTTACAAGGAGAACCAAGCAACAGATGATACTAAGGTAGTATTCTATGATGAGATTACAATAGATTGTGATGACTATCGATTTGATGGTATCATAGCTGTAACCAAATCAAGGTATGGATCATTAGGTTTAGTTGATAGACATTCAGGTGTGCCTGTACTATTAGCTGGAACTGCTGTTGAATCACAACTAAGAGCACAAGGATTTATGGCTACTATCATCAACGTAAAAGATGAGAGAAAGTTTTCTCCTGTGGCTAGTAGAGATGCGTTAGAATCAAATGCTATTGATGATCTGAATGATAGATTAAAGCAAGACCTTAAAGAACATTTCATGAAATATAATATGAAAGATATTTCTGAATACAATGCTTCACTTTACAAACCATTGGTATCACGTAATGTTATGTGGGAACTTGAGGACTATCTTAGTGAAGAAATGCTAAACATATCTAGAACATTAAACTCTAGGTATGCAACACCAGATGGAAACTCAACACTTAGTGATATGATAGCAACAGGCTCAACTATTATATGTCTTAAGTCATTGAGAACTGATTTGATGAACGCATTGAAAGATGAGTTTGATGGAACTGTGCAATTCTTTAGACTATCAACCAAGATGAATGGAGAAAGTAGAGCTCATAGAATAGACCTCTTTAAACAGTTGAATATTATTATGGGAGAGGACTACAAGAAAGAGCATAGTATCAAAGAGAAACGTACTGTAACTGTCAAAGCAGATGGAACAAAAGCCACATTCAATGAGGACAGAGCTGTTGTATTATACAACTGTAACAAGGGTACAAACAACCCTGATTTGTATGGAAACAGAACAGGTTGGAGAGCAGGTAGTGAAAAATACTCTACTACTATTGGAAATGTGAATGATGAAGTGCACCCTTACATGGTAACTGCAAGTACAAAACAATTCCTTAAGGTCATTTCTATATTGAATACACATGTTAATGATTGGAAAGTTATGCACGACATGAAAGGATTGTCCGAAGATATTATTACCTTCGACAAACTTATGGTATCAGTTGCAGATAGATACTATCAAACACAAGACGGAATGGTTAAGGGTAGTGAACTCAATGGAAAATACTATATCATTGTAACTCCTGAATGTACTGAATTGTTAGATGGAGTTAATGCTCTTAGAGGATATCACGAAGATCATGAGAGAAAATTCATAGCAGTAGAAGATGTTAATGATGCAGTTGAATTGATGTGGTATGAATATCTTAATACAGAAAGACTAACCATTGAGTTAGATGTCTATGGTAGATGTTTAGAAAGAAGTATATTTGCAGATCAAGAAGAAAGTTTGAAATTCCATGACCATGACTACGATAAGAATGAACGTAGTGCACCAATCATAAGATGTTATTGGATCAATGAACTTCTTCCAAAGAAATATGCAGATGTATTCATAGACGCAATACAAAACAATGTTGAAAAGATAGATAGCATTGAGGCACAAGCAAGAGAATTGAATGAGGTATTAAAACAATGAATCCTAAAATCATAGCCGAGAGAGATAACTCTCTCATTCTTTTTGAGGCAGGTAAAGTCAAGACAGTTCCTAATACATCATACAATCAAGTAAAGTATAGAGATTACAAAGGAGAAAGAATATTCTATACCTTTAGTGATGGTGTATATGTGAAAGAAACATTTGATGATGGTATATTCAATGCCTTTATGAATGAAGAAACCATTCAGATAAGAGATAGTGTTGGCATAGCAGAAGCAATTAGATTTCATAAGGCGAACAACCAAGACAAATCATTTGAAGATCTTTTCAAGAAGTTATACTTTGTTGAAAGAAAGACAGAACTTATGGCAGAGATGATAGATGTGTTTGGAGATAGAGTTGTTACAAAAAGAATGAAAGATAATAGTGTGGCATATATTATTGATGATAGATTCATGGTCAATGATGTAGGTGTATCTCACTTCAAGAATGATTTTGGTACATGGAAATTCTTATGTACTGTTGCACAAGGCAACCTATCAAAGATGACAATACAAACAAAGATTGGAGAGATAGAATTAGGTTCAACAGAACTTACAATCATGGGTAAGATTGGTTTCTTACTCTCCCCAGATATTACTGATGGAGTATTCTTTGAACAACTAACTGACAAGATGAAATCTGTATTAAAGGCAGAGGTAGAGTTTGATGACAACAAGGTATTGGGTGTATAAATCATGACCGATAATTCAATGCAACATGGAATCATTAGAACAAAAGATGTTGAAAATGGACATGGTAGAAGTTGTGTTACATGCAACCATGAGTTTAAAAATGGAGAGGACAGGCATGAATGGCGTTTGAATCTATCCAATCAAAACAAATATCATGCAGGATCATTTTGGAATACTCATTGTCATGAATGTTTTGTTAAGACAATGGTATCATGGAGAGATACATTGAATGATGAACTCAATGCCTTGCCATCTTCTATGAAGGAGTTAGTATAATGGCTAGTGATTTACCTGCTGGTTGTACCGAAGCTATGTGTGATGAACCTGATCCTGCCTGTGGTAGATGTGGTCATGCTTGGTCGGATCATTTAGATGAAGATGAATATGTGTATGACGCAGATGGAAATGTTGCAGAAGCATGTAACAGAAAAGGTTGTAATGATTGTGATGGATTCTTAGATGATGAATACATACCGTCATGGCAACCTGACACATACAGGGAGTATTACGAATGAGTGACAAAGCAGATAAGAAAAGATTAGCCCAACTTATCAACAGGCTATACTACATAGAAAATAAAAGTGTAG
>Ga0098054_1001703_pt1 | contig 10807 bp, 22 predicted proteins | sample 16_taG_FD_75048 | JGI IMG/M metagenome (GOLD analysis project Ga0098054, IMG submission 75048) | Marine viral communities from the Subarctic Pacific Ocean - 16_ETSP_OMZ_AT15313 metaG | ecosystem: Environmental > Aquatic > Marine > Oceanic | place: Pacific Ocean | collected 2015-01-18
GCCCTAAATTAAAGAGCGTGAATCCATACCACAATTGTTGGTTAGCGGGCCTGTGCGTGACCGCAGACGACTGTAAGACAGCTTATTACATTCCTGTTGGACATTATAGCGGTCGTAACATTGCGTTGGACGTGGTAGTTAAGTTCACTGATGCGCTGCTCAAGAATTGTGAACGTTGGATCAATCACAATATCAAATATGATGCTCATGTTATTGACCTTTGTCTAGGAGTGAACTACGAGCACGTAGACTTGGTGGACACTGTGACATTAGCAAAAGTAATTGACAGCGACCGCAAGCACAAGGGTGGCTATAGTCTTGCAGCATTAGCTAAGTCTTGGCTGCGGGAAGACATCTTGAAGTACGAGCATAAGCTAGAGCCATACAAAGTTAACAACATGGACTATGGCTCGATCCCCATTGATATTCTTGGCGAGTACGGTGGGCAAGACGTGATCACTAACCGTCGTCTGTTCGCTTACCAATGTGCGGTGCTGCCCGATCAGTGTAAGGCCGTAGCTGCTACTGAGGTTGAGTTAACCAGAGTGCTCTTTGACATGGAACGAAACGGTGTGAAGGTTGATCCTACTCAACTGAAGATCACTCAATTGAAAACCATGTACCGACTCTCTGTAATAGACGAGGCACTAGCGAAAGCTGTTGGCAGGCCGATTGCTGCAAACACTAGTGACGACTGCTACGACGTACTGTGTAACCAGTATGGATTGCCTGTTCTAGAGTTCACAGAGAAGACGTCTAAGGGAGGAGGTGGGAACCCTAGCTTTAGCAAACACGTTCTAAAGAACTACCTTGTTGTGCCTGGCGCTCCACTCGGTATCGTTAAGCTGATGCTTGAGTACCGTAAGCTCTCAACCTTCAACAGTCTGTTCTTAAACTCGTTTCTTAAGTACGAAATAAACGGCCGAATCCACTGTAACTATAACCAGTCCGTTGCTACTGGTAGAATGTCGTGTAAGGCTCCTAACTTTCAGCAGGCTGACGCTTCAGCTAAAGAGTTGGTTGTTGCTGATGAAGGAGAGTCTCTTCTTGACCTTGACTATTGTCAAATCGAGTTTAGAACAATCGTCCATTACATTCAGAACCAGCGCTGCTTGCAGGCGTACAAAGACGATCCTGACACAGACTTCCATACTTGGGTCAAGAATATGGTTGGCATTCATCGGAGACCTGCAAAGACAGTTAACTTTCTTATGGGCTATGGTGGAGGCAGGGACCTGCTTGTACAGCAACTGATGACTATCTCAGAACTAGTTGAGCCTATTAAACAGAAGCTTGATAACCTTGTGCTCAAAGGCGACATACCTGACTCGGCTGTGAAGCGTCTGTTTACACTTGCTGCAAAGGAGCGTGGAGAAGCTGTCTATGATAAATACCACGACACATTGCCTGAGCTTAAGCCAACGAGTTATCAAGCTTCACAAGCAGCGAGGAATCGAGGCTACGTGTTTAACCTTGCAGGAAGGCACAGGCACTTGCCTAAGAGCCATGCGCACTTAGCGTTTAACTCTATCAACCAGTCTACAGCAGCGGACATTCAAAAGGAGCGTACTGTTGCTGTGTACAAGTACTGTAAAGCGAACGGGATTAAGCCTCTAGCATCAGTTCATGATAGTACATTACTGTCTGTAAAAACTGACGGGGCCGATTTTTCGACCATGGCTGATATTGCGGCCATCATGGAAAACCCTAGAGTAAGACTAGACGTTCCTCTGAGAGCTTCTGGTGGATACTCAGCGAACAACTGGTTAGAGGCGAGCAAGACCGACTCAACTGTACCTGTCAAAGAGATAGAAGTACGTTGGGAAAAGCTCAAAGAAGATTACGCGTGATTAGTCGCGCAGCCTACCACAAGCGAAACAGGACTTTTGGTAGGTTTTTCTGGGAATAGTCATCTTATATTCCCCATAGGGTTGGTACAGATACCGACACCTTCTTGGACTCCCTCAGGACAGCCACAGCCCCGTTCTGGGCCTCAAAAACCCCTTTTTGTAGGTTTGCCTACCAGGCCAGAATGGCTCCCTCGGGCTCTCCTGGCTCCCCAGATACCTAGGACGCGTCGAACGCGCAGACATGCTCGACGTGCTCGAGGGCTTTGAGGTCTTCGAGGGCTCTGAGGTCTTTGAGGCGCTCGAACCCTTCAAGGGCCTTGCAGTAGCACGTGCTCGAGGTGCTCGAGGGCTCTGATGGCTCCAGGCCTATCTCTAGCTCCGGACTCTTCAATGTTATGAGAGGGCGTTGCGCGCTGTGCGCGTCTTGAAGGTGCGTGTAGACAATATTCACAACTGTATATCGGTATTAAGTGCGCGCTGATCACAATATCTCGCTTGAGGCACTGCGCGCGCTCGAATGCGTATTACTGCAAGGCCCTTGAGGTGTTCGAGGGCGCCGAGGGCGTTATTCTGCAAGCTCCTTGAGACGCTCGCGGGTGCCGAGGTCTCCAGTGATAAGTGTTAGAATGGGTAGTTTTAATGTTAGAATGGGTAGGTTTACCGAATAACAAGTGTCCAGTTCGCTTTCAAATTTTACCTAAGTGCTTGGTATCAAAGGACTTAGGTAAAATCTTCTCCTGTTAGAATAGGTAGACGTATATAATTAACGTGCGCGGGCGAGGTCCGCGCATTTATGTCACTCAACCCCCTCGGAGCCTTCAAGATGCCTGTTAAGTGTAAAACCAACGATGCCTTCATGTACGGTGAGTTCACCGTGCACTACCTAACGAACTGGACGGTCGTGGATCGCAACTACACCACACGCTTTGTAACCAACAGTGAGGACGAACTTGAAGAGTACCTCAGGAGCCCCTGGGTGTACGTCATTACCGAGAGCAACTGGTTCCAAGCGGAGTTAACAGTCGATCAGATCAACGCACTGAGTAAAGAGTGCAAAGTCGTCTACAGCACCCAGGCTCTCAATCAGTACTGTCAAGACCATCTTGATTCGGACTATGCAGAGGACTGGTGCCTCACACTAGACGTAGAGAACAAGACCCTCACAGACTCCAGAGGTTGTTGTCGACCTGTGGAGTGGACAAGCGTAACTGACTTCATCGAATCGTACGTACTTTAAAAGGAACCGATATGACTGTTAACCAACTACATGCCAAAGTGAAGACATTCCTCAAGGACTACAACGGAGTCGACATGTTCGGAGACAACTGTTCCCTCTACACGATGGAAGAGTGGAAAGACTCGGGCGAACGCGTAGGTGTCGAGGCTAGCGGAGGCACTCTTACCTGTGAGGGACCCGTGAACCAAGGACTCAACTACGGTTGGCCTCGTGACGGAGAGTTCAGCTTCTACCATGACTTCAAACGGATGGTGGAGGACTGTGGCTACTACTTTGAGCTCGGCTACTCTTGGACCGTACACTTTTATCCGGAGTATTGATGATGATGAAACACTTAGCCTTGTTGGCCTTGATCATCTTCTTGCTGTATCCAACCGACTCAGCAGGCTTCGTTGTACCTAACATCTGGAGACTCTTTGATACGACTGGAACTTTTGTGGGTAGTGGTCCCGCCATCGATCTGAGTCTCTTGAAAGGATCCCATGAGTAGAAACCTAAACGTGTTGTACCTTTGCCCTATTGCAAACAAACCTGTCAGAACGCTTGACGTTCCCGCTGATCGTGTTACCGTTCAGGACGGTTGTAAGGTTTACAGGCATAGTAAACACTTTACAGCGTGTCACGTATTTGACGCTTCGCCTATCTCGGATGCTGACGCGGAAGCGAAAGCAAACTACTTTAAGAGATATGGAACTTGATAAACCCCTTTTAAGGAACCTGTTTGATGAAAACCTCCGTTACTGCCCAATTGAACTACTACTGGCGTATGCTCCACAGGCTTGATCGCCGATTACAACCCTTGTGCCTTCAGAACAACCAGCTTCTAGAGATAGGAGCTAGCGGGACATTCAATGCCGACATTACTTACACCTGCCAACGCCTTATGGAGCTACTAGAACTATGAGCCTTAACACAACACTCAAGCAACTCAATAGATTTGTCGACGCCAACTCTGACAAGGTCCTACGTGCCCACTGGCCATCCATGGAGACTCCGGGTCCTTTTCAGATAGAAACCTATTGGCTTGCTGTTATCGCTATGAAGGCCCTTGAGGCTCTCGAAAAGCACTGCCATGACGAAGAAGTTAATCTTGAATTATTTGAAGATTGACTGTGGTCGAGCGCACGGAGCGACCGATTACTATATGAAGACGTTACCAACCCCTTTTTACCTCACTTTTGGAGATACAAGTATGCTAGGCGAAACCACAGAAGTCGGACAAGAGAACGCACCAACTGCACCTGCAACACCAAGTCGGTCTGGCGCTCGTAAGCAAGTTAAGTACCCTGGATTGCGAGACTCTGACGACAACCCTGTAAAGCTCGATGCTATGCCTGAGGACTACAGTCTGAAGGAGCACAAGCCGTTTGTACGGAAAGACTTCTCTGATGAGTCTATCTGGCTTGATTGGCGAGCTGATCAATACGAAGCCAAAGCGAGTGCCTACCGCGAAGAGGCCAAAATGATTCGTAAGTTTGGCTCCGCTGAGGATCAGAAAGCCGCAAAGAAGCTTCTCAAGTTCCAAAAACAGTTTGCGGACTTGCAAGCACAGCTATCTGGAGACGGTGTCGACGTCGCTTCCATTCTCGCCTCTGTTGGTGTCGGAATCAGTGATGATTGCGAAGCCTCTGAAGCGTAGAGAACACTGAGGTGAACCCCGCGTTTTAAATGCAACGTGGGCTTTAGCCTCTTTGGGCTGTATGGTAATGCAACGAAGGTTCGATTCCTTCCCAGTCCACTGACTATTCGTGTCCCTTAAGGAATCTACTGATGGCAAAGTCCTCAGAACTCAGGCGCTTGGAAGAGCGTCGTGAGACTGTCAAGATGGCGCTCAGGACTATACGTTCTGATATCGCCAATCCCCAGCGCTTACTCAACGCTATCCAGCGTGATAAAGAAGAGATTGAGCGCCTTCTACTCCGAATCGCTAGAGTTACTGCACGTCATGACTCTCTCGACTCGCTCCACCGTGACGCGGTTGTCAGCCTGTCCGCGCTCAACACCAAAATTAAGGCTGAAACGCACTCCGTTAAGATCGAAGCTATGAAACGCCTTGCCTCACTTTTGTTTGAGGAGGCCCATAATGGACCCGACAACGACTGAAAGCGCGTTCATCTTCACCTCTTTTGAGTATTTGAACCACCACGACTGGATCAGAGACCTCTGTGACCTCAGTTATGATGACTTGGACCGATCCGAGTACGATGATCTGATGGACGCAGAGCGTTGTATCATGCAAATGTGGGTAAAGTCCTCTGACGAGGGCACAACTCTCGTCCGCTCGTACATCGAAGGGACCTGGGAGCTTGCTGCAATAGGCGGATTCACCGTCATTGAGGACGTTCTCATCATGAATGAGTTCTTCTGTCACCCTCAAGCGCAAGATCTAACCTCAAAGTGGATCGAACGTCTTGAGTCTTTGCTCCATTCGCTCAATGATGCAGGCCGAATCATGCACATAGTGCCAACCAACTTGCATACAAGCGTGCTCCACTTCGCTTCTAATGGCTTTACAGCCACAGACGACACTGACAACTACATCTTCACGAAGGACTACTCATGAACTTTCCAACTAAAGTGATCGCCAGTGCGGCAATCCGCAATGCTAAGAGCCGTGTCGGGGTGTCTGTACGATACGCTGACCATGATGAGACTATTACCATCCGTGACACTCGAGCTCACGTGACACTCGATGAGTTTCCAGTGACTAATGCGTCTCAAGAGGAGATAGAAGGAGCAATCAACGATGTTCTTTGATATAAGAGTGGACGCATCGGCAGGAGCGACTATTGCTCAGGAGCTAAGAGAGCTCGCCTCACTCATCGAACGCGAAGAGATGTATGATGGTCGATCGTGGCGGAGTGATCGGACCACTGCAAGTTACACTTATGAGTACCGAGGCTTTCGGATCGATCGGACTTATACGTGGGCTGGAGGCACTGCAGATAGCTATGGTCACGCAAAGGAGCAAATCGATGGAACATTTTAGACAGACAAGCGATCAGTGGTCGTTCAAAGAGGTAATGGACTTTATACGTGCCACAAAGATCAAAGGATGGCTCCTGGCTCCAGTTGGAGCGGTTGTCACAGCGGGCTATACGGTGGTAGGCAAGCCAATGGATTTGATTGCAGTACCCACGTCGAGCACTAGTACCATCAAAGACTTCCCCGCAGGAGGCTGGCATAAAGGGGATGTTTTTCTCACTCACGTATCTGGCGAGCGTCGCAGGGTACATATCTCTGTTCTACACAAGGCTGTACTATGATTGTTAAGAAATCGACATCTTGGAAGACTCGTTGTGACATATGTCAAGACAGGATTCCCAAAGGGGAGAAGTACGAGCAGTGTGGCGATACTAAGTATTGCTACAATGGCAATTGCATCTCTCGATACCAGAAACTTAACGGAGACTCTGACGATGAAGAATAAACAAGCGTTCATTGAGGGACTAGACATACGCCAAGATGACAATGGTGATTGGTGTGTCTACGGCAATATCGGGCACGTCTACGGCAATATTGACAACGTCTACGGCAATATTGACAACGTCTACGGCAAGATTGACAACGTCTACGGCGAGGTCCGCAGGGATGCTAACAAGTTCATCAAGGAAATGAACATACTTCAAAATGTCGAGGGTGAGTGGTTTGTCGGTGGAGACGTTAATGGAGACATCCACGGACACGTTAGAGGTGCTATTGGCGGTAACGTTGAGGGGTTTATCTGCGGTAGTGTCTTCGGCACGGTAGTAGGAGGTAAAAATGAAGATGACAATTGAGCAACTTAAGGAGTTCTGTAAGCAAGGTGACCCGAAGGAGAGGATTGACGTTGAAGACTGTTATACCTGCCTTACCGCTAGGTTCGCTCGTGCAGTGGGATACGACGTCATATCCGCAGACTACGGCGGTGTTGAGACTAAGCAAGGTGACATAGAGGTTCCAATGGCGTGGGCGATTTGGAACTCTAATGCGTCTAAGGAAAGTTACAGCTATATGGAATTACTTGAAGTATTGGAGACACTATGAAGTACAGACTATTGAACGCCCTTGAGACCATCAAAGATGGTGATCAGTGGTACGAGCCCTCTCTTGGCTGGCGACTCTCATGCCTCAAGGGCGGGTGTCCTAATGGGCTCAAATACCGACGTCCCTTGTTTGAGTGGGAAGAGGTCAATGGCCCCCTTCAACACGGAGACCAATGGTACAACGAGGATGCTAGGCGATGGTACAACGAGGATATCGACACCTACCAAGTAGGTCTTGTTCGTAGAGCTTCTAAGGCCGGCTGGATTGAAGGTGACACCGGTGAGCAGAGCTACGACGAAGTATATGGCTTGTGGAGGGAGGGTGATTACGGACCGAGGAGACGAGCGTTCGGAGTAACTGTAGGTGAGCCGACTCCTTGGCAGTATGCGAACCACCCATTGTACGCTAAAACATGGACCTCAGAACAAGCCGACAAGGCACGGAGGATGAAATGCAACTAATGGACGAAAGGTGTGGCTTCCTGCCTGTCACGTACATCCAAGGCAGGGAACTCGAGTTGGTTCAGTTGGTGCGCTTTGCACTCATGAGGGAGCCGAACAAGATGAGACGTCAGTTCCTTCGTGAGCTTTGGAGAGACCGCATACACTGGGCTTCTGCAATGGACCCTGACAACGCCTCGAAATACTGGGAGGGCTTCTGATGGAAGTTGTAGTCTGGACGATTGTGGTTTGTGCTTTGTTCTATGCTCTAGCTGATAACGTAGGAAGGAGGAGGTGATGAACGACGAGAACACTGAAAGTGGCCCAGATCACATTGATCGGTATAGGTGGATGCATCTGCTTAGACACTGGGACAAGGAGGCGGGGTTCAAGAAGATCACGTACAGTCATGCTCGTGCAACTTGCTTGATAGATTCCGCAAGGGAGGGTTACTTGGAAGAGGAAGACCCAGTGAGGAAACGAGCGCTGATGATGGTCTATCGACTTCGGTGGTTGATATACGGTCGGAGGAAGGACGGAACTCCGGTATATCGTTATACTGCAAGAGATTAATCACATGCGACGAAGCGGGAGGGGGTTAACTGACAATAGAATTGATTTCTGTGGATGGCCTATATAGTTTGAAATATACTGCACACTGTATATTACCTAGTTGATTAAAAACGCACATTTACTGCAAATAATCAATACATACTACATCATATATAATAACTGGCTTTTTGGTTTTTTTATTAATATTAAGAGTGTAGTAGGGTAGTATATATATAGGCTATCTGTGGGAATCAATTCTACTGTCAGTTAACCTAGGCCCGCTTCGTCGCGGAGGAGTTACACATGAACAGAGACGACCATTTTAGACGACTGAAAGAGGCGCATGAACACCTTAAGACGTTCGTACATAAGAAGAAATCCAAAACCCGATCGGAGTACCGAAGACTTGCAAGAGAACGACTCATTCCAAAAGATAGAAAGTGCCCGAAGTGTGGCGCAATTACCATTAACTCAAGAAGCTGGGACCTTAGTCATGAATCAGACCCAAAATGCAAATCGTGTAGCCAAAGAGGAACTTTACCTCAGTGTAAAAAGTAAGTGGGAGAGTATTGCAAGGAGCGTAATGAGTTGCCGGCGTCGAGCACTCATGGAGGCTCAAGATATTGTGCACGATGCGTTCACTAGAGGGTTCGTCGAGCGTTGGACAGAGAGCTATGATCCAGCTAAGACGAAAGGATACGAGCCTGCGTGTGAGTTAGATTGCAGTACACTGCCTGATTCGTACACGGCTGATCAAGTTCGTCGAGCAATGTTAGAGCACAAGATGAAGCAAGAAGCCTCCAGAAAATTGACGGGGCTAAAATTTTGGCTGACCTTTAAATTTAGGCTCTTTGTGAAAGATGAGATGCGTCGAAAGGTTCAGCGCCCAACGCTCGACATAGATTACAACAGAGGTCGGGAAGGAAAGCTCACCGCAGTTCGCGCAGTCTCCCTAGAGGACCACGACGTCGTAGCCCGCCTAGAGCCAGAAGATCCCCGGGATTACCTGACGCCTTTATCAGAGCTCGAGCGCGAAGTAGTTGAGGGGTTTTATCTAGAACAGTTGACCCTAAAGCAGATAGCTTCTCGGGTGGGTTGTCACTTCAATACGGTCCACGCGATCAAGAAGCTTGCGATGGCCAAGATCTCCCAAAATAGCCTTTTGTAACTTTTGCTACCAGCCTTTGGAAAAGGCCAAACCTCCTGAACCTCCCATCCCCTCCATCCCCTCCATCCCCTCCAAACCCTCCAAACCCTCTAACCTCTCCAAACCCTCCAAACCCTCCAGACCCTCCAGACCTCTCAAACCCTCCAGACCCCTCAGACCCTTCAAACCCTCCAACTAGACCAAACCTCTCGAACCCTCAAACGACCGCATTGCGACCATAATTTAGGAAAAACACTATAATTAAGCAGATTGGAGGGTCTGGAGTGTTTGGAGAGTTTGGAGGGTTTGATCTAGTTGGAATATAGGGTTCGAAGGAATTGGAGGGTCTGAGAGGTCTGAGAGGTCTGAGAGGTCTGAGCGTAGGCGCCCGCATTGTGGACAAGCTTGCAGAAACTGCCCAGACTCCCCCGTCTCCCCAGTGCGCTCAGACTCCCCCGACTCCCCCGTCTCCCCGCACTCCTCCGTCTCCCCCGTCTCCCCCAACTCCCCCAACTCCCCCAACTCCCCATCCTACCCCAGCACGGTCCGCATTGTGGACAAGCACGGACCGCATTGTGGACAGCACGGACCGCATTGTGGACGAGCACGGACCGCATTGTGGACCGAACGACCGCATTGTGGACAAGCACGGACCACAACGTCCACAATGCGGACCACAACGTCCACAATGCGGACGAAAGGCACGCATCCGGAACCTCCTATTCTTCCTAAAGCGCCCAGCTTAACCGAAAGCCTCGTTTGCCTCGTTTGCCCCACTTGCCCAGACTACCTATTCTAACCGAAAGCCTCGTTTGCCTCGTTTGCCCAGACTACCTATTCTAACACGGATGCGCGAGGTCCGCATTGTGGACACACTTGCAGAACTGCCCCGCTTGCCCCGCTTGCCTATTCTAACCGAAAGCCTCGTTTGCCCCGCTTGCCCCGCTTGCCTCGTTTGCCCCATTTGCCTCATGCGCCCCGTTTGCCCCGTTTGCCCCGCTTGCCCCGCTTGCCTATTCTAACCGAAAGCCTCGTTTGCCCAGACTCCCTAAAGCACCCATTCTAACACGCTTGCAGAATGTCCACAATGCGGACGAAAGGCACGAATCCGGAACCTAAACTGCCCAGACTCCCTAAAGCACCCATTCTAACACGCTTGCAGAAAATCCACAATGCGGACACTAGAGCTCTCAGACTACTTAGAGCGCCTAATGCGCCTAATGCACCTAATGCACCTAATGCACCTAATGCACCTAATGCGCTTAGAGCACCTAATGCGCTTAGAGCACCTAATGCGCTTAGACTACTTAGATCGCTTAGACTACTTAGATCGCTTAGACTACTTAGATCGCTTAGACTACTTAGACTACTTAGACTACTTAGATCGCTTAGACTACTTAGACCACTTAGCCCACTTAGATCGCTTAGATCGCTTAGACTACTTAGACCACTTAGACCACTTAGATCGCTTAGACTACTTAGACTACTTAGACCGCTTAGACCACTTAGACCACTTAGACCACTTAGACCACTTAGACCACTTAGATCGCTTAGA
>Ga0098054_1001706_pt1 | contig 10793 bp, 13 predicted proteins | sample 16_taG_FD_75048 | JGI IMG/M metagenome (GOLD analysis project Ga0098054, IMG submission 75048) | Marine viral communities from the Subarctic Pacific Ocean - 16_ETSP_OMZ_AT15313 metaG | ecosystem: Environmental > Aquatic > Marine > Oceanic | place: Pacific Ocean | collected 2015-01-18
ACAGTCAAACTTGATAGACTAACCTACGCATAAGCCTTCCTAGTAGGCCTATAGACGATTTAGGTCACTATACATTAGTTATTCAAAAGATAAAACATTTATTTATTGTTAGGGGGAGTATGGGGTCTAGGTTCTTCTCTTATATAGTATTGTCCTACTGTGGAATTTAACAAAAAGGTACGAAAATAAAAAATTAAAAAAAAATAGTACAAAAACAAAAAAGGAGTAAGTTATGATGGTAAATCCGAATTACAAGAAACCCACTAAATGCAAGTATTGCGGGGATGATATCACGTTTAGTTTAAAGACCCCGTATAATAACAGTAATGGAGAGATTCATGAATGTCATGAGTATAGGGAATCTAGGAAGAATGCCAAGGTATCTTTACGCGGAATAGATCCAGAGGTACTAGCACAATATGAAAAGAGTATGAATGAACACGTCAAAAGTAAGAAGTACAGTGTAAGAAAGCCTAGCTACGTAATTCAAGCTAGTTAGCATCTCTAACGTAAAATCAATAGTTTAGTCTTCGCGAAATTCTAGGCGCAACTGTCTCTATATTATATATATCTCTAGGTCTTTAATGGTCTATGGGTTTATCCAGCAGTTCTTAAGATGTTTTGTGGTTGTTTTGCAGTTGGTTGGTTTGTTCAGTAAGTAAGTACTATAGATTTTTTCTCTCTTTACATCTCGTCAATCGCTTTACAGCTCAATCTCTCGATGACAGAGAGACTCTTATTTTAACAAAAAAGTGAGTTTTGTCAAGTGGAAGGTTTGATTTTTTTTACGGTATGTGTTATTGTGGGGTTATGGACAAGGAGATTAATTATGGAACCCAAAGTATATTGGCATAATTACCTTAAGGAAGATATGGATTTTCTTTTGTCTAAGTTAAAGGATAAAGAGGAAATCATTATCAATCTGACTGCGGAGATAAGAGCTTTACAGTCAGAGCTAATGGAGGCCGGAACGACTAATTTTTCCTAGTTGGTGGTTCACTTGCTTTTGTTTTAGAATCCTACTATTATGTAGGTACAGGAATTTTTACACCATTAGGAGACAAAGATGGCAAGCAAAAACTATTTTGATCAGTTAGGCGAGGGGATGAAGCGACTTGCTGGCGTGGGAAGAGACGGTTACTGGAACTCTTTATATGAGATGGTTAAAGATCCTTCTGAGAAGAAAATTGGGAAAGGAATAGGCACAATACCTTACGACCTAGGTGCAGGTCTCACATCTTTTTTTGGCTACTTACCTGAAAAATTAGATGAGGACAATCGGAGATAGTAATGGCAGACTTTGATAAAAACCTAGCAGGGTATAACCTATTAAAATCACAGTTTAAAAAAGAAGGGCGTGATACTTCTTTGTTTGATGCTTTACTAAGTAAATATAAAACAGAACAAGGTCAAACTCAAACTCGAGATGAAGCTTTTAATCCACTTTCTTATCAACAAGAGATGACGGGCAATGAGCCAGAGAACTTTCTATTCACTCAACCTTCACTAGCTACGACATCACCTTCTTTAGGTCAACAACCTGCTGAACGAAAGAATAGACAAGAAGCACTTAGAGGTATTCCTAAAATTAGTCAAATCAAAGGCAATTTCTAGATAAATTCTTCCCAGTTGTATCCCGTACAGTTATTGCTATAATAACAGTATGGATCTAACTCTAATAAGATTACCAGAAGATGAAGATATGTTTCTTAACAGATTGGATTCAATTATCGAGTATGCCCAACAATTCGAGGGCGGAGAAGATCCTTTTATTGATCACTTAGTCTTAAAGCTTATAGAATCTAGAATGTTTTACCTAGCTTGGATCGAAGGCGGATATTAGTCTATAATGGACTAATGAGGTTTTTATTTACATTCATATTGTTTGTTTCTTGTGTACCCAACACAGTTAACTTTCATAGAAAAGGTTATTTAGATGGTTGTGTAGTAGGTTCTCGAAAATTCATTGAACTTTCTATAAGAAGCTACCTTCCACCTAGCCAAGTAGCTGAGTTAAAAAAGATTTGTGTTACTTTTTATGAAAGTGTAGAGTAGGTACGCAGGGACAGGTCGGGTCCGGATTCCTGATTACTATAACTAGTGCGTCCCTGCCCTCTTGTAATTAATAAACATACTTGTTACACTTTACATATTTATGTATTGGAGGATATATGCCCGGAATTGGCACAGTAGCAAAAAGATTATCTGGTCCCGTAGGGGTAGCAATGGACGTGTTAGAATCTGAGCCAGTTGCTGCTAACGAAGAAGCATTAATCAAAGCTACGATGAAAAGCGAAGTTTTAGATAAAATAAAACATATTCCACCAAACAAGATCACAGCATCTGCTGTAACGAAAGTTATAGAGAAAGCAGGGATTGGCGGAGTAGATGCCGAAGATCTGCTTGATGATATCATGGTGGGAGCAACAGTTTCAGGCGATGAAGGATTTGATATAGCTAAAAAACTTGCAGTCAAATCTGGAGCAGAGACTTCTGTACTTAAGAAACCAAAAACTATGGGAGAAATACCTTTAGAGGATAGCTCTTATATGAAAAAACTAGGCGGGCTTATTAAGAGAAATCCCGTTAAGTCTGTTTTGGGTGGTTTTGCAGGGTTTGCATTACTTAATGCCTTCTTTAAAACTGATTGGTCTAAAGAGGAAAAAAGTGAAGCTGCTAGTAATATAGAAGTTGATCCAGCTGATAAACCTTATAGTATGGAAGAATTAGAACTATTAAGAGATAAAAGTTTCGGGGTAGAAGATCCCGTTATTAAATCCATAGAGAGATTACAAAAAATCTTGAGAAGGAAGAGAAAATGAGCGATTTATTAGAGATGGCAGTATTAATGCAAAAACAACTAGTTCAAAGAGAACAAGCTAAGTTGCAGGGATTAAAAGCTGAAGCAAAAGGTAACTCTGTTCAAAGAGAGATCATGAAGAAAGCTATTGATCTTAGGACGGGCGGAGCTGGACAAGGACAAGCAATGATTGGTAACCAACCGATACCTGTAGAACCCGGAGCTGAACAACTACCTTTCCTTGACGAAGCTGTAGCTCGAAGATAAACTTTTATTTATGAAAGACATAATCCGGAAACCATCAGACGAATCAGTATTCACAAGCGTATTATTACAACGAGTTCAGGAAGTACCCGCTGAATATCTGTCCAGATCAGAACATGTTTTACGTAAAATGGCTAACCCTACTCTCAAACTATATGAGATAAAGAGATCTTTCTGGAAAGAGATGACCAGAATAGAAGGTACGGGCGGTAAGTTTGTTGCTTCTAATGTTTACGATAAGATTATGTCGAAGAACGGTTTCTACGATAAACTTTTAAGAGATCCCAAAAAATTGGCATGGGTATTATCTCCGATGGTAAAGTATGAGCTGAAGACTAAAGCCATACTGGATAGATTAACGGATAGATATGATGACCTAGTTAATATGGAAATAACCACTGTTAGGCGTAAAAAAAACGCTGATAATGAGTGGGAAGAATACGAAGAGACATGTCCTAAAAAAGCATTGGTGTTACTACAAGTTATTAAAAACGTAGAAGAGAGAGTAAAAGGATTGTCCGTTCAAAAACAAATCACAATAAAAGCTACTGAACCTGCGGATCAGAAAGCTTCCCTAGATATGGATACTGTTAACGAAAAATTAAAAGACCTAGAAGAAAAGCTGGGAAGTGTTGATACGACAATAGAAATTTAGGAGTAGCTATCACTGAAGATGAACTCTTAGACCTTAAGGTCAAGAAGCTTAAACTTATGGAAGAGCAGATAAAGCTTAAAGAAGGCTTGCCTCATCTATATGGTTTAAAGAAATACGGGTGGCAGAAAGAATACTGTGAAGCGAGAGTTAACCCTCGAAGATTTTTATGTGCTGCAAACCAGATTGGAAAATCAACAATCCAGATTTGTGATAGGATTCATGTAGCAACATCTCCCGAGTTATGGCCTAAGCTATGGCCGAATCAATTCAAATTCAATAAAGCATCAATGCCTTTTAGTTGGTACTTATATCCTAATCAAGACACAGTTTTATCAGAGTTTTATGATAAGTGGGTTCCTTACTATTTACCAAGAGAAGAATTTAAAGACCATCCTATTTATGGATGGAAAGAAAAAGTTACTAACAGAATTTTAAAATGCATAACATTTAATTCTGGATGGAAAATCTATTTTAAAACCTATAACCAAAATGTTCACGACATGCAATCAGGAACTGTGTGGGCAGTAGATTGTGATGAAGAACTTCCTGAAGAACTACTTTCAGAATTAGATGCTAGGTTGTTTGCTACAAGAGGTTATTTCTCTATGGCGTTTACCGCTACGAAGGGTCAGGACATTTGGAGGAAAGCAGTTGAAGGAAGAGGTGACGAAGAGTTATTTCCTGATGCTTGGAAAAGACAAGTAAGTATGTTCGATTGTTTAAAGTATGAGGATGGATCTGAAACTCCATGGACAGAACAACGGATAAACCAAATTATTAGAAACTGTAAAAGTAAATCTGAAGTTGATAAAAGATGCTTTGGAAGGTTTGTACTTGATGACGGTTTGAAATATCAATCATTCACGAGAGAGTTAAATTATACTAGAAGACCTAAGAACGGAAGAGGTAATCCATACTATGGGCCACCGAAGGGTTGGGCAGTCTACGGTGGAGTTGACATTGGTAGTGGTGGTAAAGATAATCATCCTGCTGCATATGTATTACTTGCTGTTAATCAAGCAATGTCTAAAATTAGAGTTTTTAGATGTAGAAGAATGGATAAAATAGAAACAACTGCAGTAGATATTTTAAAAGCATATCTGGCATCTAGCCATGGGCTTAATGTTGTTTCGCAAGCATATGATTTTGCCGCAAAAGATTTTGGAACAATCGCTGCTAGGTCTGGAATTCCTTTTGCTAAAGCAAAAAAGGATCACGATATTGGCGAGATGGCTTTGAGTACTGCATTTAAAACTGGAATGCTGAAAATATTTAGAGGTGATGAGGAAGATAAGCTAGTTAGAGAACTAGAGACATTACTTACTACTACAAATAAACGTAAAGCTAAAGATGATTTAATAGATGCATTAAGATATGCACTTATGCAAGTTCCTGTTGACTGGGAAAAAGTTGCAGGATTAAATGATTCTAGTTCTAAAAAGGAAAAAAAGTCCACTAAACAACATAGGAGACCCAATGAATTCTGGGAAGACGAAGAAGGCCAAAGTATGCAAGACGAGATCGACGAAGAACTCCAGTTCTGGGATGACCTCTATTGAAGTGCGTAGAATCATTAAGGTTTGCAGGGATAATTCTGTTGCTAACTTTTCGTGGAATGGGCTTGAGCTTAAATTCCAAGCACATGAAGAGGACAATTATAATACGAATGTTGATTTTATGCAATATCCTATTGAACAGAAAGGGAAAGTAGGTGATAATATTATAGATAATTATGAAACAGTAGACAGTTTAGAGTCTGCAGATAGAGACTTGGAAGAGTTGAAGATCTCTGATCCGTTGGAGTATGAAAGATTTCTTCAACAAGGGGACAATATAAATGCCTAATTTTAGCGTAGATAAACTTAAGAGCATGTATAGTGCCGGTAAACAATGTGATGAAAAAGTTTTCGCAGAACAGAGAACTAATATATTACTTAGGGCCGGAGATCATTATAATAATACTAAATCTAGTTCTTTAGGTCCTAGAAGAAGAACAACTTCTAATAGTGGTCAGAAAATTCGGTTAGTTAAGAACCATATCCATAGAATAACCAATCTATTTATTAATTCCATTCTGGAGGCGAACCCTTCAGTTTCAACAGTTCCTTATAATAAGCAGGAACTCTCGGATGCAAAAGCTGCTCAGCTTGCACAAGCGGTTATTGATTGGGTAAAGGACAGTGTTAACTGGAGAAAGAAACAATCCAAGTTTGTCCATGACTTTATAGTTGTGGGTGAGTGTTGGGGGAAAGTTAGGTTTGACTACGATAAAGGACCTACTTCCGGAGTCGATGAGGAAGGAAACCCAGTAAAAGCGGGTGCATTTGTCATTGATAGAATATTCGGTTTTGATTTAAAAAGAGATCCTTCTGCTAGGGACAATGATGAATGTAAGTGGTGGATCCACGAACAGATGATTGACCTAAAAGAGTTTAAAAATATAGTGAGAGGGCTTAGTCCAGAGAATGTAGAAAATGTTGCTAAGTCACAAACTCCAAGTAATTACAAAATCTTTGATGGAAACACTGGTGATTATAAAGATGTATCAGAACAAGTTTCAGTAAAAGAGTTATATTATAAACCAGATGCTATTTATCCTAATGGGTACTACGTTTTATTTACGGATGACTTTATAGTGACTGAAGGTGAGTTACCTTTTGGTATATTCCCTTTAGTTGGCGAAGGTTTCGACGAGATGACTACATCTCCAAGAGCTACGTCTATTATAAAAGTCTGTAGACCTTATCAGGTAGAGATCAATAGAGCCTCAAGTAAGGTGGCTGAACACCAAGTAACATTAGGGGATGATAAGGTCTTTATTCAAAAGGGTACTAAGCTTAGTTCTGGTGGATACCTTAACGGAGTTAGGGCCATACAGTTCTCGGGACAACCGCCGGTTGTTCAACCGGGACGTGGTGGAACTCAGTATACGGAATATTTAAGATCACAAGTGGCTGAGATGTACGAAGCCGTAGGTCTTTCAGACATCCAACAGGATAAGCAACCTCAAGGGGACCCTTATCAACTCCTTTATACTTCAATGAAACAAAAGAAAAAGTTCGTTAAGTATGCAGAAAAGTATGAAATGTTTGAGATTGCTTTGTTTACTAAAGTTTTAGAAATGGCAAAGCATTATTTATCACCATTACATATCGTTAGGGCCGCGGGTAGAACTGAACTGGTAAACGTAGACGAATTTAAAAACAATAATACAGACGGGTTTGAAATTAAAATCATACCTCAATCTGGAGATATTGAATCTAAGTTTGGTCAAGTCCTTTCGTTATCTCATATATTGCAATTTGCAGGTAGCAGCTTGCAACCGGATCAGTTAGGACAAATAATAAGACAAATGCCTTTTGGTAATGAAGAGCTTGGTTTTGATGCTCTCACAGTAGACACGGACAATGCTACTAATGAGATACTTGCCTTAGATAAAGCAGAGTTATCTCCTGCAAGACCATCAGATAATCACGCGTTTATACTAAAAGCATTAACAAATAGAACAAAGAAATCAGACTTTAAGTTCTTACCACCACAAGCTCAACAAGCTTATATGGTTAAAATTCAACAGCATGAAGTTTTCTTGCAGCAATTTGCTGTTCAAGCGGAACAACAGAAGTTGGGTATGATACCTGCAGGTGGTTTTTTAACAACTGTAAATGCTTCTTGGCATAACCCTCAAACAAATAGAGTTGAGAGGATTAAAGTGCCGGCAGAAGCGATTCAGTGGTTAGTACAAAGACTGAACACGCAAGGAGCTTTAGCCAACCAAGTGCAGCAACTTTCACCAGATTCTCAAGCCAGAGTTCTGAATGGAGAGCCGCAGGAGGGAGGACCCGAACAAATGGGAATAAGCTCAAGCGATTTAGGTTTAGTGTCCGAAGGTCAGGGACAGTAAATAATATAACTTCAATCATAGGCCAATGATTGAACAGGAGAAGAAAATGAGTGACGAAATTGAAAATGAAGAAATGCTCGAACCATTAGTTGAAGGAGATATGGGTGATTCCGTTGAACCAACAGGTGATGAGGGTGATGCAGTAGCAGAAGAGTATATGCCAAACTTTTCTTATACACATCATGACAAGGAACATGAGTTTCCTGAATGGGTACGTTCAGCAGTTCAAAGTAAAGAACATGAAGATCAACTTCGAGATTGGGCAACTGCTAATGCAGGTCTGCCAGAGTTAAAAGAAAAACTCTCCTCAAGAACAACACAAGCTCAAGACCTTGAAAGTCAGCTAGTAAACCTAACCGGTGGATTATCTGATATTAAAGATCTTAGAGATAGTGGAGATTTGAGAGGAGTATTTAATAGGCTCGGAATTAAAGAAGAAGACTTTTTGAAATTTGCAGTTGATCTAGCTAAAGAAGATGAACTACCAGAGGAAGAGCGAACTTTTATAAGAGATAAGAGAAATTTTGAAGCTCAGCAAAAAGAATTTGAACAAAGACAAGCTCAAGAACAGACTCGTCAATTCGATGCTCAGGTACAGGATGACTACAATCGTTTAATGGGTACTATCAGTCAAGGTAAGTACGGTGAATTAAATAAGCTAATGTCTGATAATAATATCAGTATGGCCGAAGAAATTTGCGTTGTTGGAAGACACCATGAAATGAGAACTGGAACAATTCCACCAATGGAGGATTGTGTTCAAAGAGTCTATGAGAAGTATAGTCATTTAGCACAACAACAACAACAACAACAACCTGTAATGAAACAAGCTACTCTTCCTTCTTTAAAAGGTAATAATTCTACGGCCGTAAAGCCTAAAATTAAATCTATTGAAGATATTGAGAAAGCTTATTCACTTTTATCAGGTAATTAACTAGGAGAATAAAATGGGAACAGCAGTAAGCAATGTCAGCTTCGATGCACTTCTTAAGGAATACCTTCCTTACGATTTGTTAGTTGAAGAGGTCATTAAGAGAGATTTTTTACTCTCAAACGTAAAAAAAGATAACAGTTGGAAAGGTGGGGATTTAAAAGTTCCTTTCATCGGAAATGCAGCAAGCTCTATGGCTTTCGGTAGATTACCGGGCTTTTCAAGTGGTGGAACAGGTACCGGACTTGATACAATAGACTCGGGTACAAACATTGTACAAGATAATTATGTTGTAGCATCTATTAATGCACAGAAAGAATTATGGGGATCAATGATTTTCAATGACAGAGATTTGTCTGCTCATGGAAGTTTAGAACAATCATTCCTTAAGATTCTTCCTGATAGAATCAACGCCTTTACAGCGGCAATGAGAGAGTCTTTGAGTGGATGTTTACTTACAGGTGGTCATATTGATACAATTGTTTCTTCAAATAATGCTGATGATACAATTGTAGTAAACAGACCAGAAAGATTTTCAATTGGACAGTTCATCGAAATTAGAGCAACTGGTACTACCGACGAAACTGTTAGATGTTATGTTAAAGCTATTAACATGAACTCCGGAACACTTTCACTTGATTCAAAATTTACATTAGATGATGAAGATCATTCAGTAGACTTGGACAATGTTGCAGATGGTGATAAAATCTTTCATGAGAATGGAGCAAACAATAGTGATGCTTTATTTTCTTCACTAGCTTCTCAGTTGATGGCTGCAGAATCAACAAAGATTTTCGGTCTAGACAAAGTTGATTACCCACATTTACAAGCATATGAGAATTCATCTGTTGGTGATGTTGAAGCAGATTCAGGCGTTGCTCTTAGTACTATTTTCGATGCCATGGTTCAAGTTAGAAGAATCGGAAAAGGTAATCCAACTGATGTAGTTATGAGTTATGAACTTTATGCTCAGTGTTTAAAAGAACTTGATGGTAAACTTCAGTATTCTTCAGAAACAGGTAAAGCATCTAAGTATGGATGGAGTGAGATTAGCGTTGGTGGGCCTAAAGGTTCAATCAAGCTTGTTGCTGTTCCAGAAATGGATAAAGACAAAGCTTTTATCCTTGATTGGAATGCTATTAAATTACACTCAAATGGAATGATCGAAAGAAGATCTGCTCCAGATGGGAAACAGTTCTATGAAGTAAGAGCTGCTCAAGGTTTTCAATACATTGTTGACCATAGGTTTTTTGGTGAGCTAGTTGTTAGTAAGCCGTCACATTGTGGTGCCTTATCTGGTATAACTTATTCACCTGAAAGTTAATACTACTGGGGCCGGGTTGAAATGCTCGGCCCCTTTTTAGGAGTAACTAGTGGCAAAGTTAAGTACATATTTAAGCTTGCACCAGCAAGGGCTTTTAGGTAGAGCCGCCCGTACTTTCAATTCAGGAAATCTAGTTTCCACTGAACACCTAGCTCCTGCAGGAGCTAAAGTAGGAGACCCATGTCTTTTTATAGAATACATATACGATTCTAATGGAAACATTCTATCCGAAGATAAATCTATTGAAACATGGAGTTCAACTCAGGAAACTATAGCCGAGTCAACTTCAGATCCCTCTCCAGCAACACAAGCAAATTCTATCGTTTCGACAGATGGTAATGAAGCAGGTGTAACGGTTGGTGGTCGATTAAAAGTTGATGCCGACTTAAGTGGTGGAACAGTTTCCATAGACGATTCAACACCCTTAGACATAGCTGTTACAGGGACCCCCGCAGTTACAGTAAGTGGAACCCCGAACGTAGCAGTAACAGGGGATATCTCTATAGATGATAGTACTCCGATAAGTACAAGTGGAACTATTACAGGGTCAGTTGCTACAAACGCTACTATCCAAGGAACCCCGAATGTAGCTGTGACGGGTAGTGTGGCCATAGACGATAGTACTCCCTTGAGTACTTCAGTTAGTGGGAATGTTTCCATAGATGATTCAACACCTTTAGATATAGCTGTTACGGGAACTCCTGCAGTAAACAGCACAATACAAAACACATCACTAGATACAAAAAACCAAACTCAATACTCAGACTCAACTAGTAATACACAATACTGGTTAGGCCTTGAAGAAGATAATCAACTGACTCTGCAATATGTAGATGATTCAGTTTCAAATCAAAAAACTATATTCTATGCACTTCCTTCAGTTTCGATTGATGGTAGTTGTTTAGCACGAAGATATTA
>Ga0098054_1001707_pt1 | contig 10792 bp, 9 predicted proteins | sample 16_taG_FD_75048 | JGI IMG/M metagenome (GOLD analysis project Ga0098054, IMG submission 75048) | Marine viral communities from the Subarctic Pacific Ocean - 16_ETSP_OMZ_AT15313 metaG | ecosystem: Environmental > Aquatic > Marine > Oceanic | place: Pacific Ocean | collected 2015-01-18
CAATGACTGCGGATAGAACTTTAACGATCCCTGATGCCTCTACCGGTACTTATGATGGTAGAGCTTTTATTATACAACTTACTGGATCAACTGGTGGAAACAGAGTACTAGATATTGCTGATGAAGCAGGATCTGGATCTTCTCCTGGTGGAACTGCTGATATTTTAAAACCATTCTTAACTATAGACAGTACGACTCGAGGTGCGACGGACACCATTACTTTTAAAGTAACAGGAGCAACAGGAATACTAATTCCTAAATATGGTAATATTTTCTGCTATCATGATGGAACTGATATTCGTAGTTCTGGAATGATAAGTACTAGAGGATCTGCTGGAACACGGGCAGCTCAGGCTGCATATACATTACCAGCAGCCGATGGGACTAATGGCCAAGCTTTAATTACTGATGGTTCAGGCTCAGTGAGTTTTGGAAGTGCTGGCGTAACAACAGGAAAAGCTATTGCAATGGCAATGATTTTCGGATAAAAACAAACAAAGGAATTAAAATATGGCGAATCCAAATATAGTATCAGTATCAAGTATCTACGGTGGTAATTACGGTTGGAATTTATCTAACACTTTAACTGCTACATTACTTACAGTAGATGCAGAAAAATTATTAAAAATTAACAGAATCGTATGTGCTAACGTTGATGGTTCTGCAGCAGCGGATCTCAATTTATATGTTGATGGTATTGGAACTGCTGCCGCAAATGGATTAACCCCAACAGGAGCAGATGCTACTGTTTATTTAGCAAAAACAATTTCAGTCCCTGCAGATTCTTCACTTGTGGTATCGGACACTCCCATCTATTTAATGGAAGGCGATATCTTAAAAGGTGGAGCAAGTGCAACAGGGGATCTCGATCTATTCATATCGTATGAAGTACTAGACGACGCGTAGGAGGTAATCTAAACCATGGCTAATGGCGGAATTATCGGACCTAACAACCCAGTCGGTAAAATAGTTAAACCCAAAATTTCAGTCTTCTCGGCATCGGGAACACTTACAACAGACGCATGTACAGCAAATGTTGATGTTGTTGTAGTTGCTGGTGGTGGCGGAGGTGGAGCTGGCGGTGTTGGTGGTGGCGGCGGAGCTGGTGGAATTAGAGCTTTAACCTGTCAATCGGTTTGTGGTTCAACAGATTATACAATCACTGTAGGTGCAGGGGGAATAGGTGGTCCTTATCCTGGTGGTTCTTCAACAAAAGGTGGCGATTCAAGTATAGCTTTATCAAGTACAATCGAAGCCGAAGGTGGTGGCCTTGGTGGAAATGAAAGTGGAGCCGGTGGTCCAGGAGGATCAGGTGGCGGAAACGCTGGTAATGGTGCTCCCGGAACTGGAGGAACAGGAAATACTCCTCCTACAAGTCCTGCGCAAGGTTTTAATGGCGGAGGAAATTGTGGATCCAGTGCTCCCACACGAGCAGCTGGTGGTGGGGGTTGGACAGCAGTAGGTGGATGTTCTTCACCAAGTTTAACGGGTGTTGGCGGAGCCGGTGGTTCAATTACTTCAACAGTAGATATTACAAGTTATGGTGGTGCCGATGGAGCTTTCGACGGAAACGTTGGAGGTGGTGGCGGCGGAGGAGTAGCTAACCCTGGTGGTGGCCCTCCTTTTGCAATTCCAGGCGGAGCTGGTGGTTCAGGTGGTGGTGGAACAGGTGGTGTGGGTGGCGCACCTTATTCTTCTCCTAATCCTCCTTCAGAACCCCCAACTGCACCTATTGGTGTAGGCGGAGGCGGTCGCGGTGGTGGAGGCGGCGGAGGTGGCTGGGGCCCTGGTAATCAATGGGGTGCTAATGGTGGTTCCGGTGTAGTTGTCGTTAAAGAAAAAGCGGCTTGCGCAGTATGTAAAGTTTCAGGCATGTGGAGTATGGAAGATCAATATGATGCAGCCTTACAATGTAAATGGGCATTTCCTACAACTCGAGGATTCCCAGTTAACGTATTAGTTGTCGGTGGAGGCGGTGGAGGATTTGCTTCAGGTGCAGGTGCTGGTGGCTATCAATATAATACAGATTTAAAATTAACAGCTGCTACAGGTTATTCAGCAGTAATAGGTGCTGGAGGAACAGGAGGAATATTTGCTCCTACTGGAGATATTATGAGTACCGATGGGGCTACATCAAGTTTTAGTGGTCCAGGTATTCATACAATATGTAGTAGTGGAGGAGCTCAAGGAATTACAAATGGTTCTCCAGGATGCACAGGAAAAGATGGAGCTTCTGGAAGCGGAGGTCATATGGGACCTGCTCCAGGTCCAGTTTTTGCTGGATGTGGAAATAGTCCGGCAAAATTTATGTCTCAAGGAAATCCAGGCGGAAGAGGAACCCCAGCCGATAATGCTGGTTTTGGTGGAGGCGGAGGTGCCGGTGCGGCAGCTCCTGATCTTCCCGATCAAGGTGGTGGAGTTACAGGTCCAGGTGGAGATGGCGGTGCAGGTTCAAGTGGATGGCCAGGAGATGCAACATTAAGAGCAGGCGGTGGCGGAGGTCGTGGAGGATATCCAGATCCCGTAGCGCGTTGCTCACCAAGTTTTCCAACTTACGGAGGGGCTGGAGGCCCCGGCGGGGGTGGTGCAGGAGTTTCAGGATCCGATCCTTCTCCTCAACCCGTACCTTTATCTAAAACAGTAGGATTCGCAGGAACAGCTAACACTGGTGGCGGTGGTGGTGGAGGCGGAGGTAATCCCAATCCATGTAATTGTTCTAAAAAAGGTGGAGCTGGAGGTTCAGGTGTTGTTATTATTCAATACCCAGGTAGTCAACAAGCAACTGGAGGAACAGTTTCTTCTGTCCCAGGTTGCAAAACTCAACATTTATTTAATAGTACGGCAACATTTGCAACAAGTAATCCAACTTCTCCTGTCTCGATTTGTTATTTAGTAGTCGGCGGAGGCGGCGGTGGTGGACGTTCTCCAACTTCTTCATCAGGATGTAGTGGTGGTGGCGGTGGTGCTGGTGGATACCGAACATCTTATGGAGTTCCCGGTGCCGGAGCCGTTGCCTTTCTTGATAACACAAGTTATGGAATTGTTGTTGGCGGTGGAGGAACTGCTGGAGCTCAAAATGACTGTAGTGCATGTGATGCAACTCCAGGATCAGATTCTTCCGTATTACATATTGTATCAACGGGTGGAGGTCATGGATTAAATACTCCTCCTACTCCAGGAACTGCTGGTTCCGGAGGTTCAGGGGGTGGTGCGTCTTCTGGTCCAGGTAAAAGTGCTGGTGCTGGAGATACTCCTGCAGCTCCTACAGCTTTAGGAGGTCCTCAAGGATATCCAGGAGGAACGGGAGCTGATGGTCCTGCCAATATGGGTGGTGGCGGTGGAGGTGGTGCCGGTGGTGCTGGTTCTAATGGAACTACAAGCGCAGGTGGCGCTGGTGGTGTAGGTAAACCGAATTCAATAACAGGTTCTGCTTTAAGTTACGCGGGTGGTGGCGGAGCTGGCGGTGGCGGAGGCGGAGGAGCCGCTTCTCCATGCGCAACTGGAGGAAAAGGAGGTTCAGGAGGAGGTCCAGTAGCCGATGCCGGAACTACCAATAGAGGTGGAGGCGGTGGAGGTGGAGCTAGAGGCCCAACCCCATCTGTTGCAGCTGCTGGAGGTTCTGGGATTGTTATATTAAGATTAGCAACAGCGGATAAACCTGCTAGTTTTGCAGTTGCTCCATGCACAAATACGGTAACTACTGATGGATCTTGCACTGTGGCTACTTTTACGGTAACAGGTACCTTGACTTTGTAGTTTACAAATGTATAAATTTTTAATATAAATATCTAAGGAGAATAATAAATGGCACATTTTGCAGAATTAGAATCAAAAGTAGATCCAACAGGACATACTGCTGATACACATTTAATTGTAAAAAGAGTTGTTGTAGTAGACAATGCTCACGTTGAAAGTGATGAACACGCAAGTGGAGAAAACTGGTGTTCTACATTTTTTGGTGGTGGAAATTGGAAACAAACTTCTTATAATCATAATTTTAGAAAAAAATACGCTGGTATAGGAGATGTATACGACAGCGCTAAAAACAAATTTTTAAGTCCTCAACCATTTGCTTCATGGTCACTAAATGCTAGTGATGATTGGGAAGCTCCAGTAGCACATCCAAGAAATGCTGCTGCAGAGCATGATCAAAATTACACTATTAGTTGGGATGAAGATAATCAAAGATGGAGTGGGGTAAAATCATCCGATCAAAGTAATTGGAACTGGGACGCTTCAGGCTTGACTTGGGTGTCCGCATAAGGAGACTCAAATGGCCAAATCAGGTCGTTCACAAGGTGGTATCATTGGGAAGATAAATAAAACTTCTTTCGGTAAATGTAAAGTTACCAGAACTACAGCCACAGGAACATTCACAACACAACCCGGAACAACAAAACTTACTTACACTATCATAGCTGGTGGTGGAGGTGGAGAGGCTGATGGTGGTGGTGGCGGAGGTGCTGGTGGAGTTGGCACACTTGAAAATATAAGTGTTTGCGGAGCAACAGGTTATCCAGTCACGATTGGAGCTGGTGGTGCTGGAGCTACACCTGGACCCCCTGCATCAGCAAGAGGAACTCCTGGCGTAGCATTTGGTACAACAGTAACTGGTGGCGGAGGTGGTGGTTTTCCCGGAACAGAGGGACCCGGTGGTTCAGGTGGCGGAGGAAAAAAAACGCCTCCTCAATGCGGATTCGCTGGAAACACTCCTGCAGTCCCTGCCCCCTTAGGAGGTCCTCAAGGAAATCCCGGTGGTAGTGGTGCTAACGTTTCAGGTGAACAAGGCGGAGGTGGTGGTGGCCGTGGATGTACAGGCGGAAATGCATGTGGCCCTAATTCTCATGGTGGAGCAGGCGGAGCTGGAATAGATTTAACTCCTTATTATGGATGTGCTCCTCAACCTTATTATGTAGCTAACGTAACCGGTAAAGGAGATACGGCGTGCGGAGTATTTGCAGGCGGAGGCGGTGGTGGCGCAGGAAAACCTGGAACTCCAGGTGGAGCCCCTCCAGGTACAGTAGCTGTCGGTGGAACTGGCGGCGGAGGCGATGGTGGTGTTGCTTCAGGACACCCTGGATGTGGAGCTATTTCAGATGGAAAATGTGGAGTTGCTAATACAGGTGGTGGGGCTGGTGGAGCTTCTCCTCCCGGTAATCATGATGGTGGACAAGGTGGCTCAGGAGTTTTACTTACAAAAGAATTAAGTTATGCATCAGGAATGTGGCCTCAAAAAGCACAGTATAACAAAAGAGTTACAGACACTTGGGTACAAAGAAAAATTTCAGGTACAGTAGATTATTTAATCATTGCTGGTGGTGGCGGTGGTGGAAGAGGCTGTGGTGGTTATCATGGCGGTGGCGGTGGTGGAGCTGGAGGTTTAAGAGATTCATATGGAGTACCTGGAGCAGCTGGTATTGCAGTTAGTAATTTTTGTGGTCCTTACGCAGTAGTAGTTGGAGGAGGAGGAGCAGGTTCATCAGCATCTCCTGCCGCAGGTACTTCTGGTTCAAATTCAAGTTTTGGATGTATTACATCCGCTGGAGGTGGAGGTGGAAGTTCTGATAGTAGTACTACTGGCGTAGCTGGTGGTTCTGGTGGTGGAGGAAATTCTAATGGTTCCGCTGCAGGTGGGGCTGGAAATACTCCAGCTGCTCCTACACCTTTAGGTGGTCCTCAAGGAAATAATGGAGGTTCAGGAGTTGATACTCCTCAACCTAATTTAGCTTCTGGTGGTGGAGGAGGCGCTGGTGGAGTAGGTGCTAATGCTACATCAGGAAACGGGGGTAATGGTGGTAATGGAGTTACTTCTTGTATATCTGGTTCTCCAGTAGTTTATGCTGGTGGTGGCGGAGGTGCTGCTAAAGCATCTGGACAAGGAGGAAGTGCTGGACCTGGTGGTGGAGGAGCAGGTGGTGATCCTGGCGGTGCCGCAGCAGTAGGTACAGTTAACCTTGGCGGTGGAGGCGGAGGTGGAGACACAGACGCTCCTGCTGGAGCCCAAGGTGGATCAGGAGTCGTAATTATTCGTTCTCCTTCTAGTGTTCCAATGAGTGTAACCCCGGCAACTAACACGGTGACAACAACTCCAGGAGGATGTTTCGTGGCTACTTTCACAGTAACCGGAACCAATACCTTAAATATATAAAATTTTTTTCATCAAATTTTACTACCCATCCTATATTTTATAGGAGAAGAATTGATATAGATCAAATTGACTTCATTGTCTAATATGGTATAAAGAAAGAGAAAGATGAATCTTAGAAACTATTATTGGTATTATAAAAAAGCAGTCCCAGATCATATCTGTGATCAGATTGTAAAATATGCTTTACAGACTAAGGAACAAATGGCCATTACAGGTGGTTATGGAGATCCTAAAAATCTTAATAAAGATCAAATTAAAGATTTAAAAAAGAAAAGAGATTCTAATATCGTTTGGATTAATGAAAATTGGATTTATAAAGAACTCCATCCTTTTATTCGTCAAGCCAATATTAATGCAGGCTGGAATTTTCTCTGGGATTGGTCAGAGTCCTGTCAATTTACTAAATACAATAAAGGCCAATATTATGATTGGCATTGTGATAGTTGGGAAGTACCCTATAATCAACCCAATACGATGAGTCATGGTAAGATAAGAAAATTATCAGTCACGCTTTCTTTATCTGATGAAAAAGATTATAAAGGAGGAGAACTGGAATTTGATTTTAGAAATTTAGATCCAGATAAAAAAAGAAATACTAGAATATGTAAAGATATATTACCTAAAGGATCTCTGGTAGTTTTTCCTTCTTTTGTATGGCACCGAGTTAAGCCCGTTAAAAAAGGATCAAGATATAGTTTAGTTATTTGGAATTTAGGACGCCCTTTCGTATGAAGAAAAAAAAGAAAATAAAACTTAAAGAATTATGTCAAGCTTCAGAAGGAGGGAAGAAGGCGCCTGAAGTTCTTAAGACAGAACATTATTTTACTTCTCCTGTTTATTGGACCGATAAACCGGAGTGGGTGAAGAAACTTAATACAGCATCCGATCCTTATATCAAGCAAGCACGATTAAATAATCTCGATGAGATTAAAAAAAGAAATAAAAAATATGGAAACAAGGGAGAACACCCATGGGTCCACCATTCAACTACTTTGATTAATGATCCTCAGTTTAAAGTGCTACAAGATTATATTGGGTCTACCGCATGGAATCTTTTAGATGGTCAGGGTTTTGATTTATCTAATCATTCTATTTTTATTACGGAATTATGGGTTCAAGAATTTTCTAAAGATGGGGGAGGTCATCACACTTTACACACTCATTATAATGGCCATATCTCGGGATTCTTTTTTCTTAAAGCAAGCGATCTGACTTCTAGACCTGTTTTTGAAGACCCAAGGCCAGGTAATGTGATGAACTTACTTCCTCAAAAAGATCCATCTATAATGACTCTAGCCTCTCATCAAGTTAATTATCTTGCTAAACCGGGCAGACTTATATTCTTTAATTCTTATTTACCTCATATGTATAGTGTGGATAACGGCTATGAACCTTTTCGGTTTATTCATTTTAATATACAAGCAATTCCTAATGGGGTCTTAGGAAAACCTCATCAACCCACATGGTTAGAGAGACAAAAAAATGACAAGAAAAAATAAAATAATACACATGCCTCAGGCTACACAGAATGCTTATGTTAAAACTATTTTAGGACAACATCCTAAAAAACTTCCAGATGATTTTGTGGAAACATTAATCGAAGAAAAAAGAAAACAATTATTAAAGGAGAAACATGTCATTCAAAAGAAATAAATATAAAGTTTTAAAACAAGCCGTCTCTAAAGAACTAGCCCAGTTTGTGTATACTTACTTTTTAAATAAAAGAAGAGTAGCAAGATTCTTCTTTGATACACGATGGATTAGTCCTTTTGCAGAAGAATGGGGAACCTGGAGCGATGAACAGATTCCTAATACTTATTCTCATTATTGTGATATCGCTATGGATACTTTACTTCAAGGACTTCATAAAAAAATGGAAAAAGAAACAGGGTTTAAATTACAACCAGCCTATTCTTATGCACGAATCTATAAGCAAGGGGATATTTTACACAGACATAAGGATCGATACTCTTGTGAAATATCTACCACATTGAATTTAGGAGGAGATCCTTGGCCTATTTATTTAGAACCATCTGGTAAAACTGGAATGGCTGGAGTAAAAGTAAATTTAGATCAAGGAGATATGCTTGTTTATATGGGGTGTGAATTAGAACACTGGAGAGATCCTTTTCCTGGTAAAGATTGTGGGCAAGTTTTTTTACATTATAATGATAAAAGTAAAAAAACAGCTAAAGATAATCTGTATGATAAACGACCATTTTTAGGTCTTCCTTCATGGTTTAAAGGTTTTAAGTTGCCTCCAAAGAAGAAATAAGATATAATAAAGATCGGCGTGGGGGATTCTTTCCACCACAAAGGTCTTCTACGCCTCTTCATAAGCAGTTGAAATCCCCATAGATCTAGTATAATTTAAACTTAAACGGATTTTTCTATGCTACAAAAACTAGGTTTTACACCCGGCTTTAACAAACAAGTCACATCTACAGGTGCCGAAGGTCAATGGACTGGAGGTGACTATGTACGATTTAGATATGGCTCTCCTGAAAAAATAGGGGGCTGGCAGCAGTTAGGAGAAGATAAACTAACAGGAGCAGCTAGAGCTTTACACCATTTTGATGATAATGCTGGTGTTAAATACGCAGCTATTGGTACCAATAGAATTTTATATGTCTATTCCGGGGGTCAATTTTATGACATTCACCCTATTCGAACCTCGATTGCTGGTTGTGATTTTAGTAGTAGCTCAGGCACAAAAACAGTCACAATAACTTTTCCAAGTCCTCATGGATTGATTGATGATGATATTGTGTTAATGGAATCCGTAAGTGGAGTTACAGCGGTGGGTTCTACTTATAACGATGCTTCCTTTGAAGGAAAAAAATTTATGGTGACATCAGCACCGACCGCAAGCACGATTACGGTAACGATGGCAACCACGGAAACAGGAACTCAATTAAGTAATTCAGGAAGTGCCACAGGCAAATGTTATTATACGGTTGGACCGGCTCAGCAACTTGGAGGTTATGGATGGGGAACCGGATCTTATTCAGGGAGTTCTTCAGGACCCGCAACCACGACGCTGGCAACAGGTCTCGCAGCTGATGCTGGAGTTACTACGGTAGTGTTAGCCGACTCTTCTGCTTTTCCAGCTTCAGGAGAAATTAGAATTGGAACAGAAGACATTGGTTTCACGGCTAATGATACTGCAACGAATACTTTAACCGGAGGCCCAAGAGCCACGAACGGAACCACGTTAGCTTCCCATTTAGCGGGAGCTACAGTTACTAATATTTCTGAGTATGTAGGATGGGGAGATGCTTCTTCTTCTGACTATACCATTGATCCTGGTTTATGGATCTTAGATAACTATGGTACAAAATTAATTGCTCTTATTTATAATGGAGCCTGTTTTGAATGGGATGCAGCAGCAGCCAATCCAACAGGACAACGGGCAACAGTGATGTCTAATGCACCCGCAGCTTCACGACACATGATTGTATCTCCTACCGATCGTCATTTAATTTTCTTTGGAACTGTAACAGGAAGTGATGTAACAGTAGCCGCTAATCAAAATGATATGTTTATTCGATTCTCGAATCAGGAAAGTATTAATGATTCAGATTCTTATACGGTAACTGCTAACAATACCGCAGGTACACAAAGACTTGCTAATGGTTCCAAAATTATAGGAGCTAAAAGAGGTCGAGATGTTATTTATATATGGACCGATACAGCTCTCTATCTAATGAGATTCGTAGGAGCTCCATTCACCTTCTCTTTCGAACAAGCAGGAACGAACTGTGGACTAATAGGTAAGAATGCAGCGGTGGAAGTAGATGGAACTGCTTTCTGGATGTCTGAAAATGGATTCTTTCAATATGCAGGTCAGCTGCAAACAATGCCATGCCTTGTTGAAGATTATGTCTACGATGGTTTAAATTCTACACCAAGAGATTTAGTAAACTGTGGATTAAATAATTTATTTGGAGAAGTAACTTGGTTCTATTGTAGTACAGGATCCGATGTAATAGATCGAATGGTGACCTATAACTACTTAGATTCCGTTATTGCTAAAAAACCAGTATGGACTACAGGAAGTTTACCACGTACGGCTTGGGCTGACTCAGCTGTATTTGATAAACCTCATGCCTGTTACTATAATAATGCCGATGATGCTTCTTATGATGTCGTAGGGAATACGGATGGAACTACAATCTACTATGAACAGGAAACAGGGACCGATCAAGTTAATGCTGGAGGAGTTATTACTGCAATAGCAGCTAACATTCTTTCAGGGGACTTTGATATTACTCAGAAACGAGCAGCTTCGGGACAAATAGTAGGCATGCCAGATTCCAGAGGAGACGGGGAATACATTATGAGAATTAAAAGAATGATTCCTGACTTTATTAGTCAAACGGGAGATACTCAAGTGACCTTAATGTTGAGAAATTACCCTAACAACGCCGCAGCAAGTTCTCCATTAGGACCCTTTACAATCACAAGTTCCACTGCTAAAGTGGATACACGCGCAAGAGCACGAGGAATTGCGTTTAAAGTAGCAAACACTGGCTCAAGTGGAGGGGCATATCAGGCCCAAGACTGGAAGCTAGGAACATTTAGACTGGACATACATCCAGACGGGAGAAGATAATGGCAAGCTATACTACTAACTTTTTATGG
>Ga0098054_1001709_pt1 | contig 10789 bp, 7 predicted proteins | sample 16_taG_FD_75048 | JGI IMG/M metagenome (GOLD analysis project Ga0098054, IMG submission 75048) | Marine viral communities from the Subarctic Pacific Ocean - 16_ETSP_OMZ_AT15313 metaG | ecosystem: Environmental > Aquatic > Marine > Oceanic | place: Pacific Ocean | collected 2015-01-18
AAAGTTTACAACTAAATTTGATTCTAAAAACCCTTTTCCAGCAAGTGTTAATGAACTCCCAAGTCCATCAAAAATAGTACCTGATACTGAGGTAAGTTCTACTTCAACAACATTTATTTTTTTCCAGACTGTCCCATCATAAAATTCAAAAACATTGGTTTCAGTATTATATCTTTGTGAACCAGTCAATAAAGCTGAACCTGTTGGTCTTTGTGCAGTTGTTCCAGATGGAAGGTCAAATGAACCAGTAGATGTATTTGCAGTATCCGATACTGCGGCAGGTGTTACTACAACATTGTCCAATGCTGATGCAATAATATCACCATCAGCTTCAAATAGTTCTGCTATAATTTTTGATTTACTTGCCATTAGAGTTGATACCTCACCATTATTTCTGAAGCGTTAGCAGGAGCAAATGTAAACGTAACAACTCCTGTACTTGTATTGATTGCATAATCTGTTGTTGGTTTTAAACAAATACCATTATAAAAAATGAATGCATTGTTTGTTGTTACACCAGTATTACTTAAAGTAAATGTAGTGTCTGAACCGTCACCAGTAAAACTATCGTAAATATAATCTGGGCCTCTACGAACATGAGAACGAAGTCCACCCATATGTTTAATTTCAATATCTGCACTTGCGTCTGGAGCAGATGTAAACGTAACTACATTATTTGCGAGTGCGTAGTTCGTTGCAACTTTCTGAAGAATACCATCAACAAATACCATAATAGAATTTGAATTTGCTGGAGTTTCAGAAAGTGTAAATGTAGTGTCTGAACCATCACCAGTAAAGGCGTCTGTAGTAAAAGTTTGTAAGTTCGTTGCAAGTTGGGTTGAACCAATCGAACCAGCAGGTGGGGTCATATTGTAAGGCCCTACACCTTTATGAATAACGTAGATGACTGCACCAGTTGGTACTGTCTCTGAGAAGTTTAGAATTCTGGGTTGAGAACTTGAGTTTTCGTGAACTGTATAAGCAGTATCTGGTTCTTGACGAACATTATCTAATACTACTTCAATGTTTGCAGACTCACTGCCTGGAACATCAATGCTTAACTCAACAGCAGCAGCATAGGTAACTCCACTAACCGTAATACTTCCAAAGTCTGTTTTTACAAAATCCTCTTTGGGAAATGTAGTAGAGACTTGATTTATAAATGGTACACCCAAGTAACTTGACATTATCTTCTACCCCTTATGCAACATCTTCTAGAATTGAACATACTACATCAACAGTTGATGCAGATGCATATACTCTCACTTGGTCATTACCGTTTAACACAACCTTCTGACCCGACACCACCTTCAAAGCACCGCCCGCTGGGATTGGTGCATTTTTCACAATGTGAAATGATGCAGATGCAGATGAATCTCGTATCTGAACAGTAACCTGTACAGCAGATGAACCTGTGTTTGCAACGTCAAGTTCAATCAGAATTGAGTTAACGGCAGAACCAGATGCAGCAGCAGTATAGACAGTTGTTGGTGAAGAACTATTAGTACTTACACTTGTCGCAAATGCGTTTTTAAAATTGTTTGCCATTCTGACTTCTTCCTTTGTTTATATACTATTATTTATAAAGATTATCCAAGAGCAACACCAATTGCAATAGAAAAACCTTCCGTTGCTATCGTTCCACCTGTTGGTGGATGTGACAGTTGAATCCCATTTTCATCCTGTATGAAACCACTCATATAGATATTTCTCCATTCCTTATTTGCAGCACCCAAGTCAAACGTGTTTGTTGCATTAGGAATGATGTGTGATGTCAAATCTGCGTTGATATTAATACTATCAGTATCAGCATCACCGACTGTGATATTACCACCAAGTGTGATATTACCAGTAACATCTAAGTTTCCACCAATATTAACATTACCAGTGAATGCATATGAACCGCTAATAATAGCGTTAATATCTGTTATTAATCCTTCAAGTGCAGTTTCTACAGTTGTATATGTAGGAGTACTTGCTGGAACTGAACCAGTGATACCACCACTGATATCTCCAACATCAGAACCAAGTAGATTATACTGTTCTCTCCACTGTTCAAAGGTAAAACTTGCTGGTGTATTACGAGTAGCCATTTAATTTTTATCCACTAATTGCAATAAGAGATTCTTTATTTCATGCATTTCGCACTTTAGATTATTTATGTCTCTTACCGCACTCCTAAGTTCATCCTTTGCTACTTTGGCATTACGAGAACGTGTAACTGCTGCTTCGTAAGCAGAAACATTTGTATTCACGATTGCACCCGATATTGTATCACGGGCAAGGTCTGGATATTCTTTTACTTTTAAATAATCTGTCATTTTAAGTTGCCAATGCGATTGCTCGTAAATCTTTCATACGAGGTGGTTCTGCACAGTTAGTTCCTTGCATTCTAATCTTAATTGCGAAAGAAATAAATTCTGGCAGGTTGTTTGCACTATATTCTCTTTCGATGAAATCATCAAAGTCTACAGAAGAGTTAACATTACTATCTGGAGCTCCATTGGTATTAAAGTATGTCCAACCAATTTCATCAAAATCAGATGCGTCATCAGAACGAAGTATCTTATACATTAATTGAATTTCTGCACTATCAAACTTAACTGCATCAACGAATACTTTCAATGATGTAGCAGCAGTTTTCAACTGCGCCTTACGAGTAACATATACAACCTCTCCAGAATCACCTTCTGGTTCTGTTGGCAGAACATAATCTTCTGACGGATAAACATCTGAAGATGTATCCACATTATCTAATCTGTTTGCAACTGTAACCAAAGTCTTTCTATCCAAATCAATAATTGGTGAAAGGTTTTCTACAGATGAAGTCATCGTAAAGATAAGTTCAAATGATTTGTTACCAGACAATTCGTTAGTTTCATTAACTTGAGAACAAACAATCTTAGGGTCTTCAAAGTAATAGTTATCCGTAATTGGAATCTGGTCTGCTTGAGACAGAGTTTGTTTTACGAAAGACTGTTGAGAACCACTTGGTGAAGTACCAGTTGTTGTTCTTGTCTTAGACGAAATAGATGTGTTTGGATGTTCAATAACTGGAACAAGAGTTTGCATAGTATCAATCAATGCGTTCTCTGTTGCAGTAACACTTGCACCACCACCTGTAATATTTCCACTTGCATTAGCAGTAGTTGCAACTGTGTATGAATCAATTTGAATATTATTCAATGCAACGTGTGTCTTATTAATTTCAGTAAGAGGAATACCACTCAACATGTAAAGTTCAACAACTGAAGAATTTGCATGAGCAGTATCTGTTCCTTCAACTGCACGAGTCAGAGAAGAAATGGTTGTTCCAGAAATAGTACCCGAAATAACCTCACTACCAATCTTCACAAAACATGTTCCACTATTTGGGAAACCTGTATCTGTTGCAAGTGTTAATGAATTAGCACCAGCTGCAAGTGCAGAATTTAGTGTTGTCTGTACACCAGAACTAACACCACTGATTGTTACATTGTTAGATGTATTATACATGTGATGGTCTGAATGAGAAACTTTTACTTTATTGGCACCAGCGAAAGTTCTAATTGGATTTTCCTTAAGCGTCTTAACTGGAAGAGTATCATTAACTAATGTCACCGCCGCAGTCTTAGATGTATCAAAGGTTGCACGATAAAGAGTAAACTTCAAGTCCTCTAAGTCATATGCAGTCCATGTAGTATTGTTCTGTGATTTAAATAGAACACCAAGATATGGTTGTTCTGAAACTAAACGTGAACCACCTACATCAGTTTCACCCATTCGTGAAATCCATGCAAAGTATTTTTGTGAGTCAGTAAACAACACGATACAATATTCAATCCCATTCTTAACATAGACAGGTTCATCAAATACGACTGTAGTTGGAACTGAAGCATCATCAGAGATTGAAACTTCTGAAGGTTCAAGTGTTTTAGAACCAAATGGTAATACCTTAGTTGTAGGATAACCATTATCCATTTCTCTAATTTGAATAGTAACTGGAAGTGAAGGGTCTTTACCTTGGAAGAAAGTATCAACCTTAGTAATATACTCACCACCTTCTGCCTGTGGCATAAAGGATTGTGCAAGCGGATCCCACCAACCAACAACTTCATTTCGTGTATCTTGTCTAGTTGTGTTTTCTGTTTGTGATACGTTACGAACTTCAACTCTTGCATTACGAGTTGCAATAATAGTTTCTTGAATTGTACTTAGAATACCAGTTGCAGAATAAATTGCTTGAGCAAAAGTTTCTGGTTCTGGTGCAATCGCATTCACTGAAGATGAAGTTAATCTGAATACTCTATCACCAGTTCTGAAACGAGAGTTTCCTTGAACATTAGGGTCTGGAATTGCAAATGTACCTTCAATTTTACCAGCTGCAGATGTGATAAGGTTTCCACCAGCACTTCCACCAGATGGTGTTACCAATGCAGTGACGTTTGATTTGTCAAAGAATGGATAAACTTTTGTAAGAGGTTTCATTCCAGTAACAGAGAATGTAATATTTCTTGCACGAATGAAAGGAATCAATGCACGAGATACAACTCTATCACCTTGTGACTCTGTATCTATTTGAGCAACAACTGTTGTATTAACACCTCTTCTAGAACGTACTCCAGTTTCAGTTTCAGTTGTCGTTGTGATAACCGCTCGGCCTGGAACTGAACGAGATTCAGCAGAAGTAAATGAATTGTCTCTCCAAGTATTTGAAGTCGATGTTGTCACACCACTCCACTGAGTTTGCCATGCATTCCACACTGTACCCAATGCGTTTGCATTTTGTGCCATAACAGTATCAAAGTTACCTTCTCTGTTGATAATCAAATCTGGTATTCGAGTAGTCTCAAACCACTCATCACCAGATGGAGATAATCTACAAATTCCTGCCCATGCAAAAGATAGAACGGGGTTTAGATTTTCAATACGAGTTGCATATGGTTGTTCCACTGCAACTTTGTGTGTATATGGAAGAGTAATTACATCACCAGTTTTTGTATACTGGTCGTTTGTTCTTGCTGTATCAGTTGTGTTCTCTTCTTTAAGAGTAACACCTTTCATAAAATATTTCGGACGAAGTTCACCGTTCTGCATGTCTATAGAATTTCTATAGTCTGGATGTTTAACATTACCAGTAGCATGTCCAGCAAAATTATCTACAAGGAAACCAGATTTGAATCTATCGAAACCATCTGCATCTTGAATTTGTAAAGACTTTGCATCCTTCTCTAAAAGATTCAATGCAGTGTAGTATTCCATGTTCTCAATACGAGCTTCTAGTTTACCAATATCACGCATTGTGTATCTACGATTATTTACAGAAGTATATGTTACGTCTGCAATATCTACAACGAATGCAGGCAGAGTAATATCTGCAAGTTTCATTGCGTCATCTAAAGGTTTAGGTGTTTGTGGGATTTCTGAATCTGCACCACGAACTACTTTGAATTTACCATCAGAAGCAATGAACAATGAATCTTTTCTACCAACGTAGAAATCAAAGTCATAGATAAAGTTTGAGTTATCCTTTGGAATTGCAATAGTCGATGAACCAGTACCAGCAAAAGAACGAGATTCAATATTGAATGAATATGAAGTTACTCTATAAACTGTTTGGTTCTGAATAGTCTGTGTAGATGTAGTAGCATCTGCAACACGAGGTCTGAAGTCAACTGTGTCACGCAAGTCATATTCACCAGTAGGTTCTGCAACCTCTGGGTCAACACGAGTTGCTGAATATGTTGGAATATCTTTATAACTAATTGAACTATAAGAGTCCACATTAAAGAAGTCACCAGTACCGTGTGTAAAGTAATCACAAATTGCAATCAATCTACCTGTAGGTGCGATTGTATTTGGTTTGCGAACTAGTCTACCAATATCATAAAAGTTATCTCTTTGTCCAGTATCTAGAGTAAAGTTATTTGTTATGATTCTAGAACCAGCAGTAAATGTATCTAAAGTTGCTGTCTCAGCACTCTCTGCACCTGTGATAGTTTCGCCAGATTCAAAATCTGTATTATTGATTGGAACAAAAGTTACAGGAGAAATTGTATTAACAACTCGTGCTTTTGCACCAGACGTTCCACCTGTGATAAGTTCACCCTGTGTAAAGTTACCACTTGAACCTGTAATAGTCCACTGTGGAAGAACAGGGTCAGCAGATGCATCTTCTGAATCAAAGACTGCCCATAATTTGTGAACGTCTGCAACACCCAATGATATATCTTTATGATGTCCAGAAGTACCATACTTTTCTGTACCAGATGTACCATTGTGTACAAGTACTTGATGCATTCTACTTCTTGTCTTAGATTTTTCTTGAACAGTAGTTCTTGTGATTGTTGCAATAAGACGAACCGTTGCACCGTCACCAAAAGGACTGTCGGTATTATCTTCAATCTGAAGAGTACCAGTACCAGCACCACTGATTGTTAAATCACTACTAGTTAAATCAATCTTATCGCCTGGAACAGCAGTACCACCAGTACCAGCAGTTAGTACAGTAATAACATAATCAGTATTAGATACTGCATTAAATGTTTCGTTTGCACCAGCAGAGAATGAAAGTTCACCAGATGAGTTAGATTGTCCAACAAAAGACCTACGAATAACAACTGAAGAGTCTGATACTCCGTTATTTAATTCTGTCTTTAATGTCTTAATTGAATTTTTTTGTAACTTACGAAGAAGTACGTTCTTGTTTTGGTCACGAAGAGATGCTCTCTTACGAACAAAGGATACTGAAGAAACTGCGTTAGTAACGTCAGCATTTAAGTCTAAAGTTTGTCCAGTTATTGAATCAACTCTTCTTTCTTCCAAAGCACCACTTGCACCAGAAGGGATAGAAATAATATCACCAACTTCAAGTTCTGTTCCATAGTCTGTCTGGAAACCTTGAACTGCATCTTTATCACCATTAAGAATTGTGTTAAGTCCTGCTATAGTTGTATTTGTTTCGAGAACAACATCAGATGTAAAGTGAGGGTCAGTACCACTATCTGTAGAAGGCATGTAAGTTTGTTTAACTCTACTAAAGTCAAATCCACTTACTGTTGAAATTGTTAAGTCTGCATTACTAGAGTTCTCTAGTATCTCATCTGTTTCAGCTGAACTAGAACATTTAACTTTTTCTCCAGCAGTGAAGTTACCAGTAACAGATGCAATAGTAATCGTTGTACCAGTTGTAATATCTGTTGTACCATTAACTTCATGTGCGACTACAAAACCATATGCACCTGTACTTACACCAGTAATCTTATCACCAGCAACAGGAATAGCAGAAGGAGTACCACTCATTGTGAGTTTAGTAAACATCCTAATATCAAAAAGGTATAGGTTATATTGTGCGTTTGTACCAAACTCACTCTGTGAATTTGCAGTACCAGAGAAATGTTCAAATCCTCTTGCACGAGCAACACCAATCTGAGTACCAGATTTAGAACCAGGCGAGGATGTCTTAGTATCAAATAATCCAATTTGTCTGTAAGGTTCTGCAATGTCACCAGATATAAATGGAGATATTTCTGGAGAACTGTATGCGTTTGTTACACGAACAAAGTTACCAACCTCTACAGGAGTAACTGCCGCATTGTAATTTTCAAATGTTCTTGGTTTAAGAACATCTATGTATCTTGGTGCAATAGTTTCTACTTCATAACCACGCACATATGCTTTGCCTGGCGATACTTGAATTGTCAAGTAATCATCAGATGCTGCATTTTGGTCATCAGTAATAGTGCCTGGGTCGTAGATACCATTATTCAATCCATCGTTTGATGTTTCACGAATATCAAGTTGGAAAGGACGAACTGAGTAATCACCAGATTCGTCATAAGTTCTACGGGCAAGTGTTTCACCGATAACAGAGTATTCTGTGTTTCTTGCTTTCTCTTGTAGTACACCCAAGTCTGTACGAAGCAATTCAATAAAGTTTGCATCATCAGTTGATGTAAGAGAAAGTTTTGCAAGTGTCAACGTAATCTTTAAACGATGAGCACCCTTTGCATTTAAGTTTGTTGAACCTTGTGCATTATCCAAAAGAGATGTATCTTCTTCTGGAGTCTCTAAGGTTTCTGTAACATTAAGTCCGACACGATAAGATGGTCTGTCTGTGTACTTGTCAAGAATAAGTCTTTGTTGTGCAACCTTTACAAAGTGTCCACGAACAAAGTAAACACCCTCTTCAATATTTGCAGAAGAACCTGTTGCAGTTGCATCAGTTGCCTGAAGAGTTGCAGAGTCAATACCAGAACCGAAAGAACCTACTGTTCCATTTGCATGAATGTTTTCACCATTTGCAAATACAGTAGTTACGTTATCAGTACCACTTGTTACATATTTTACATATAAAGTAATTGGGTCAGTAGTAGTCGCTGGAACTGCTTGAACAACCTCAGCAACAACTCCACTTGTTCTACCAGTAATTCTTTTACCAACATAACTTTGAATCTGTTCAGAGATGTCTGAACCAGAAATTGATGATTGAAGTTTTACTGCATAGTATTCCTTTGTAAAACCAGTTGCGCCTGGGATTACCACTGTTCCTTCTTTGAACATGTGACGACCAAATCTTTCGACTTGGTTCTGCATAATACTTTGGAGTTGTGTCAGCTCACGTGCTTGTACTGAAAAGCCAGGACGAAATAATACCCTGTGAAAATTCTTATCTTCAGTAAAGTCATCGTAGTATGGACTGACATTAAGGTTTGTCTTTTCCATGTTTTAGAATTCCACTACAATTTTAATATCTTCTGTTTGGTCTGATGCTCTTGAAATTGGGCGTCTGTTTTCCACATATAGAATGTGTCCACTATCTGCTGCAAGTTCTGGGTTAGCATATCCACTTGTAAATGTTAAAGTTGAACCACCAGATAATGTTACGTTTTGTGAATTTGTTTGCGATACCGCCGCAGCGCCACCAGAGGTTGCACCAGTAATTGTGAATGCACCACTAAATGGAACATGATTACCAGATGAAGCAATACCATAGTTTGCGTATTGTTCTTGCAAATAGTAAATAATATTATTGGTTGCATCAAACTCGACAACTCTTCCTACTGCACCTGTAGTCGATTGAGTAATCTTTTCATCAATCTCATATGGGGCAGATGGGTTTGCTGCAAGTTTAACTGCATATGTTTGTCTACGAGTAGACGCACTAGAAACTGTTGTCGTACCAAAATTATAAGGGTCTTTAACAATACCAACTTCTCTAAAGTCGTTTGCGATTGTTAAGTCATCACCTTCTGCTTGTTCAAGTTTGACGTTCATCATTACATAATGTCCACCAAGTTCTTTTACTGCATCGTCACCATGTCCACCCTTTGGTGAAATAATTGGTTCTACTTTACCACCAGAACCAGAACCGATATTTGCAGCTGTGGTTAATCCTGTGTTACTAAACACTGTACCTAAATCAACTACACCAAATGTATACCCAGCACCAGCTGCATAAACATTTGAACCTGTTGAACTTTGTTTTACAATTGCACCACCATTAACTTTAATCTCAACAACACCACCAGATGCTCCACCAGCATTTGTACCGTCACCGTCAATCGCTGCGTAATATGTTCCGTCTGTATAACCAGAACCAGCAGTCACACGAACCGTGTCGATTGAACCGTCAACTGCAGCTGCACCAACTGAAGAGTCAGTTGATACTGGAATAAAATCTGAAGTTAGATATTTTTGAACTTCTGAAGTTGTAAGTTTGTACATATACTGTAGAGTATATCCACCCAATTCAAATGGGCCTGTAACTTCAGACGTAGGTTCTGCACCACTATATGCTACACCGTTGTTATTGTCAAGTACTTTATATACTCTGTAATCAGAAGTCATAAAGTAAAATGTTGAATCGAATAAGTTTGACGCACCACTAGTTGTAGTATTACTTGCACTTATGTCATGTTCGTACATGTCGTAAGTAGTATTGTTTGCCCAGTTCCTACGAGGTACAACAAAAGAAACATCAGAAGAAGAAATCAGTTTAGCAGCAAGCATTGAATCCCACTTATAAAATTCTGTTGTTATATCGTCTTTAGGGGTTGGGGGTGCGTTGTCGTTACCACCAGATGTACTGGTTGTAAACGGTGAACTCTTACCTATGAAAAGGTAGTATGTAGATTTAGCTGCTTCAGAGAACGATTCTTGAAACTGTTCTGCATTGTGCAATCTAAACTTTTCTGTAATAATCGCTGCCATTTTATTTTTCCATTATCCTTTTATACTTTTATTTAGGTGAGTTTACTTAACCTCATCCCAAGATTTGTCTGTCTCATTCCAAGAGTAGTCACATACTTCAGCGTCAGATGGATATGCAACAGGAGCTTCCCAAAGACAAGTTGTATTGTTAAGAGTCCAGCTGTCATAAGGTTTTGGGTAAATGAATGCATCTTTAACTGCATCATATACACTACCAACTCCAGCAAAATTCTTTCTTAATGGTGTTTTGCCATCAGCATGAACTCCACCATGTGTGTTATAAGAAGTTTGAATCCATGTGCCGGGCGTTGTATCAATGAATGTGTCAAGTAAATCATCCTCGGCCGCAATAACTTTTGTTACTATATTGTTGTTATCAATCTTTGCAAAGTGTGCCATCTTTTATCTCCTATGCTATGTATCTGATAATAACAATACCAGAACCACCAGCACCGCCTTGGGTTACTGAAATTCCCATACCACCACCGCCACTACCAGTGTTAGCACCACCAGCGCCGCCAATGTTAGAACCAGAGTTTGATGACTGTCCATTACCACCACCGTTTAAAGCAGAACCACCGCCTGTTCCAGCAGTTCC
>Ga0098054_1001717_pt1 | contig 10765 bp, 1 predicted proteins | sample 16_taG_FD_75048 | JGI IMG/M metagenome (GOLD analysis project Ga0098054, IMG submission 75048) | Marine viral communities from the Subarctic Pacific Ocean - 16_ETSP_OMZ_AT15313 metaG | ecosystem: Environmental > Aquatic > Marine > Oceanic | place: Pacific Ocean | collected 2015-01-18
AATCGGCGTCCCATGTGCCTGTGGCGATTGTGCTTACGCTTGTGATTGCGGTGTTACCTGTCCACGCCGCCAATCCATCGGGGGTAACCGCTCTGGTTGCATCGGTTCCCGTGTTGGTTTCAGCCCCCGTAGCAAGCTCGACAACGCCAGCCTGTGTTGCTGATGCCCCCGTAAACGAGTTTGTTGTGGCCGTCAGGTCTTTGTTGGTAAGAGCCTGCGATGACGCCAGATCAACAAAAGCACCTATGCCAGCGATTGCTTTCTTGTCGCGGTTAGCGTCTGTATCGGGGTCGTTCGCTCCGTGTCCGATATAAAGTGTGTTGTCTTGCTCGTTGTAAGCAAGCTCCGCTCTGGCAAGTGAACCCGGCGCACCCGTCGCACCCGTCTGCCGTGATTTAATTTTTAATACATTAGCCATTAGAATGATCCTCCACCTAAAACTTTATTGTCTATTTCCTGCTCGTTGCCTGTCCCCATTGCCGAACCTTCTATGCCTAACGCATCCTCAAGGTTCTCTAGCCTGTTCTTGTAGAAGTCAGTAAACGAATTAGTATCTTCATTATCTTCGTATAATTTCTTTATGTTACTCGCACTTATTTGCGACTCCACGTTGTCCACTTGCGTCCCTACTTCGACCACCTGTGACCTTACGCTATCCAGAGATGTGTTTGTCTCCGTCCTCATCCTGTCCAGAACCGTGGTCGTCTCGTCCCACCACTCAGGAACATCCTTTGAGTTCGGAGGTGCCGCCGGTAGCTCGCCCTCGATCCTCTTGCTACTGGGTGCGGTCTTACGATTCATCGTTCAGTAGATCCATGTTACCTAACACCATTAGAACGGCAACAAGCTGCCCCTGTCAACGGAGAACGATCTGTAGTCCACCTTGGGAGTGGAAAATCCTTCAGGCTTCTCGAATAAGTCTACTTCTCCTGTTGATTTAGTCTTCTTACCCATATACGGATTGATGCCGATTAGTCCTGCGTACTTGTTGAACAGCGAGATTGCCTCGTTTAAAGCCTGCCTCCCGCTGCCGGCTGTGCGCTGGATTCTGCTAAAGTCACCCTCAAGTGGAGGCGACCTGAACACGTACCTGAGGGGGTGGTACATAGTGAGGGACGATTTAACGCTCTTCTCTGGGTCTTCCTTGCCCATAACTTCAGCTGCCTTAAGAGCCATACTGTAAGCGTTCCTAAACGCTATCCCGTCATTTGCGTACGCCGACAGCACCATCTCAGTCATCCAAGGCTTCATTGGCGTAGGGATGGCACCGCCCCCTGAGAACTTACGAACGTCCAGACCTAGCTCCTTGCCGGCAGATCGAAGGATATTGTTCACGTTAACTCTGGCCGAATAGCGGGATTCAAAGTTATCCAGCCCCAATAGATTGTTAGATAGCTGGAAGTTCTGAAGCGCACCGCCAAAGCCCAGCGCCATCATGGCCGGCCTCCCTACGGTGGCGTATGTTGCTTCCCCTTGCCTGATCCACGTTCCAAGAGCCTTGTTCAGGGACAGGACTGAGTTAACGGCAAACACACGGTTATCAATCCCAAACTGCCGCGAGTTCTCCATGTTGATTAAAGTGTTGGCCATCTCGCCTGCCATGCCAAAGGTGCCGACGCGATCCAGCCTGTCCAGCATCACAAAGAACGGGTTGGCCTCCCCGAACCTCATCAGGTTGGCCCTCTTACCAAGTGCTTCCTCCTCGTATTTGTCCCTGACCATAGCCCATGCCAAGGAGATAGGTATTATCGCCATCGCCATTGCCATACCGAAGTCCCTGTAAGCCTTGAGCGCCTTCCTTGTGTTCGGGTCTTTAATGTTGAGGTTCTGTAAGTCGGCGATCATGGGCAGCTGCTTGGCGAGATCCCCTGTCTTAATGAAGCCCCACCTTAGGAGCGGTCTAGCCATTAACGCTATCTTGTTGGACATCATCCACGACGGCTGGGTGACGGCTGTGTTTTCCAGCATGATTTCGGTGGCAGACAGCGCGGCTATCCTCCTGTAATGCTCATCTGTCAGCGGGTTAGTCTTTCCGTTCAGTACCCACTCCCTGCCTAGCCTTGTCGGGTTAAGCCCGTGTTGTTGCAGGGTGTTTACGATATACTCAAATGCCTTCTCGTTTTGAATCAAGCCGAACAGCCGATCCTTCAAACCTAAGTCCTTTGCGGTTAGCTGATAGTTTTCATCCGCCATTGCAATAGGGTTGTTATTGAAGAACTCACCCGCCCTACCAATGAAATCAGTGAAGAGGTCGAACAGGCTGTCGGTTGAGCCAGCTGTCTGCCAGTTGACGAACATGGTGAACGGTGCAGCCTTGAGTGTTGTGTATAGCTGGTCTTTTCTCTTTGCTTTGCCTATGCCAGCCTGAAGCACCGTCTTGACTGCTCTTGATACGGCCTCCATTGCCTTGCCTGTCATGCCTGAGGATCGGAACTCGTCTGCCATGTTGCTGACGTACCGTTCCCTGAAGCTAACGAGCGAATCATCGTCTACGATTCCAAGCCTTGTCCGCCTCTTAACCCTCTCGGCGTTCACGTTCCAGCTAATAGGTAACAACTGTATCAGTGTGCCTATAGCCTCCAGACCTGTGTACTTGACGTTCTTGAACAGAGCAGACAGACCAAATGAGCTAAGTCCGAATTTACGGAACGGCCCTTCAAGCGCGGTACTCATGTCAGTAATTGAGGTGGTCATTCCCTGTACCGTTGCCCCTGTTAGTGCGCTGACCAGTTCCATGCTGGCGTTGTACTCAAGCTGTTCTTTCTTGTTTGTTAGTATGGCCAAGAACCGAGACTCTTCCGTTTTCACCACATCCAAATCCTTTGCAGCGCCCTTCAGCAGCCTGATTCCGCCCTCGGCGTTGGCCTTGCGACCAATCTCCCTTTCCTTCTGGGTACGGCTGATCGCGCCATCCTTCATCACCTCAGTAGAGATTCGCTTGTAGTCGCCAGCCCTATCGGAAAGCACTTTCTTTAGTTCGTCAAAGTCGCCTCGTATGCCAACCAAGTCTCGTCCGTATGCAGCTTCATAGGCAAGGGACTCTGCGTAATACCGCATCTCGCGCTCCGTGTAAGTGGAGTAGTCCAGCCACTCGGACGGGAAGTTCTGTGCTATCCGTGCGTCCATCATGGTGTGAACCGGGATAGGGTTCATGCTCTTGTTCTCTGCTTTCTTTTCGTAGAGCTTACGAAGTTGGCCAAAGTATCTTGGGAACACCTTGAGGATGTCGGCCACCGCAGGAACCAGTTGTTCTTCTGCCGTGATTGCCTGCTGCGCTAGGTTATAGGCAAACTGAATAATTTTCTCCTCGCCCTCAAGCCCTTCAGTCGCCTCCCACGCCTCACTTATCTCAGCCGGGTCGAAGTTTTCACCACCAGTTGCTTCCGGCATAGGGAAAGCTCCTTTCGGCCTGTTCATTATAGGCTCAACAAATTCTTCCATCACCCGGTCTTCAAAGCGTCCCTCGAACAAGGCGGCTAACGCTTCCGGCCCCGCTTCCACAGCCTCAAGAATTTCCTGCTTACGTATCCTCGTGTCGCCCCAGTTCTGGCGCATGAAGTCATACAGCCTCTCTGTGCTGTCCTTGGTTCTGCGCATAGTCGAGAACAGCGGGGAACCTATGGTGGTACGGAAAAACCTCTTAACCTTGCCTCCGATCTTTACCTCTTCCAGAACTTTAACCCCCATCTTGTCGCGCATATTATCCACGAACCCGTTTCTAGATGCGGTGAGCCGGAACAATTTCTCCAACTGCGGCCAAGCTTTGTCGCTTTCCCCGTTGGTGCGATCAGACAGATAAATCTTTGCTTTCCTGATTACCTCATTTTCCGCTGCCTTTATGTTACCGGGGAAGGACTCAAGTATTTCGGTATTTTCTGCCGCGAAAGTAAAGAACGGTGCATAGAACCTGTTTTTGAACTCATCCAGATTGTACGACCCAGTTGCTTTGACTGCTTCCCTTTCTGCGCTGGCCCAAGCTACACCCTTCTGCGATGTTAGGTTACCGCCATAGGTGTGAAGCAAGCTTACGTATCGGCGATCACGTCTTGCGATCTGCTTAGCCTGCGGCCCCCCTATCCCTTCCATCTTGGAGGCTCTGTCGCCTACCATCCGGGTGACTACGTTCTGCCTTATCTGGTGCTGGGTAAAGTCTGCTTGCACTTCCATCAGCCCGTCACGTTGACGTTTGATTAGCCCGTGCTTCTCACCGACATCTCCATTGGCCTTCAGCCATGCCGTCTGCATTTCAATGATCTTTGTTATCCGCCCGAAGTCCTCGTCTGGTGAAAGCTTAATGGTCTGTCGGTTCTCCTTGTTGTCCCATATCTCGTCAACGGTTGCTTCCGGCGACGGCGGGACATAGAACCACGTTGAATGCATGGGTTCCCATTGGCTTGCCTTGACCGCCTCTTCAGCCTCGAACAGGGCAGAAACCTCCTCAGACCTTTGAGTTAACAATGGGCCGACAGCGACACCAGCATCCACTTGCCTTTGGAGCTTATCCTGCTGGTCGAATATGGAGCGTATCTTACGTTTAAGGACGAGTATTCTTTGGTGTAGGCGCTCACCTTGCTTGGTCTTTGTAATGGTCTCACGCAGCAACCTCCGTGCCTCAGAGATGCCAGCTACATTGTCGCTCAGCATGAGCCTGATGGCCTGATCTACCCTTGCCCTGTTCTTCTCGCCTCGCAGCTGCAACAGGGTCATGGCTTCGGGGTATCTCTTGGCGAACCCTAGTATGGAGGCGATGACGACGTTATCTTTAACCTTACTGCCCAGCGTGGTGCCAACGAGGCCGTCCCTGATTTCAACCGCCAGTTCCTCCGAGGTTGCCCCGACGAAATCCAGATCCATCCCGCCAATGGCAGCGAGTATGTCCTCGATGTCTAGTGTCCTCTTGCGAGCCGCCTTTAGGTCTGCCTTGTAGTTCTTATATTTGTACTCCGGGTCAAGGCTCTTGAGTATCCGGCTCACAGCGTGCGGTTTACTGGACTTGGTTCCGTTAGTGTACTCCTTCAAGGCTTGGTCGATGACCTCTACTATGTTCTTTGTGTAGGTCGTTAGATCCGTGTATTTGGTTTGAAATTCCTTAAGCTTGTCGGCTATTTTTCTCGATCTCTCAAGTGAGCTTCCCGCCGTAGCTGAGTACGCCTTGCCCTTCGCGGCCTCGAACGTCTGGTTGATCCTTTTGATCCGTACGAATATCTGCTTAGCGGCACGTGGCCTAGCTGACGTTTCCTCTAGGTTATCTAGTGTAGCATCAGCTCTAGCCCCCTCCTCCACCAGCGCCTTGACCTTTTCGCTGGGCATCTTGGTCTTGAGTGTGTTCTTAACGAAATCTTCTAGTGATGCACCATCCAAATTGAGGCCGGCTTGATTCCACATCTCGTACATCTCCGAGTAAGTTTCCTCCATGTACTCCTCAACCACCTTAAGTCTTGATAACTCAGGCTTCGGATCAATTGGGGTTTCCTCGCTGGTACCATCCTCAAGGAACTTCACCCTGCGCTTTGAGTTCCATAGCACGTCTTCCAATGTCTCAGCCTCGATCTCTTTAAGCTCAACGATGCCGGTATTAAAGTCGTACACCTTGGTCACCTGAGACCTGTCGTTACGCCGTGTCTGCCCGATAGACTCAGCTGTCATCGGTGCGCCACCCATCATCGTGATCGCATTAGGCGAGTAGTTCTTGGTTAGGTAACTCTCTAGCCTGAGCTTGAAGTATTGCCGCGCCCTCTCCCCGTTGACGTGTTCCGGGCCAAGCAGGGCTTTCTGAACCTCGATGTAGGCACGGAGGTAAAGTTCGCGGAGATAGGCCAGCACCCTTTGAACCATAGGTCTAGCGATAGATGGATCGAAGCCGGCGTCTGTTAACTCTCTGGCCACGGAATCAACCAGCCGCTCTTCCTGTGTGGTCTCGTCTATTGGGTTGTCTGGAGCAATACCGCCGGTGAGTCTCTCGGTCTCCACTTGCAGCTCTTTGTCTGTCAGGTTCCTGATCGCCTTATGGTAAATCCCTTGAAGCCCGATGCTCATGTCGTCGAACAACTGGTGTCCGGCTTCGTGTAGCAGTAACCTAACAGTATCCTTCGTCGGGTTAGCTAGGTCAGGGACAACAAGCTGTATCGCTCTGTCCACGTACATCCCAAGCTGACTCTTCAACCCCGTCTCCAGCACCTGAACATTCACGCCGGCTGTAGCTAAGGACTGTAGTGACGAGTGGAACTGCTGCTTAACCTGTTCGTTCGATGGAGACAACGGATCAACGGCCTCTCTAGGGCTGAACTTAATGTTTTTGTTTCGGTCGTTGTAGTGGAAGCCTAGTGTTTCCGCGATAGAAGATTCCAGCAGGGAACCTTTGGCGGCCCCGAACAAATCCGCAAATGCCTGAACCACCTTGTCCCAAAGACTGCGCCGTTTTTCGCTAACACGGGTTTCGCCGCTTGCCTCCATTGCGTTTAGAACAGCCACCATGTTGGGATCAGTAACGCCGACCGCAAATTCGGTGGTGGAATCAAAGAGGTAATCTAAAAAACTATAATCAGAATCACCCAGTTCGTGTACCGCTCTAAGGATGCCTACAAGCTCCTTCTTGTTTAAGTTGTTAAAGTCGTGCGAGCGCAGGAACCCGCTATTGGCTGGCTCCTCGTGCAAAAATTCCAGTATATCCGACAGCCGCCAACCCTCGAACTGCTTTTCGTCAGCTAGGTCTATTACCTGATTGAAGGTTTCCCATTTCGCTTGGCCTTCCTTGTGTATCTCCTTGATTTTCCTACTGTAGATGCCGCTTGGGGTGGCGTGCAGCAACGTCTTCCCGTTCTCTAAGTACTCATAGTTTGCACGGCTGGAACCTACATTATAGGCAAGCGCATTCACCGTCCTTGAGTGCAGCGCCTCGTGTAAAAAAACCCCCACGATGTCGGTGTTATAGTTCCAATCGTTAAGCGTGATTACATGATCTGCGCTTCTATAAGTACCCTCGGTCATCTCTCCTCCCCCTTCGGCCTTACTGCTAGAGTAATGCGCCCCCTCGTCCATCGTGCCGTCATATACAACAACCAGCGGAGGGTCTTCCGTCGTGAGCAACTCTTTCGCCAGCGCACTTTCCTGTGAACCCTCTTTGTGCGTTTGGATTATGTGTTTAAGAATCTTCCTAAAGGCAGTGGGCTTGCGTCGTGACTCTAGGATAACGCCTGCTTGCTCCCACATCGCCCTCGGCCAAGCTGCGCTTACTTCCCCCGTCTCCGCAAGGGCGGCAGCTTCCGCGTCTTCGTCAACCCCAACTCTTAATCTTAACGTCCAGCTTTGAACTTCTCCGAATTCGTTTTCTCCCTCGAACGTACTAGCGGCAACCTTGTTGTCCTCCTTCTCCTTGGCTACCGCACTCTTCCATGCTGAGGGTATTTTGGCATCAGGACGATTACGCTGTCTGGCCTTAATCCACTTATGGTCTTCCCTCAGTTGAATCTCTCTTTCGGCCTTATTTCTTTTGCGCCTTTCTTCTATGGTTTCATCAGGGTGGGCAGCGGTGCGCATGGCATCCTCCCGTATCTGGTCTTCCTTGCTTAGCTTCTTCTTAATGTCCCTGTTCCTTTGGCTGCGTGCGCTCCTGTCTGGCTCTGGTAATCCTTTCAGGAAGCCGCCTTGTCCAAACTGAAGCGGGTCTGGGGAGATGGCGTCAGCGTCGAATACGGCAAGGTTTTCTTCCGGGGTAATATAAGCGTTGCCAGAGTGTAGGTCAGAAATCTGAACCCCCAGCTCAGGGCTATAGTAATGAAATCCGCTTTTCCTTTCTGCGGTAAGCAAACCAAACTTACTGGCGTCCTTGGTCACAGGGAAGAACCCAAGCCCCATCAGCTTCTCATCTATGCGAGCGTGCATCTCCTTTACATACCCCGCACTTTCCCTTCTTCCGCTTTCTACGGTAGGTTGGGTCGAGATGGCATGAAGGGTGTCCGCTTGACCAGTCCCAAGGGAGGCCAGCTTAGGGTGTTCGGGCAGGAAAGAGAATCCCACCAACTCGTAAGGAGCTTCGGGAAATAGAAAATTAGTTATCGCCAACCGCTCGAAGTAGGCAGACCAAGTGGCATGCACACTGATGTCGTTGGCTTTACGGACAACCTCGCCCTCGAAGATTATCTTATGCTCAACCCCACCTTGACCTCCGCCTTCCTCGTATGCCTCCAAGAACGCATCGCGGTCGGACATCATTCCGTTCTCGGCGGCCCACTTCTGGAGAGCCTCACCCTCCGCGACCTTTATCTTCTTATCTAGGTCAACCCGCTCGGTTAGGGTTCTTGGCTCTGGTTCGCTATCCTGTATTGTTCGTCGAACTTCTCCCGCGACATAGGCTGCTGCTGCGAGATTTCCTTCTTCAAGGCTTCGGACTGCTTCTTGTGGTAGTCGTTTATATAGACGGGCGAGCTTGCTTGGTCTGCGGTGTCTTCGGCTTTCGTGTATCTGGTCAGGTCTGGCACTATCTTGCCCTCCAGTATCGCCTTCAATCTGCCGGGGTATTTTTTCTCGTACCTGCCGGGGTTGAACACCTGCTTCAGTTGCGTTGATATTGAAGAAGGCTTCTTTTGGGTTTTCTGTTTCATCTGCTAGTTTTTTAACTTCATTAAATTTTATCCGCGCCTGCTCGCCAAGATATTGTTCGATTTCCTGCGGACTGTCAAGGGACACACCTGCCGCCTCAAGTTGTTCTATGCCCCTCATGTCTCCGTCGCTGGCTCTTGAGGCTACAAGGAGGCTAAAGAACTCAACTACAAGTTCGTATTCAGCTTGAGGTATTTCTCTGTTGTTTTCTAGTGCGTCGTAAATCTTCTCGGAAATCTTCGGATCTAACCAAAGCGCCTCTGCCGACTCCATCCCGCTCGTTCTTGCCACCTGTTCCGCTGGGCTTATGTCCCGTGATATATCTCCGGTCGGTACGTTGGCCGCTGACCTAAGAGCAGCTTCCTTGGCTTCAGCGAGCCTTGCGGGGGCATTGCCCATTACCTCCCGATACTGGTCAAGGGACTCAAAGTGAAACATGGGCTTCGACCTAGGTGAGGTGAGGCGCATGGAGGCGAACGGGATAAGGTTTCCCTGAGCAGCTACATCCCCTTGCGTTAGGTATCCCTTCTTCCCCTTGCCCCGATCCACATAGAATACAATTTCCCCGACATTTTTAATCTCTGTTTCCCCAGAAGACCTTCGCTTCCCCGTCCCTAGAACGAACACTTCTCCTGTTTCTTTGTTAATGAAAGCCGTTAGCCTTCTTACGTCATTGTCCTTGCGCCCAGTTCCTTTAGCTGATTTGGTTTGTGTTTGTGCGTCAAGCAGCGGGGCTTGGGTTAGGTCGTTAACGCTTTGCCCCTCCACCCCAAGTGCGACCACGGCCTGCTCGTAGCTGTCAACTGCGTCTGGGTCTATCTCGTAATAAGCCGGCGCTGCTTGGCCACCTGTAATCGACTTATCTATCGTGCTAAAGCTTACCTTGGTCTCGCCGTATACCGTGTCCTCTCTCCTCTCAACGCTTAATGGAACGGTGTCTTCGTAAGCTAAGCTGTCCTCGGAAAGACTGGCAGCCGTAACGACTTGCCCTGTGTCGGCATCAATAAAGGAATCCTCTGCAACTAGGCTCTCCTTAAGTTGTTCAATTCGCTTAGCTTGTAGGCTGATCTGACTGGAGATTTTGTTTACCCGATCCTGTAGGGCATAGATGTCGGACTGCAATTTACCAAGCGCACCCTCTGCTTTATCGTCGAGCAGGGCATCTTCCGGTGCTTCACTTCTAAAGTAGGCTTTTAGTTCTTCCAGTTGAGTGGCCCATTTCGCTTGGCTCTCCTGTAGCTCTTTGATCCTGTTCTCTTTGGCAGCTATGTCGGCTTCTATAAATTTATTTACTACGGATACTGGTGGCTGGGGTGCGCTCTTGACCGTGGCTATGAATGGGTTGAGTACCTTGCCGTAATCAAACTCAACCGGGCCAACCTCGGCAGGCTCCTCAACAGGTGCGACCTCAGGGGCAGGGGCGAGCTTCTGTCGGCCGAAAGCTTCTCTCCACTCTTCATCCGTCCAATTTTCTTTGTCTCCAAACTCGCGGTGAAATTTCTTATAAAGCTCAAAGTCGTCTGTATCGAAACGCCTGTCAGAGGGTATGCCGTCAAACTTGACCTCGCTTCTGTCGTCTATGAACTCAACACTAAACATAGTGCCGTCCTTACGTGAGTCAACCCTTGTTTGGTATCCTTTCCCGAACCATGATTTCTTAATATTCTCAGCCGTCTTTTCGGCTTGGGCTTGAGTCATTGGAACATCAACAGACCCCCTAATCCTTGACCATCCATCTCCTGATTCATGCCCTCGCATTGCAAGTGGTTGGACAGGGACATAAAAGTCTCCATTCCAAACCCAAACCGGGCCGGGGCCATGATCCTTAGCTTCTCCTAATCTGGTCTCGTCTATAGTTGAGGTAAATCCTATCTTCTCCCATTCACGATACATCCATTCTGCCTGCTCATAAATCCATTGACCCTGTTCTTCCTTTGTAGCTTGGACTCCTTTTGGTGGGGTTGTGTCAAGACCCTCGTTAGGGTTGTTCATCTTGAACTGCGGCCCCACGGCGTCAAGGAGGCCGGCGTCAGGTAGCTTACCCTTTTCGAGAGTTACGGAAACTGATCCAGTCTCAGTGAACTCCATCGGTCGAGTTTGCGGCCCTTCGTCGGGGGCAACCTCAACAGGTATGACTTCTGATTCATCAGGTATGACTGCTGGTTCA
>Ga0098054_1001721_pt1 | contig 10737 bp, 13 predicted proteins | sample 16_taG_FD_75048 | JGI IMG/M metagenome (GOLD analysis project Ga0098054, IMG submission 75048) | Marine viral communities from the Subarctic Pacific Ocean - 16_ETSP_OMZ_AT15313 metaG | ecosystem: Environmental > Aquatic > Marine > Oceanic | place: Pacific Ocean | collected 2015-01-18
GATAAAAGAAAGCGTGTAAACAAAACTTATGATGATTTGATAGAATTTTGTAAGCACATGCAGGATGATTACATAGTTGGTAAGCACCATAGGATATTAGGTGATTTGTTAATGGACATTGAGCAGGGCAATAAAGATAGAATTTGTGTAAACATACCACCTCGTCATGGAAAATCACAATTAGTGTCTATTTTCTTTCCAGCGTGGTTTTTAGGTAGGAATCCTAACAAAAAAGTAATGATGGTATCACATACTACAGATTTAGCGGTTGATTTTGGTAGAAAAGTACGTAATTTGATATCTACGGATGCTTATAAGGAAATATTTCCTAATGTAAGCCTTGCTGTAGATTCAAAATCTGCAGGAAGATGGAATACTAACTTTGGAGGTGAGTATTATGCTTGCGGTATCGGTTCTGCTCTTGCTGGTCGTGGTGCTGATTTGCTTCTTGTAGATGACCCACATTCTGAACAGGATGTTATTAATGGAAACTTTAGTGTTTTTGAGAAAGCATATGAGTGGTTTACTTTCGGTGCTCGTACTCGTCTTATGCCTGGGGGGCGTGTGGCTATAATACAGACAAGATGGCATATGGATGATTTAACAGGGCGTGTTACTAGAGATATGACACAAAATGATAAATCAGACCAGTATGAGGTTGTCGAATTTCCTGCCATTTTAAGTACGGTCAATAAAGAAACTAAAAAAGAAGAACAAAAACCTTTATGGTCTGAATTTTTTGATTTGGAAGCCCTTCTTCGTACAAAAGCATCTATGCCTGTGTTTCAGTGGAACGCACAATATATGCAGGAGCCAACAGCAGAAGAAGCCGCCCTTGTTAAAAGAGAATGGTGGCAGTTATGGAAAAAGGAACAACCCCCTACATGTGAATATATGATTATGTCTTTAGATGCCGCAGCCGAGACTCATAATCGTGCTGACTTTACGGCATTAACTACTTGGGGTGTATTTTTTAATGAAGAAACAAACGCTTACAATATTATCTTATTAAACAGTATTAAGAAAAGAATGGAGTTTCCAGAACTAAAAGAATTAGCAATGGAGGAGTATAGTGAATGGGAACCTGATTCATTTATTGTTGAGAAAAAAAATTCAGGGGTAGCTTTATATCAAGAAATGCGTAGAATGGGATTGCCGATTCAAGAATATACTCCGCACAGAGGTTCAGGAGATAAATTAGCAAGGTTGAACTCTGTGTCAGATATGGTATCATCTGGATTATGTTGGGTTCCAGAAACTCGATGGGCAGAAGAAGTTATAGAAGAAATCGCAGGATTTCCCTTTATGAGTCACGATGACTTAGTTGACTCGACTGTTATGGCACTCATGCGTTTTAGACAAGGTGGTTTTATAAGACTGCCAAATGACGAACCTGAAGAAACTGTTTATTTTAAAAGACAACGTCAGGGGTATTATTAAAGGATAAAATATGGCTATAGAAAAAGGAATTGCTCCAGCCCCTATGGGATTGGATGAAGAAATAAAGCAAAATGGTAAAATGCCTGAAGCCGATTTAGAGATAGAAATTGTAAATCCTGACATGGTAACGATGGATGATGGTAGCGTAGAAGTTACTTTAATTCCAGAAAAAGAACTTAAAGGAGATGATTTTGGTGTTAATCTTGCTGAAGAATTAGAAGAAAATATATTAAATGACCTTTCTTCTGACATATTAGGTTTTGTAGACGCAGATATAGATAGTAGAAAAGACTGGGCGGATACATTTGTAAAAGGTTTGGATGTATTAGGATTTAAATATGAAGAACGAACAGACCCCTGGGAAGGAGCTTGTGGAGTATACTCTAACGTGTTAGCAGAAGCTGCTATAAGATTCCAAGCAGAAACAATGAGTGAAACATTTCCTGCAATGGGACCTGTAAAGACAAAAATACTTGGTGATGAGACAAAAGAAAAAGAAGAAGCATCTGTTCGTGTAAAAGCAGATATGAATTATGAATTAACAGAACGAATGGTAGAATATCGTTCTGAGCATGAAAGACTTTTATATAGTTTAGGACTGGCAGGTTCAGCATTTAAAAAAGTATATTATGACCCGAATATGGGTAGGCAATGTTCTGTATATATACCCGCAGAAGATGTAATTGTGCCTTATGGGGCTTCACATATAGAAACAGCAGAACGTGTTACGCATATAATGCGTAAAACTAAAAACGAACTTAAGAAACTACAGGCAGGTGGTTTTTATAGAGAACTAGAAGATTTGGGAGACCCGCAGCCTTTTCATACAGATATAGAAGAAAGAAAGGCAGAAGAAGGCGGATATTCCCTTACTGATGATGACCGATACACAATATATGAAATACATGCTGATTTGGTTATTGACGGTATTGACGATTCAGATGACGAGATAGCTAAACCTTATGTAGTAAGTATTGAGCGTGGAAGTGGTGAAATACTTGCTATTCGTAGAAATTGGGACCCAGAAGACCCTCTTTTTCTTAAGCAACAACACTTTGTACACTATGTTTATGTGCCAGGATTTGGCTTTTATGGGCTTGGATTAATACATATTATAGGTGGGTATGCACGTGCAGGTACATCTATTATAAGACAACTTGTTGATGCAGGTACACTTGCCAATCTCCCTGGGGGTCTAAAATCCAGAGGATTAAGGATAAAAGGCGATGACGCACCTATAGAACCTGGGGAATTTAAGGATGTAGATGTCCCTTCAGGTAGTATTCGTGATAATATAATGCCGTTACCTTATAAAGAACCTAGTCAGACTTTGTTCAATTTACTTAATAATATTACTGCTGAAGGTAGAAGATTAGGTGCTATTAGCGATATGAACATATCTGATATGTCTGCTAATGCTCCAGTTGGTACAACATTGGCACTTCTTGAAAGAACTTTAAAGCCTATGGCAGCAGTTCAGGCTCGTGTTCATTATGCAATGAAACAGGAGTTCAAACTTCTTAAGGCTATAATAGCAGAATATGCACCGATGGAGTATTCATACCAACCTCAAAGAGGGGAAGTAGGTGCTAGACAGGCAGACTATACATTAGTAGAAGTTATTCCTGTTAGTGACCCTAATAGTTCTACTATGGCTCAGAGGGTTGTACAGTATCAGGCAGTATTACAAATGTCTCAGGCTGCACCACAAATATATGATTTAAAACAACTTCATCGTCAGATGATAGAAGTTTTAGGTGTAAAAAACGCAGATAAACTTGTACCTACAAAAGAAGACTTAAAACCTGCAGACCCTGTAAGCGAAAACATGAACGCATTAACTGGGAAGCCTATGAGAGCATTTATATATCAAGACCATGATGCTCATATTAAAGCTCATACAGCGTTTATGCAAGACCCTGCTATTGCTCAAATGATAGGGCAGAATCCACAGGCACAGCAAATAACGGCTTCATTGCAAGCACATATTGCTGAACATTTAGCGTTTAACTATCGTAAACAAATAGAAGAAAGACTTGGAGCACCTCTACCTCCACCTGATGAGGAATTACCAGAAGATATAGAGGTTAATCTTGCTAGACTTGTTGCAGATGCTGGACAACAACTTACTCAAGCACATCAGCAACAACAGGCTCAACAACAAGCTCAACAACAGGCTCAAGACCCTGTAATGCAAATGAAGAAACAAGAGCTTGATATTAAACAGGCAGAAGTACAAAGAAAAACTCAAAAAGATGCTTCTGACACTGAAATTAAGAAACAGGAACAGGATAGAAAGACTAAGAAAGATATGGTTGATGCTAGACTGGAGACTGAACAATTAAAACTTAATAAAGCTGAAATCGCTATAGATGCTCAAAAAGCAGGAGCTAAAATGGAAGATGATGCTAGAACTAATAAAAACAAACTTGAATTAGAAGTATTAAAAACAATAAAGGGGAAATAGGATAAACTTATGGCTACAACCGTTTTTGACGTGCTCAAACAACAAATAGAAGAACAAAGAAAATCTTCAATACAATTTCTTACTAGTGGCGGACCAAAGGATTTCGCCCAATATAAGGAAGTTACTGGCTTAATCCGAGGTCTAGGAGTCAGTATCTCAATAATAGAAGACCTTGTGCGTAAACAGGAGAATCCAGAAAATGCAGACTAATTTTAAATATAGTGAAAATGTTGTGATACCTAGAGAATTTACACAACAATATGACCACTTTAGTAAAGTACTCTTAGATAGAATAACAGGAGATAACAGCGAAGAAGCAAACATACCGAAACCCGTAGGGTATCGTGTGTTAGTTGCTTTGCCACAAGTTTCCGATAGTTATGAAGGCAGTAGCATATTAAAGACTGAAAAAGAGAAAAAACTTCAATATGTTATGTCTATAATAGGACTTGTTTTAGATATGGGAGAACAAGCTTATAACGATAAGGATAGGTTTCCCACAGGTCCTTGGTGTAAAGCGGGGGATTATGTTATGTTCCGTGCTAACACAGGTACTAGGTTTAAAGTGGGTGAAGTTGAATACAGACTTATGAATGATGATTCTATAGAGGCTGTAGTTGCCAACCCTAATGGTATAATTAGAGCGTATTAAGGAGATAATTATGGCAATGCAAAAAGTAGAATATAAATTTCCTGATGAGGAGGAAAATAATGATAACGAAAATAAAAAACCTGATATTGAGATTGAAAAATCTAGTGCAGTCGAAATTGACCTTTCTGGTAAAAAACCAGACAAAGAAAAGAGGGAGACCAAAAAAGAAGTAGAACCAGCTGATGAGTTAGAAGTTGAAGTTGTTAACGATGTCCCGAAAGTCGATAGGAATCGTAAACCTTCTGACCCTCCAGCAGACGTTACTGATGAAGAACTAGAAGAATATTCTGATAAAGTTCGGAATAGAATAAAACATTTTAGTAAGGGGTATCACGATGAACGTAGAGCAAAAGAAGTAGCGTTCCGTGAAAAAACAGAACTTGAACGTCTGGCTCAACAACTTGTTGATGAGAATAAAAAGTTAAAAGATACTCAAACTAAGAACCAGACAGCTATGCTTGAGCAGGCTAAAAAATCAGCAGAAAAAGAGTTAGAAGACGCTAAAAGCGAATATAAAATAGCATATGATGCTGGAGACTCAGACGCTGTTGTAACAGCTCAAGAAAAGTTAACTACTGCTAAAATTAGGTCTGATAAGTTAAATAATTTTAAAATACCTACTTTACAAGACTCTGATAATGCAGTACAACAGAATAAGGAGAACATCCCAACTCCTCAAGCTGACGCAAAAGCCCATGATTGGCAGAAAAACAATCCTTGGTTTGGGTCAGATGACGAAATGACGAGTTATGCTTTGGGATTGCATAGCAAACTTGTTAAACAAAAAGGGCAAGACTACGCCTTAACTGACGAGTATTATGAAACTATAAACTCTCGTATGCGAAAATTGTTCCCTGAAAATTTTGAGGGTGCGGAAAACATAGAAACGGAAACTGAAAAGCCGAAGCGACAATCAAATGTGGTAGCACCAGCTACTAGAAGTACTTCACCTAAAAAAGTGAAGTTGACGCAAACACAAGTGAATTTAGCTAAAAGGCTTGGCGTTCCCTTAGAACTTTACGCCAAAAAGGTTGCAGAAGAAATGAGGAAAGATAATGGCTGAAAATCGTATAAATCGTACTGAAACAACACGTGAACAAAAAAGTCACAGGAAATCATGGCAAAGACCAGAATTACTGCCTACGCCTAATGAAGAACCTGGGTATGTTTTTAGATGGGTTCGAGTAAGTACTCAAGGACAGATTGACCCTACTAACGTTTCCTCTAAACTCCGTCAAGGTTGGGAACCAGTAAAAGCGGCTGACCATCCAGAGATTACAATGGTTACTATCGAGAATGAAAAATTCAAAGATAATATTGTAATTGGTGGTTTAATGCTTTGCAAAATTCCACAAGAAGCAGTTGATGAAAGAAATGGGTATTTTGAAGAACAAGCAGATGCTCAAATCAAATCAGTTGATAACAACCTCATGCGGGAAAATGACCCTCGTATGCCTCTTTTTAATGATAGGCAGTCAAAGGTCACTTTTGGAAAAGGTAACAATTAATAAGCTTTAATAAGGAGAAATAAAACCATGGCTTATCCAACCGTTGATGCCCCTTACGGGTTAAAACCTATCAATTTGATAGGCGGTCAGGTATACTCAGGTTCTACTCGTCAAATGCCAATCGCATCTGGTTATGGCACATCCATTTTTAATGGGGATGTCGTAAAGCCAGTTAACGATGGTACTATAGCGAAAGATACTGGTACTACTACCGCTACTCCTCTTGGTGTGTTTTTAGGGTGCACATATACTGACCCAAATACAAGTCAAGTAACATTTAAACAATATTTTCCTGCAAGTACTGCAGCTTCTGACATTATGGGGTATATAGTTGATGACCCTGATGTTCTTTTTAAAGTAGCTATGGTATCTTCTGGTACAACTGTAGCTGGCTATGGTAGAACCGTTGTAGGAAACAATGTGCCGTTAGTACAAAATTCTGGAAGTACCACTACTGGTAATTCTGGAGTTGGAATACTAGCTGCTTCAGCGGCTACTACTTTATCATTACCAATGAGAATTGTTGATGTAGTATCTGATACTAAAAATAGTTCAGGTAATTATGTAGAAGCTATTGTTAAATGGAATGAACCATATAATGTGGAAGCTACACCTAATACGACTACAGGTGGACATTTCTACAGAAACCCAATTGGACTATAAGGAGATATAAACCATGGCAATTTCAAGAGCCCAATTATTAAAAGAACTCCTTCCTGGGTTGAACGCTCTCTTTGGAATGGAGTACGCTAAATATGGAGAAGAACATAAAGAAATCTTTGACCAAGAGAGTTCTGACCGTTCTTTTGAAGAAGAAACTAAGTTGTCAGGCTTTTCTGCAGCACCAGTCAAAAACGAAGGCTCAGCCATCGAATATGACAATGCACAGGAAGCATGGACAGCTCGTTATACACACGAAACAGTGGGAATGGGTTTCTCAATTACTGAGGAAGCTATTGAGGATAACTTGTATGATTCATTATCATCTCGTTATACTAAAGCACTAGCTCGTGCTATGGCGTATACCAAGCAAGTTAAAGCAGCATCAATTTTGAATAATGCTTTTTCTTCTAGCTACACATATGGTGATGGACTAGAACTATGTTCTACAGCCCACCCATTAGTTAGTGGTGGAACTAACTCGAATGAACCTTCCTCTGCTGCGGATTTAAACGAAACTTCTTTAGAAGCGGCTGTTATCCAAATCAGTGACTGGACAGACGAGAGAGGATTAAAAATTGCAGCAAGACCTAAGAAACTTGTTGTCCCAGCAAACTTGCAATTCGTTGCAACTAGATTGTTAGAGACAGAAGGTAGAGTAGGAACTGCAGACAATGACATTAATGCTCTACGCAATAATGGTTCAGTTCCAGGAGGTTATACAATTAACCACTACTTAACTGATACAGATGCTTGGTTCTTACTAACTGATGTACCTAATGGCTTAAAACACTTTGTTAGAAGCCCAATGTCAACATCAATGGATGCTGATTTTGATACAGGTAACAGCAGATATAAGGCTAGAGAAAGATATAGCTTTGGCGTATCTGACCCTCTAGGTATCTTTGGTTCCCCAGGAGCCTAAATAAAAAACTACAAGGGGGTACTTGCTACCCCCTTAATTTTAATGTAGTATATAAAAATAACCTTGACAGTTACATGGTGTAGCTGACATTTGCCAAGACAAGGAGATTTGATATGGCTAATACAACTTTTAACGGTGCAGTCCGCTCCGAAAACGGATTTAAGCAAGTAACTAAGAGTAGCACTCTTGGTACTTTTACAGACAATTTTGTTATTAATTCAAGTGGTAATGTTTATACTACTGGTGGTGGGCATATTCAATATGCAGCCGCTACAGGTTATGGTCCATCCGACCTTATCGTAGGTAAAGGCGGTAGTCAGTATGGTACAGTTAACCCTTGGGCAGAAAGCTCTACCCAATTATTCCCATTAGGAACCATGCTTCATTATGGTTTGAATGTCTATCGTTATGGATTATTAGGTGGTACTGCTGTTACAGCAGGAAAACTTGTTGCACATCAAGCTCAAGATTCAAACCATTTAAATATGACAGCAACTGCTGCTGTAGATGCAGGTGAAACAGCCATTTCTGTTGAAACAGGTGGTAATGACTTAACTCTTAATGAGTATACAGATGGTTATCTCTGGGCAAATGATGTTAATGGTGAAGGTCAGACTATGAGGGTAAAATCTAACCCTGCACACGACCATTCAGCTGACCCATCTGTTGTTATTACAACTTATGACCCATTAGTAACTGCGTTAACAACAAGTTCACAACTTTCATTAATACATAATCCATACTCACAAGTAGTTGTTGCTCCTACAGCAGAAGCAGGCTCAGTAGTAGGGTGTACAGTTATTGATACAACAGCAGATTACTATGCTTGGTTTACAGTATATGGTCCACAGGCGATATTAACTGAAGGTACAGCAGTTCTTGGTCATAATTGTATGAGGTCGGACTCAACTGCAGGAGCGGTTGAACCAAGTTCAGGGTCTACACTTGTGAATATTGGTCAGGTAATGGCTGTTAATGCTACCACAGAATATTCTCTTGTATGGATGAACGTATAATAGTTTTTCCCCAACTAGTGGGGGGAAACCCCCACATTTTTTAAGGAGATTTACATGGGAATTTCAGACGTAAAAGTCTTAACGATAAGCGATACAAATGCAGCAGATGACGATAGATTAGTAACTGCGGCAAGACCAGATACTTCAGCGACTATGGCGGCAACAACTCATGCAAGTGGGGAAGCTAGAAATGTAACAGTAACAACAACTGGAACAAGTGATAATGCAAAAACTTGTACTATAACTGGCACAGATGTTTTTGGGGATGCTATGACAGAAGTTATAACATCTACAAGTTCTGCTGAAGCAGTAGCAGGAGAGAAATACTTTAAAACTGTATCTGGGGTTGAATGTTCTGCACAATATGCAGGCAACATCAAAGTTGGTTCAGGTACTTTGTGTGCCCAAGCTGTTAATGGTAGTAATAGAATTAGACTTAAAGGTATGTCAATAGTATCAGGCGGTACAGCAGGTACAGTATCATTCTATAATGGTGCACCTGAAGATGGTACAGCCCTTTTTACTGCAAGAACCATAGGTACAGCTAATGATACTGTGGATAGAACAATACCATCTGAAGGTGTTTTATTTGAAGATGGCATGGTTGTCGAATACACAGTTGATGTAACTGATATGTTAACAATATTTCACGCATAAGGAGAGTAATATGCCAATAGTAATAGAGCCAACAGAAGAACAAAAAAGAAAAAGAAAAGGCGGTGGCGGAATGGATATAGGTAAGCCACGAAAATCAAAACGTTTAGGCGGCTCAATGTACATGGTAAGTGGAGAACCAATTACAGGCGGTGTAGATGCTAAAGATTATGAGCATAGTTTGGAATATATGGATGATTCTACCACAGCAAGAAGTATGGAAACTTTAAAACCAGAGAAGAAAAAGAAAAAGAAAAAAGAAAAAATAGAACTAGCTGGTGGCGGTAAAGTTATGAAATACCGTAAAGGTGGTAAAGTTCGTGGTGCTGGTATTGCTAGACAAGGTGTTAGAAAGTGTAAATATGTCTGATAATAAAAAAACCAAGTCTCAAGTAGAAGGGGTTAGTGATGGCTAAAGCAGGTGATGACAGGACTCTACAAGATTTAAGAAACGAATATATTGATGGTTCTGGAGCTGATACAATGACCTTTCCAGAATTTTTAATAAAGCAAGGACATGGCGACAAAGTTAAAAAAGGAAAATCTGGCGGTAAAGTTATGAAATTCCGTAAAGGTGGGTTAGCAAGGCGTAGAAGAAAGTGAAAGTAGCAAATTTAATTCATAAAGGTAGGTATTTAGAAGCGGAAGTTATTAATTTAAAAAATAATTTAAAGCTTTATTTGATAAAAAATGCTAAACCTTTACAATTAGCAACTTTAGAACAGCTAGAAAAACTAAACAAATGGTTAAATAATGCTGAACGAGTCGCAAAAAAGAGGAAGGAATTTCAAATTTTAAATAAACTAACTGAAAAATTATAATAAGGAGATAATAATGTCAGATTTAGAAATGATTCAAGTTGGTACTGATGTACATGATAATCCTGTGTATAATGTAATACGCAAGGAAAATGGGAAATTAGCTAGTACAACTATATTTACCGAAGCAGAAGCAAAAGCAATGGTAGAAAAAACTGAAGCAGAACCTGAAATAGAAGAAGTTGAAGAAATAGAAGAAGTAGAGCTTGAGGAAGAACCTGAAGCAGCAGAAAATAAAACTTCTATTCCTGATTACGAATCTATGACTAAAGTAGAGTTAGAAGCTTTAATGCGAGAACATGATATAGAACTGGATAGACGCAAATCAAAAAATGATTTGTTAGAAGAAGTGGACACTTTTTTTAAAGAAAATTTTGCTTAATAGTTAGGATTTAACATGGCTACTTCAGGAACTACTGCCTTTGATATGGACTTCACGGAGATAGCTGAAGAAGCTTGGGAACGTGCTGGAAAGGAAATGCGTTCAGGTTACGATTTAAGAACTGCTCGTAGGTCTATGAATTTAATGACTATCGAGTGGCAAAATCGTGGTATTAATATGTGGACCATTGATAGTGGTACAATATCTATTTCTGC
>Ga0098054_1001722_pt1 | contig 10733 bp, 6 predicted proteins | sample 16_taG_FD_75048 | JGI IMG/M metagenome (GOLD analysis project Ga0098054, IMG submission 75048) | Marine viral communities from the Subarctic Pacific Ocean - 16_ETSP_OMZ_AT15313 metaG | ecosystem: Environmental > Aquatic > Marine > Oceanic | place: Pacific Ocean | collected 2015-01-18
CAGAATGCCCGACAAGAAGGAACTGCGCCATGTAACAAAAAGGTCCTAAGGACACAATAAACCAGCGCACGCAAATTCGAGCGCGATCCATACCCTCAACAATCATGCCGGTTGCCAGCACCGCGCTGGGCCGCTGCACCCGGGAGAAGACCAGATGACACAAGCCTCCACCAAGCCTTACATTCCTGATGAATTTCACGTGCGGGATCTTTATCACCCGGACGTAATGGCGAACCCCTATCCGTATTACGCGCATCTGCGCGACGAGCCGATCCAGTTTGGCCTTGAAGATTATCCGCCGGGCACCATACCCGGCTTGGACAAGCCGTATCCCGCGTGGGTCGTGCTGAAGCATGCCGATGTCCAGGAAGTTTGCCGCCGCGCAGATGTCTTCTCGTCGCGCGATATCATGCAGGAAGAATCCGAAGCGCCGACCCTGATGCTGGTCAATCATGACGATCCTCGCCACGCGGAGCTTCGCAAGATTGCCCAAATGGCGTTTTCGCCCAAACGGGTCATGAGCGACGTGGCGCCATGGATGGAGACAACGGTTGAAGCGCAGCTCGACATGGTCGGCGGCGGGACGGTAGATTTCATGCAAGACTTGGCGCCGAATTTGCCCGCGCTCGTAATGACCAAACTGATCGGTACGCCGGAGGAGGACTATGTCCTTTTGCGTCGCTGGGCCAATGCCTTCATGGTGACCTCTGACTTCACCCTGGCGGAGCGCCAGCAATGCAATATCGAGCTCTGGAATTACTATCAGTCAGCGGTCGACCAGCGCTACGCCGATATCGAGACAGGCAAACCGGTTCCCGACGACTTGATGTCTGCCTTCATCCAGACGGAGTCGAACGGGAGCCGTCTGACGCGTGAGGAAGTGGTGCGATTTTGCCTGACGCTGGTCGTGGCTGGCGCAGAGACCACGGGCTATCTCCTGGGAAATCTGATCGATGTGCTGGCCGATGATCCCGAGATGTACGCGACGCTCCGGACCGATCGTTCACTCGTGCGGGCCTTCATCGAAGAAAGCCTGCGCCGGGACGGGCCGGTTCAGCGTCTCCACCGGGTATGCACGCAGGACTACGAACTTGGGGGAGCGCAGATCAGAGAAGGGGATTGGGTGGCGATCTTCCACGCCTCTGCCAATCGAGACCCGACTGTCTTTGAAAGGCCGGATGAGTTTATTCTGAAGCGACCGAACATGATCAAGCAGGCGACATTCGGGCATGGTATCCATCATTGCATGGGGGCAGGGATTGCTCGCAATGAAGCTGCCCAGATGATCAACAGCCTGCTCAACCGCTACAGCCGCTTGGAATCAGCAGGTGAACGTGTGCGCCAAAGAGGCGGTCTGCTCAATTACGGCCTGGAGACATGCCCTGTGAATCTGGTTGTGTAGCAGATCAATTCCAGGTGACGTGGAAATGGAAAAAGGTGCGTGATCGTTGATGCCGCAATCCTGCATGGGGTCGCTCAAACGTGAAAAACCATGTGCTGCAGCATGGGCTTGCCAAGTAGGTTTTCCGCCCGGCCCGAATGAAGCGAACGGGGCGTAGGCCCTGAATTGCATTTCCCAATTCCATGTGGACGAGGGTGCGCATCCGTTTGGCCTCCAGATTGCCTGATAGCATTCTGGCTCGGTCAAATAAGCAAACTCGGATCATAATCTAGTTAAAGTCACGCCACGCCGTTGTATTTCTTGGTATTGAGGATAGTATTTCTCTCAGTATTCATGAAGCTATCTGTGTTCAGGCTAGTCGTTTGACTGACGAACATATTGATTGAACAAGTAGCTTCGAGGCTTCTGGAAACTGTATGACCAACCAACGGATCGACTGGGACAAACTGCGTGTCTTCAAAGTAGTTGCTGAATTGGGCAGCATGACATCGGCCGCGGCGCGGTTGAGGGAGTCGCCTCCGACAGTAAGTCGGAAGATTGATGAGCTCGAAGAATTTCTGAGCAGCAAACTGTTTACCCGGTCAACTCGCGGCATGGAGCTGACGGAGACCGGGAAGACGGTGCTGCGCTATGCGCGGCAGATGGAAGAGTCCGCCAATGAAGTGCTCAGCAAGGCGATCGGCAAGACCGATGGCACCGAAGGCCGGATCACGATTGGATCGGGTGACGGTGTCGGACCGTACTGGATCGCCCCGCGCCTGGCCGAGTTCCAGACAGCGCATCCAAAGGCGCAAGTTCGAATGCACGTTAAGGCAGAGGAGCCGGACCTGCTGAACGACGAGGCGGACATCTCGATCCAGTTTACCGAACCTCGGGACCCGGAGATTATCTCGCACAAACTGGGCACACTTCATTATATTGGTTTCGCATCCAGAGAGTACCTCGACGCGCAAACGAGTCAGCCTTCCAGCATGTTCGAGTATCATCAGTACAGGTGCATTTTGCACGAATCATATGTTCAGCAAGTTGAGCGATGGGCCCCCAAGGCGCATGAGTTGAAGAAAATGATCGATTTTGCGTTCGTCACGAATTCGGCAAGCGCCATGATCACGTTGTGCCGGAGAGGTGGAGGGATCGCGCTGCTGCCGACATACCACCAGGATGTCTACCCGGATCTCGTCGCATTGGACATGTCGGAAGTGGCGCCGATCCAGTTCTGGATAGCGTATACGGAGCAGACGCGGCGGTCACCGCTTGGCAACCTCATGATCGAATGGATCAAGTCGCTATTTGACAAGCAGGTCTCGCCCTGGTTCACGGACGAGTTCTATCACCCAAAGCAGCGGATCGAAGCTGAAGCCGAATTTCACGAAAGCGTGTCGGTGCCAAGAGTCACCGGCACGTAGATCCTTTTGGGATCAGTCGCTCGACATGACCCGCAAGACTTTTGCCATCATCGAAAGGCGCTCTTTGGAGGGCGTACGGTCGATCCAGGAATGGCATTCTGCGCGAACCTTTGCGGACGGATCAGCGTCCTTGTCATCGTCAGCGTTTTCGTCTTCGAAAAGGCTGGCGATTGAGACGCGTAGGACTTCCGCGACATTGGCAAGCATTCCGGCGCTCAATCGATTGGTGCCGGTCTCATACTTCTGAAGCTGTTGATGGCTGATGCCGAGTTCAGAGCCAAGTTCAGCGAGGGTCAGGTTTCGATCCAGACGAAGTTTTCGGATTTTTTCGCCAACCATCTGATCGACTGCCGTAGGGGCTCTGGAAGTAGATTGCTTCATGACCTGCTCGCTCCATATATCCATCAGAGGTAACCAGTTTTCCCGCAAAGGGTGTTATGGCAAGGATGCCACTACCCAAGAAAATGGAATGCACACTGAATTTTGCGTTTCATCCTGATTGCTGCCCCAATATTGGACCCGTTTGAAACACTGAAAAACCCATAAAAAGCAGCGTCATCTGCTATTGCTTAACCCAGGTTAAATCGCCCCCGATCCTACCTCAGATGGATTAAACCTCTGCAATTTTTAATAATCTTTTTTCCACTTTATTGAGAGCGTGGCATCGCCATCTGTAGTAGTTTCTGAAGTAACAGAGACCTGTGGTCTTGGCTCCCACTCAACTTCAACGGAGCTGCCTGCCGCGCCCGCCGAGTTTAACTCGAGATATACATCGTCTGCGATGTATTGTCCGACTCCTACTTGCGCCGAGCCTTCATCATTGGTTCCGAATGATAGCCGGTCCACACCAAGGGCGGCTTGAAGCCCGGATGTGGGGTCGAATCCAGAACTGTTACCGCTGAGTCGCGCAATTGAATTGGCCAGTTGGGCTGCTTCCAGCGCTGACAGGTCCACCGAGGACCGCCCGAATAGCAGGCGTGACAGAATTTCATCCTCTGGCAAATCGGGAGAACTTGTTAGCTCAATCGTGGGGCTCGTGGGTGTGCCTGTCAGGGCGACATTCGCTTCAAACCCGTTCACCGTCCGGTCTGCCTCTACCTCCAGGCGGGCCCGCCGCAGAGGACCGTCAAAATAGACGTTACCGCTGTCGAATATGAAGGGGCGCCCGGCTAGGTCCAGTGTTCCCCGGCGCATCGTCGCTATGCCGTTGAGGCGAGGATCGGCAGCCGTCCCGGTCAATTTCAGGTCTGCTCCCCATTCGCTTTCCAGTCCGCGACCATCAATGAAGACCCGGCGATCCGCTGTGATCTGCATATCCAGCGCGAGTGAATGCCTGAGTGCGCTTTGGCCGTCACTTGCGTCGCCATCCTCTTTCCAGCGCACGTCGATGGCCTGTGCTTTGGATGATGGCAGGTTGTCGAGATTGAACCGAGCCGATCGTACGTCGACATTTCCGGAAACGGTCCGCTTGTCTGCGCCACCAGCGAGATTGACCTTGCCATCCACGCGAAGTGAGTCGCCATCCCGATTATAGACCAACAGGTCAGCAAAATCGGTCGTGAGTTTGGTGTCGTCTGCCGAGAGTGTACCGGACACGCTCACCGTACCGCCATCAGCCCCTTTGCCCCTTCCGCGCAAGGTTAGGGCCTGGTCGACATAATCTGTGTCCAGATTCAAATTCACGAGCCTGAGGCTTGTTGCCCCGAACTCATAAATGCCATCCGTCAGCTTTGCTTCAGCGCTGAATGCGGGTGTTGTGAGTGTTCCGGTCAGGTCGGCCGATGCGTCTATGACGCCGCCAATATCATGTCCATATGCCAGGGCGAGCGATCTCAAATCCGACAAGTCGCCCTGAAGATTGGCCGTTCCCTGCACGGGGCGCTCCATGTCCAGGTGCGCGATACCGTCTGGATTGGCAGCGACCGGCAGGGTCGCCGACCCCGCAAGTCGCAAGTCGCCATAATCGCCTGCGCCATCCACGATCAGCGCTCCGTTCCTCAGTCGACCTGCCAGATCAATGGCCAGGGCGCGCTCGAGCCCGGGTAACGGACCCTCGACATTCATGTCAAACTGGCCTTCCGGATTTGCTCCGAATAACAGGAAGTCTCCATTGCCATTTACCATCACCCGGCGCGTCGCTATACCCGCTGAAGCCAGGACCGGAGCCAGGTCAACACTGTCGACCGTCAGGGTCATGCGGGGCGTACGGGTTCGCTCAGCAATGCGCGCTTCGATATTCCCGCCGAAGATGGCGATGTTTGCCTCGACCGAGGGAGTTTCGCCCAACCGCCAACTGACGGGCTGAACGGAGCGGACAGCCTCACCAAGCAAGGTGCCATCCAGTTCTATCTGGCCGCTAGGATACTCAGCCCCGAAATCCGCCTCACCCAATATGTTCAGCGAAGTGGGTCGGGCAGTATGTTCGCGTTCGACCTGTATTGCGAAATTGTAGCCTTCCGGGGCATTGCGAATTTGTCCGTCTACTGAGTCGAAGCGAAGCGACGGCGAGAGCCAAACATTCTGAACCTGGCCAGAGGCGGTGATCGACATGTCTTCATCCGGGGCCCGGTCCACGCTCAGTTCGACATCAAATGCACCGACATGCCGCGAGCCGAGACCAAATCGGTCTCCGACTATATTGAGTTTGAGGTCGAGCCCGCGCTCGCCGCCATACAAGAGAGACCCTGAAAGCTGGGCCGTCTCATAGTCGGATTGGATGTCCCGCAGTGCGAACACACCGTCAGACCAGGATGCCATGGAGGTGATCTCGACAGGGTGGTCGCCGGCAATACCTTGCAAGGCGACCGGACCCGCCCAGCCATCGCCCGACCGTCTGAGATCTACGGACGTTTGCAAATCAGAGATAGCAATGGAGCCACGGCTAAACGCGCCGCCTGAGGATGCTAGGCTTATAGCATCCACGCCTCTTGGGCCGGAGAGTTGGAAGATGCCGGAGCTGAGGTCGATTGCCGAACCCGAGATAGGGATGGCATCGGACTGTGTGAATTGGCCCGACAGGTTCGCGGCCCCGCCAGGTGCGTAAGTGCCCGATAGGGACAGGTTCACATTGTCACCATCTATTCTGGCGGTCCGTACACGATAAGAGGAGTCTGTCTTTTGAACTGTGGCGCGCAGCCGCGCGATATTTCCGAAAGCTTTGGCGGCCGTCGCATTCATCTCGTTTATGCCATGCGCGTTGACGTCTGCGACGATTGATGGGGCGGCAAACGGACCCGTCACCGCGAGGCTTCCGGTGGTGGATAAGTCGGGCGCGGATGACAGGAGGCCAGACACCTGTTGAAGCCGCGCCTGAACGTCAAGTGTCTTCTCGCGTATACTGATCGCACCGCTTGCCGCTATGCGTCCTTTGGCAAGACGTGCAGTCGAAGGGTCAAGGGTGACGACCCCGGTGTCCCGGTTGTAGTCGCCTGCAACATCCACCTTCGGTGATTGGCCTGCGATCCGGCGACCCGTCGCGTTCGATGCCATGATGCCGGTGCCCGTCAGCGACCCTTTGAAGTTAACATATCGTCCGGTAGATACGATCTCCACTGGTCCTTCGACTTTCTTGAAAGGCAGGTCCGCACCCGCATTGGCGCGTAGTGCAGCATTGCCAGTCAGTCCGGGAGCCTCGCGGGGATCAGTCAGAGAGCCTGAAAAGACCAGATCGGCATCGAGGTTGACCAGTTCCTTGAGACCAGAAAACGTCACATCTAGATTGATCGGACCGTCGAAGTCGCGCTGGCGGCTGCGATATACACCGTTTGCGGATATGGACCCGGATGCAAGTGTGCCGGAAAATTCGAAAGGAATGCTCGCCTTCTCAATATCTCCATCAAGTTTCAGGGCGGCGGAGGGACCTATTAGTGTTCGCAGCTGTTCGGAGATCGGCAGGCGCGATGCGTTGATGTCCGCGCTGGCCAACAAGCCGCCAGCCGTGATCTTGCCCGTCAATTCGGCGACGGTCGCTCCTGAGATCTTCAGCTGAGCAAAGCCATCGCCATCATCCAGCGTTCCGCTGGCGCGGGCGCTGAGCGACGCACTATCGCCGTCGGGGAGATTTGAGAGTGTGGCCAGGGTACCTCCAGCGGGAGCGTCGACTTCTGCGTCTAGCCGGTAGGCACCTGAGGCTGTGCGCTTCAATGTGGCATCCACCCGGTCGCCGACACCTTCGAGCGGAAGCGCTGTCAGGGATAGATCGAACGTGCGCGATTTCGGCAAACGGAATTGGCCATCAATATCAAAAGCAGCGCGTGGACCGGCCACGCCTTCCTGCAACAAAAGCTCCGCGATACTGAGTTGATCGAGGGACACGGCCCAATTGCTGGAAGATTCCGAATTCTCATTCTCATCCCGTTCCAGGACGGGGCGGCGGCGCACATCGATTTTCTCGGCGCTGACAAGGTCAAGTTTCACGGTCTTCGACATCAGCCGCGCAGGTGACCAGGCGATGGCGACATTTTCCATGGTCAGCCACACGCCTTCAGAATCGGTCAGCGTGACGCGTGATGCGCCGAGCCGGTCCAAAGGGTCGCCGCTGAGGCCATTGATCTGGATTGTGCCCAATGGCCCCGCTTCACGGCCATCGATCTGAGACTCCACAAAAGCCCGCCCGCCGTCTGAGGCAATCCAGAGGCGTGCAGCAATGAGCAAGACGACCAGCGCAATGAGTGCCGACAGGATGGCCATCAACCATTTCCGTCTGCGGATCATGCCCAGGAGAGATGTGAGCGCCGCCATCAGAAAGATTGTCCGATGGAAACATAGATTTGAAGCGGGTCTTCCCCATCGCGGCGGTCGAGTGGGGTGGCAATGTCAAACCGGACTGGTCCGAAGCCAGGGTAAAAGCGCACACCAAGTCCAAACGATGTCCGCATCTCGCCGAAGGCCTCGTCGATGGAGTCAGCTGCATAGCCGGAGTCGACAAAGGCGACGTAGCCCCACCGCTCGGACTTTCGCCAGCGCAGTTCAAGCGAGGCGGCGAACATGGCGTCGCCGCCAATGATGTTGCCGTCGGAATCTGTCGGTGAAAGAGACTGGTACTCGAAACCTCGTACGGACCCACCACCGCCCGCAAAGAATTTCCGGTCGACCGGCACGCCTTCGTCGCCCAGGAACGTGCCAGCTTCGGCACGCACAGCCGCGACCAGACGGTCGGAGATTTTTCGATAGGTCGAGGCGGAACTGGTAATCCGCGTATACGACGCTTCTCCGTCCCCGAACGAAATACCCGGCTCAACACCAAGAGAAACGCGGTTACCAGCCTGTGGGTCCAGCGGTGCCTTCACCGTATTGTAAGTCGCGCCGAGCGGAAACGAGAGGGTAACCTGCTCGACATAGTCGTCCTCGCCCTGCGCCCGCAGCTCGTAGTCGGTGGAGCGGGTCGCGTCCAGCGTCGTGCCAGCGGACAGCGTAAATTGTTCGTTGAAAGGCTGGGACAGGCTGGCCGAGACGCTCGCGCCTTGTAGGTCGTAGGCGTCGGTTTCTTCTGCGCGCACGCCTGTCTCAGCGGAGAAGTTACGCCCATAGCGACCGATATTCGGCCGCTCATAACTCAGCGTCAGCTCGCTTGTGCGCGTTGCGATCTGGGCATCGACACCGAGTGTGTCGCCAATGCCGGTCAGATTGCGTCTCTCCCAGCTGGCGGTCGTGCCAACACCATCAGATGTCGAGACGCTGACACCGGCGCCAACGGAGCGACGCTTGCCTTCAGATAGCTGGAGTTCGACGGGATGCAGCCCATCGCTGTCGGCTGTCTTATGGATGTTCACGCCGATGCCGTCGAAGAGATTTGTTCCCCTTACGCGCGTTCGCAAGGTTTCCATCTTCTCCGGGGCATAATAGTCGCCAGACTGCCAGTTGCGGAGGATGTTGATGGCGCTGTCTTTGGTTTTCAGCGAGTCTGGAACAACGAGTTCGCCAAGTTTCACGCGAGGGCCTGGAACCAGCTTGTAGGTTAGCTCCAGGGTCTTGTCGGCGCGGGATGCGAGCGCATCGATGCCCTCGCTTTCTGCAAACGCGTATCCGGAATCGCGGAGCTGACTGACGAGCTGCTTCTCCAGCGTCTCTATGTCTTCGGTGACCGCCCATGTGCCGATACCCAACTCATCTGTAACGGCGTCGATCTGATTGCTGACATCTGCGGGCAAGTCATCCACGCCGGAAAGGGCCACCGATGCGATCGTGAACCGATCGCCCAAATCCACATCAAGACGCGGGCGCGTGTCCATGTCTTCCACGAGATCCGGGCTGACAATGGCGGTGAAATAGCCTTCGGAAGCGAGGTATTCCTCAAGGGCGCCAGCGGCCTGCGTGGCGCGGCGGCGCACATCCAGAAGGCTGGTCGGCGCTCCGGCGCGAATTTCCACCGCGTCGCGCGCACCCGATTCCAGATTCCTCGGCAACCCCTCGATCGTGACGGGAATTGTGGTCGTGTCGGACGCTTGAGTTTCGTCGTTGCCCGTAAAAGGAAGATATGCACAGGCGGGTATCAGGCTGAGCGCAAGACAGCAGACAGCAGTCCTGCCAAAGGGCAGGGCACGACTCTCCCCTGGGCGTTCTGCCCGGTTTACCATCCTGTGCTCGATCCTTGCCTATTCATTGAGTTATGTGGGCCTTCTGGCTGAGTGTACGGTGAACAAGTTTGCTGAAATTTGTCACTTCCAAGCCGATAGCTGTTTTTTTGCATATGGGCGATACGTCCCGAGCTCGCAAAAATAGTCTTCACTGGCCTGATTGCGCGATGTCTGGCTGTCCCCCATATTTACAACTTCAATCTTTCCCGTGGGGATTTTCATGACATATCTGATGGTTCTGGGCGGCCTCGTCCTCCTGTTTATTGGAGGGGAGGGGCTGGTTCGCGGATCGGTCAGTGTTGCGCGTAAGCTCAACATTTCCGAACTGGTCATAGGCCTCACTCTGGTCGGTTTCGGTACGTCGGTTCCTGAACTTGTGACCAGTTTGCGCGCGATAAATGAAGGCGCCGTCGGCATAGCGGTTGGCAATGTCGTTGGTTCCAACATCGCCAATATCCTTCTCGTGCTCGGTGTGGCGGCCCTGATCCATCCCATCATTACCAATCCACGCGCCCTGATGCGCGATACATCGATCATGGTCATTGTTACCGCCCTTCTGTGCGTGTTGATCTGGTTCGACCTGTTTTCACGCCTTGCAGGATTTGTGCTGGTCGCATGTTTGCTGGGCTATATTGCCTTCTCCGTGTTTGCCGACCAGGCAGCTGGCGACGAAGTGGCTGAAATGCACGCCGGGGAAGGCGAAACGGTTGAGGCCAATTACGGCGTGGTGAAGGGGGTATTCATTGCCCTGGCGGGCCTGGTGGGCGTGGTGTTCGGCGCGAAGCTGCTTGTCGACGGCGGCGTAGTCATTGCACGAGAGTTTGGCATCAGCGAGACGGTCATCGGGCTCTCTATCGTGGCGGTCGGGACCAGTCTGCCAGAGCTGGCCACGTCTGCCATTGCGGCTTTCCGCGGCAAGGCCGATGTCGCGCTCGGCAACATCATTGGTTCCAACATATTCAATATATTGGGTATTCTCGGCCTGACGGCTCTCGTCCACCCGTTCAGCGTGCGCAGTATGCCGAGTGGAGATGTGACAACGGATGCATTGGCCTCTGGCGCGGGCCACAGCCTGATCAGTGTCGGCGACATGTCAGCGCTCGTTCTGTCGGTTGCGTTGATGGCGCTGTTTGCCATCACGGGCAAGCTGATCGCCCGCTGGGAAGGAGCAGTTCTCCTTTTGGGCTATGCGCTCTATATGGGATTGACCTTCAATCTCATTCCCGTACCGGCGATCCTATAATATGGCTGACAATCCGATCTATCAGGGCCTGGACCAACTCGGCCAGCAGACCCACCAACCGCAAAACCCGGAAGACGCCCAGCTGGAGCGCGTGCCCAACCCGCATG
>Ga0098054_1001723_pt1 | contig 10731 bp, 10 predicted proteins | sample 16_taG_FD_75048 | JGI IMG/M metagenome (GOLD analysis project Ga0098054, IMG submission 75048) | Marine viral communities from the Subarctic Pacific Ocean - 16_ETSP_OMZ_AT15313 metaG | ecosystem: Environmental > Aquatic > Marine > Oceanic | place: Pacific Ocean | collected 2015-01-18
AAGGTCAATTATTAGGGTTATCTGGTAAAACCGGAAATGCGCATAATATTCCGATTTGGAGATACCATACCCATATAAGTATTTATGAAGGTTCACCTTTAAGAAAAAATAGGGTTAATCCTTTAGACTATTTTACCACCAAAGACCTGGTAGATAAAAACAATTAAATTTTTATTCAATGAAAACAATTAAAAGCGTAATTCTATTGTGTTTGTGTTTTAGCTTCTCGTGTGCTCAGAAAAAACCGACACATTTGGATATAAATAACTTATCAATACTTGGTATTGACCACAAAACAACCCTTGATGATTCAATGAGGATTCTAGGGAAACCTTTGGAACATAAAACAATTGATGATCCAGAAGCTGAATATGGAGACACGCCTGCTATATATGATTACCTTTTCTATGAAGATTTGGATTTAATCTATATAAAATACGAATATATGAATCAAAGACAGATAAGAAGTATTCATGTTAAAAGCTCCAAGATTGACATAAATGTTAATGACAAACAAATAAAAGTGGGAGATAAATTTGAAAGGATTAAATCAATACTACCATATGAGTACAACAAATTTTTAAAGCGTCATTATGAACTTACACCCGATAAAAATTATCAAATAGTTGGTGGAAATCTTACCAAAGGCAAGCTCGAACCTTCAAATATTGTGTTTGACTTTAAAAATGGAAAAATTATACAAATTTCAATTGGTTTTCCTCTATAATTTTCACTCAATGAATCCCTATTTGGTGGACAAACAGTTTGGGCTGGTCTGTGATGATCAGTACCGAACCCAGCACTATATTAATAGTGTGGTGGATTATAAGAATTATAGTGGGGAACCTCAAAAAGAGGCTATAGATAACAGTCCATTAAAAAATATGGAACTTCGTAAGCATTCGGGTGGCAGACAACAAGAGCATGTGGGCAAGTTTGGTTGTGTTAGGTACTTTGATGGACGCACATGTTCTCATGATGATCCCATATATGTAATTACAGGAAAAAACAAAGCTCATATGGGAGTTGATCTACTTGCTTCAGAGAACACTTCTATTTATAGTTCTGTTAATGGAACGGCACATTTGTATTCTGGAATGATGTCTGGATATGGCAAAGTAATTAGTATAGAAGGCAAGCTTAAAAACCTTAAAACAGGAGAAGAAGAAGATGTCTATGTTTTTTATGCTCATTTGAGTAGCATAGATATAAAAGATGGGGAGGAAGTAAAAATTGGAGATTCTCTTGGACGAACAGGTGCAACTGGAAATGGAAAAAATCTTCCTGAGGGAGAGCATCACTTACATTTAGAGATATTAACACAAAAATGGCCAAATAAGAACAAAGGATTCAGTATACGAAAGCCACCTTTAAATTATTTTAAATTAACCAATCCTTAAAAAATATACTTATGAAATTTGTTTTAGCATTATTGATTTGTTTAAATATTTCTTGTCGCATAGAAGGACAAGAAAAAAATATACATTATTCAGAATCCTTTGATACAATCCATAGGTTAATAGGTGAATATGGAGATTCCACCAAATATAAACCTCGTAAAAAATCATATTGGTCTTATTTAGTAATGAATCAGGACACGGTTCTTTTATCAATTCAGGAATACAAATATTTTGATTCAAAAAAGGATACAATAATTAAAAAGGAAAGCAAGGTGAAAAAAGAATTAGGTATATCAAATTCTGCCTTTATTGTTAATTATAGCGGTGAATTAGTTTTATTGAAGAAGAATAAATTAAAATATTCGTATCTAGATAAGATCGGTGTGCAATACGAAACCTTTTATGATGATTTTGGTGGATCTCATGAAGTATATTTCCCTGCTGGATCAATTGAAAACTTCAACGAGAATGAATATTTAGTAATATATCCTTCTGAAGGCGGTTATAAAATAGGAATTTTTGAAATAACAGAAGAAGGCATCACACACAAGTTTCTTTCCAAAGGCTGCCTTTTTTATGAAGATTGGTATGAGTGGGGAAGTTTTTATGAAATAAAAGATGGAAAGATCTTTCTAAACTACCTTATTGATCCAAACAGAGATGAGGTAGGTCAAGTTGAGCTGAAATATGATAATGGAAAATATAGTTTGGATTTAAATCAATGTAATTAATCCCCCCGCTAGCGCAAGCACCTGCACTCAGCTTGCCGAAGTGTCGCGCTCGTGCTATAAATAATATTTTAAAGAGAAGGATTAAAGATAAAAATGAGCCGTAAATATAAGCTACGAACCTAGAGTAATACACAGACAACCTTAAAACAAATATCAACCTCAAAATAAAATCAATGAAAACATAATCCAGAACCAAGACCAAATCCTAACCTACATATGCCATTTTTAAAAGCGGTCAAATCTTGGCTTACGCTATCTTTTATCTTTTTCACTGTTTTTGCATCCGCCCAAACCGTGGATTTGGAGACCTTGGGAAAAGGCAAGGCCTTTAAACTGGATGGTGGGATATCATCCAACGGTATTTTTTATAATTCCAACCAAGAGATGGGGCGGGAACCTTTCACTTATTTTTTACAGGGCAACCTTAATATCTCCTTCTATCAATTTAGTATGCCCATCAGTTACAGTTATTCCAATCAAGGGGAACAGTTGAACTACAATTTGCCATTTAATATTAATCGATTGAGCCTACACCCCAAATACAAGTGGGTACAAGGTCATGCAGGAAGTGTTGCCATGAGTTTTTCTCCCTATACCTTGAACGGACATCAATTTACCGGCGGTGGGGTAGAGCTGACCCCCAATGGTCCTTGGAAGGTAAGCGTTATGGCCGGCAGAATGTTAAAGGCCACCGAATTTGATGGGGACGAACAGACCATTCCGGCTTTTCAACGTATGGGCTATGGGGTAAAAGTGGGGTATGAGCAAGAGAAGTACAGTGCTGGAGTCATAGCATTTTATGCCAAAGACGATATCAACTCCATTGCACCGGTTCCTGATGAGCAAGAAATAGTACCAAAGGAGAATTTGGTGCTGAGTCTGGAGGGGTCGTATAAACTATTGAGTAATTTACAGCTCAATGCAACTTATGCCACATCCGGTATGACCCAAGATTTAAGAGCTGAAGTATTGGATTCGAGGCCATCGAATTTGGCCGGACTATTTTTGGAGGATAGAATTTCTACCGAATATTTTGATGCTTTCCGTGCAGGATTGGACTATAGTTTTGATAAATCCACCTTGGGAGTCGCCTACGAACGTATTGCTCCAGGGTACGAAACGCTTGGGGCTTATTTTTTTAACAACGATTTCGAGAACATTACGGTAAACTCCAGTACGGTTTTGTTCGATAACAAATTAAATCTAGCATTCAATATTGGATATCAAAGAGATAATCTTAAAAACCAAAAAGAGCGTTCCATGAATAGGACCGTAGGTTCTTTAAACGCTACATATAATGCTTCAGAATTATTGACGATAACAGGCTCGTATTCCAACTTTACCACTTTTACCAATGCCAGGGTAGATCAGTTTGAAGTAATCAACGATGACAACTTATTGGATGACCAATATGATGTTTTGGATTATAAACAATTATCACAAAATGCCAACATTAATATCAATTACATTCTTTCCAAAAAGGAGGATTTACAGCAAAATATCAATATAAACTATGCTTTGGCGGATGTATCCAATGCAGAAGATGGCGTGGTCAGGATTGGCAATGCCTCCACGTTTCATAACGGTAATGTTTCCTATACCATGGGATTGCCCAATAAAAATGTAAACATTACCACAGCACTCAATGGAACACTTAATACTGTGGGCATGGAAAACTCATCAACTTGGGGGCCTACTTTGAATGTCAATAACAAGTTTTTGGAGAATACGTTGAATACCAATTTTGGTGCATCCTACAATACCAGCAATTCAAAAACGGCTAGAACTAGTGTAACCAACCTAAGAGCAAACCTTTCTTATGTGTTTAAAGAGAAACACAATTTCCATTTGAATGTTATTCAGTTGTTCAAAAGTTTGTCTACGGGTAAAAGGAATGAACTCACCGTTACTTTTGGGCACAGTTATAGTTTTTAAAATAAAAAAAGCCCTTATTTATAAGGGCTTTATATTTTTTACGAATAAGATTTATTAATCCGCCGCTTTATCTACCAACAATCTACTTGGTCTGTTTGCTATTTCCCATGCCGTATGGAAAATAAGTCTTGAGCGGTTTTCCAAAAGATCATAATTTATTTTGTCGGGCGTGTCACCTGGTCGGTGATAGTCCGCATGGGTACCGTTGAAATAGAATATGATTGGAATATTGTTTTTCGCAAAGTTGTAGTGATCACTTCTATAATAAAAACGGTTAGGGTCGTTCTCATCATTATAGGTGTAATCAAACTCAATGTTCGTGTACTTTTTATTTACTTCTTCCGACAGATTGTGTAATTCAGTGCTCAATTTATCAGAACCAATGAGGTATAAATAGTTTCTTGCACCAGTATAATTTGGATCTATTCGACCAATCATGTCAATGTTAAGGTTGGCCACGGTGTTTTCCAAAGGAACTACTGGGTCAACATCGGTATAGTACCTCGACCCCAAAAGACCTTTTTCCTCACCTGTTACATGTAAAAAAACCATTGAACGTTTTGGACCATTACCCTCATCAGCGGCTTTTTTAAAGGCTTGGGCAATCTCCAACAAGGCTACAGTACCCGAACCATCGTCGTCTGCCCCATTGTTTATTTGTCCATCGGCAGTAACTCCAATATGGTCTAAATGTGAAGAGATTATTACGTATTCTTCTGGTTTTTCCGTTCCTTCAATAAATGCAACCACATTTTCCGAGTTTATTTCATCATTTCCACTGGTAATATCCATCTTAATATCCGTTGTGATGGATTTGGGTACGTGATCTTCCTCAATATCCCCTTTCAGGGTTTTGGCGGCATCATCGTTCAAATAGATCAGTATATCATCACTATTGTCGGAAGCCAATTGCATTCTTCCACTTTTGTTGTTTTTCATAAACTGGAAATAGCCCTGAAACCTTGGAAAACTCAACATATCGTAATACAAGATTCCTTTGGCTCCTTTAGAATGGGCAATATCACTCTTTTTACCAATGGCTTCGGATGCATTGCTCCAAACGGACTTTTCCATATTCCCGGAAATTTCATAGATGCCATTTTCATTCACGGGCTCGCCAGCTTTTATCAATACAAACTTTCCCGTAACATCGATACCCGAATAATCGGAGTAGTCACCATCTTCAATCCCATAACCGGCATACACTATATTGGTGTAGTTTCCCTTTGCTGCGGAGAATGTAAGTATGTCTTCTCCCAATTCAAAAGTTGTATTGTTTATGCTCATGGTGCCCTCGGGAACCTTGGAAACTTCTAATGAAACTTTTTGAAAATAATCGCCGTTGGATTGGGCAGGTGGCACGTCCAACGATTCGTAGTGGGCCTTTATATATTCAACGGCCTTTTTTTGTCCAGGAGTCCCTGTTTCTCTTCCTTCGAATTCGTCCGAAGCATAGGTATATAAATGTTCTTTTAGGTCTTCTTGTGTAATCGTTTCCGCGTAGGACACTGGACTTGCCATTGGTTTGGGCTGTGGTGCCTCAGAAACGGTCTTCTGAGAAGAATTGCAGGCAAAGGCTAGACCCAAGACCAATAAGGATAGTTTTTTCATTCGTCTGTATATTTTCAAAATCCTCCAAAAATAGTCAAAAGTTTGATAAAGAAATCCCTATGTGCCAATTAACATTTTCCCACCCTTTATGTATCTTGGCGCTTCATTTAATGAATACCACAAACTTGTATTTATGGGCAAGAACAAAAGTGTGATTGTAGTCGGGGGTGGAATTGTGGGACTTTCCACAGCTTATTTCTTGCAGAAGGCAGGACACAGGGTAACCGTGTTGGACAAATCGGGCATTACTTCGGGAGCTTCATTTGTAAATGCAGGATACCTTACCCCGAGCCATATTGTTTCCTTGGCCTCGCCAGGTATGATTACACAAGGGTTGAAGTATATGTTCAATGCTTCGAGTCCATTTTATATGAGACCACGGTTAGACCTAGACTTTATCAAGTGGGCTTGGTATTTTAAAAAATCCTCTACCAAAGCTAAAGTAAAACAGGCTATGCCCGTGATTAGGGATATCAATATGATGAGTAGGGAATTGTACGAAGGAATTAAATCATCGGGCGACTTGGGAGATTTTCAACTAGGAGAGCAAGGTTTGATGATGGTCTATCAAACAGAGAAAGCTCGGGACCATGAAATGGAAGTGGTGGAAAAAGCGGCTAAAATGGGTTTGGTGGGCAAACATTTATCCAAAGAGAAATTGAATAAAATGGAGCCTAAAGTTGATTTTAACGCAAAAGGAGCCATACTATGGGAATGTGATCGACATACCACTCCACCACTTATTATGAAAAGATTGGTGGAATATCTGGGAAAGGTCGGAGTGGACATCCATAAAAATGAAGCAGTAACGGATATTTCAGTTTCTGATGGAAATATAACCGAGGTAATCACGGAAGAAGTATCTTACAAAGCGGATGAAATAGTTTTTGCCGCTGGATCATGGACTTCCAATCTGTTAAAAAAAATAAACCTAAAATTATCCTTGCAAGCAGGGAAAGGGTATAGGATCAATGTGGAAGACCCCACAAATATTACCATGCCCACAATTTTAATGGAAAAGAAAATTGCCGTTACCCCAATGGACGGGTTTACCCGATTTGCGGGTACCATGGAATTCTCGGGTATCAATCACATTATCCGAAAAGAAAGGGTAGAGGCCATTGCCAAAGGTGTTGAGAATTACTACAACGGTCTACAGATACCGGAACAGGCCAAAAACGATGCAAAATGTGGATTAAGACCGGTTTCGCCGGATGGACTTCCGTACATAGGCAGACCCAAAAACATTAATAATGTCACCATTGCAACGGGGCATGCCATGATGGGGTGGAGCATGGGCCCTGCAACAGGTAAATTGGTTACCGAACTTATTTCGGGGGATAAATTATCCATGGATATTTCGCCTTTTGCCCCAGAACGTAAATTTTAGGACATTTCTTGCTGATTGTGGCAGGATATATGCAGTTTAGATTTTTCAGTTGCGTTTTTAACGAGTAATTTTACAGCATGAAAAAACACTACGCCATTTTATTACTTTTTTCATTCTTCCAGATTGCAGGAAGTTGGTCCCAAGAGGTACAAATCTTTACGGTAGAGGATTTTGACCTCAAAGGAAAGGTTGAGTCATGTTTGGTTTCTACAGACTATGGCAAGGAATTATTCGAATTTAATAAGGATGGCGTATTGATCAAGACAGTTACCCAATACAATGACAATGACCAAGACATCACTTATTACAAATACAATGATGGTGAACTGGTAGAAAAGCGCATGGAAAGTTATAAGAATAATGTCTTGGACGAATCTACTTCCATGGCCAATTTTTACGAAGTGGATACGATTCCAAACAGAAAGGTAACGGAGAAGATAATTTCATATGATAAACAGTTCTTGGAGCAAGAACAATATCATTATGATGATGAAGGAAAACTGGTTCGGATTATATCATCCAATGGTGATGGAGTAGATGAAATTACTTTCGAATATTCAGAAATAAAGAATGAACATACGGTAAGTACATTTACCAATGGAATTTTACAAAAATCTGTTAGGACTTCTACTAAAAAGGGTCCCAATGGTAATCAAAAGGTGGTACTTACCAAGGAGTATATTGATGGTGAACCCAACACAGCCCTTGAAGAAGTTTTTAATAGCATGGGTAACTTGGTAACCAGCGAAGACTTTTTATACGATATGGTCGAAAAGGAATTTGTTTCGCAGAAAAAACGTTTTTATCACTATACGGATGGGTTTTTGAGCAAAGTGGTAAAGAAAACGATAAATACAGAATCTGCGGACAAGTATATTTTTCAATTTGATAGCCATGATCCAAGTAATTGGGTAAAACAAATTGTTGCTCCCAGTAATACTTACATCACCAGAACTATCAAATATTACGAAGAAGAAGCACCTAAGGAGGAAACCACCAATTAAGCGGAAGCTAAATTAAGTTATTGATAATTTGCGGTTTAACTTCATGTCCACCATTAAAGGTAATGGTCTCTGCTAGGCCATGAAATAATTTATCTATTTTGATTTTTTCACCTTTTAATCGGTCCGGTGTTAGGTATTCATCTTGGTCACCATAAATGATTTTTATCTCAGTGGCGTTTTGGTCCAAAAACTCAAAATCCTCAGCAGTAAGTTCATTGGGAATCCCACCTGCATATAGTGCAATCAATTTACATTCCGTCTTTTTTCTTGCCAACCAGCGAGTAGCTACAGATACCCCTTGTGAAAATCCAAAAAGGACGAGGTTTACATTTCCCGGAAGATTTTCAGCCTCAAGAACAGCATCAATATAATTGAGGACGTTTTTTACTTCGGTAGCGGTGTTCTCCTTGGTCAACCAACTTGCACCAACATATTTGTATTCGTTCTTTAGATAATACTTGGATGGAGCTTGAGGAACAATAATGTAATTTTCCTCAGCATTCAAACCATTAAAGTACTTAACAAAATACCGGCTTAGGTATCCGATACCATGAAAAACCAACCAGACATTTTTGGTTTTCGCACCTAATTCGTTCTGCGTCAGGTATGTATTTTCGGTGGTGTAGGTTACCGTCTTTTCTTTGTTGGACATGATTGATAGGGCTTTGTTAGATATTGCAAAAGCTTTGTGTAATTTTACAAAAAAGTAGAGGGATGAACGAACACAAAGAGAAGATTCTATCAGTTTGTAATCAGATTTGCAAAGGAACCCTAATGGAGACATTGGACATCACCTATATTGATGTTGGCGAAAACTTCCTCTTGGCCAAAATGCCTGTTACACCAAAGGTGCACCAGCCTGATGGAGTACTCCATGGAGGTGCCTCGGTGGCGTTGGCCGAAAGTGTGGGCAGTGCCGCATCCTTTATTTTCCTGGATGCAAAAGAGTTCGTTGTTCGTGGAATCGAGATTGCGGCCAACCATGTGCGGTCCATTAAAGAAGGATTTGTTTATGCAAGGGCATCCATTCTTCATAAAGGACGAACTACCCAGCTTTGGGAAATAAAAATTACAGACGAGGAGGGTAATCTGATTTCCAATTGTAAACTGACAACCATTGCGCTACCCAGAAACTAAAACACTGCAGGAGATTTTGGATAGGGCAAAAGATTGTTATGACAGTGGTTTGCCCTTTGTGGTATATCGAAAACCTAATGAAACGGATGTATTTGGTGTTTTTCAGTCCAACGATGAACTAAGGTCCTCCAAAGATTTTACTGAAAAAGGATTTGTGTTTGCTCCCTTTAATGATGACAATCAAGTTGTTTTGCTTCAACCCGATGAGGTTTGGGAAGGAAAATATCAAACAGAAAAATCGGAAGCTATAAAAGACATTAATTTGGATAAATCCGGCAAGGAGGTACACATCGAATTGGTGAAAAAAGGAATTCAAGAGATTGAAACGGGTAGACTTCAAAAAGTAGTGCTTTCCAGAAAAATACAAGTGCGCATTACAAAACCGCCCTTCAAAATATTTAAAACATTACTAAGTAAATACCCCAATGCCTTTGCATATTTTATTCATCACCCAAAAGTTGGAACATGGTGCGGTGCCACACCAGAAACCTTGGTAAAGGTAAAGGACAAAAAATTGAAGACCATGTCCTTGGCTGCTACCTTGCCCTTTATTGAAGATGAAACTCCTAAATGGGGCAACAAGGAAATTGAGGAGCAACAAATGGTATCGGAGTATATCGGGGATAAATTGGCCCATACCATGGAACGTTTGGAAATTGACGAAGCGGAATCGGTAAGGGCAGGCAACCTTTGGCATTTACGTTCAGAGGTACGTGGTACTATGTTGCCTAACCTAAAGGTTAGCGAAGTTGTCCGAGCTTTGCATCCTACTCCCGCTGTATGTGGAATCCCTACGGATGAAGCTCAGAAATTCATTCATAAGAACGAAAACTATAAAAGAACATTTTATACAGGATTTTTGGGCGAATTGAATCTACGTTCCCAAGGAGAGCTCTCCTTGTTCGTAAATTTAAGGTGCATGGAATTACAGGGCGATACGGCTTCCATTTTTGTGGGAGGGGGAATTACGGAGGCCTCCGACCCCGAAAGCGAATGGATTGAGACCCAAAACAAAAGCAAAACCATGCTGGGTATTCTGTAAAATGATGCCGTACATTATAGCAATTTACTATCCAGATGATGTATTTTTGTAGTCCATGATGTACTCAGATATACCTTCTGCGCAAACCTTGGTATTGTATTTCAAATCAAGGGGAGTTAAAAATATTGTTATCTCGCCAGGGTCTAGAAATGCCCCATTGACCATCGGTTTTACCAAAAACACCTTCTTTAGTTGTTACAGCATTGTAGATGAGCGCTGTGCTGCTTTTTTTGCCATGGGTATGGCTCAGCATTTGCAGGAACCAGTGGCGGTGCTTTGCTCTTCTGGTAGCGCCATGTTGAATTTTTACCCGGCGGTAGCTGAAGCTTTTTATAGTGATATTCCCTTGATTGTGGTTTCTGCGGATAGGCCCAGTTATCGAATTGATATTGGAGATGGACAGACCATCCGACAAGAAAATGTACTGGAAAAGCACATTGGCTATTCTGCTAATTTGAAACAAGATGTTTCTCACGTAACA
>Ga0098054_1001724_pt1 | contig 10731 bp, 8 predicted proteins | sample 16_taG_FD_75048 | JGI IMG/M metagenome (GOLD analysis project Ga0098054, IMG submission 75048) | Marine viral communities from the Subarctic Pacific Ocean - 16_ETSP_OMZ_AT15313 metaG | ecosystem: Environmental > Aquatic > Marine > Oceanic | place: Pacific Ocean | collected 2015-01-18
ATGTTCACCCATTTTGATGGTGCAATCTGGTGATCGCTTCCTCCGTTTCGGATAACGTAAAGCAAACCTTCATCCGTGATATAATTAACGTACCAAGAAATTTCATCGGAATGCCCTTCGATAACAACCTTGTATTTTGCTTTTGGATTGATAACCCCTACGGCAGTACCATAGGTGTCCGTAATAAATTCGTCTACATGAGGTTTCACATAGTCCATCCAAATTTTTTGCCCTTCCCACTCGTAACCTGTTGGAGATGGGTTGTTCAAGTATTTCTCTAGAAATTCAAGGGATTTTTTGTTGATGATTTTCTCTTTTGACATGAATTTAATTTAGTACACAAACATAAGAATATTCACTTTTATTTAATAACCAAATCATACCTTTATGCTTACTTTTGGCAAGACTATTGAGAAAGAAATGTTATGCTACGTAACTGTTTTCTTGTTGTTTTACTGGCAATTAACGCCCTAGGGTCTGCTCAGGAACCAAAAAATGATTCCATTGTAAGCCACCATAGGGACTCTATTGGCAACAATTCCATTGAGGATTATTATGTTCGGTTTGAAGGGGACTCCATTTTGATGAGTTCCATTGAACTGGACGAAGTATTTCTTTTTGGGAAATTGGAGTTCGCGAACCGTAACGATAAATTACGTTATTACATTCTCCGACGAAAAACCTTGAAGGTTTACCCTTATGCCAAGTTAGCTGCAGAACGATTGGTGGAACTGAATGATAGTCTTCAACATATTAAAAAGCGAAGGCACCAAAGGCGCTATACCAGAAAGGTGCAAAAATATATTGAAGGTGAATTCTCCGAAGAATTGAAAAAACTCACCCGTACCGAGGGACAGATTTTGGTCAAATTGATACATCGACAAACTGGTACTACGGCATTTGATTTAGTAAAGAACCTGCGCAGTGGATGGCGTGCGTTTTGGTACAACACTACCGCAAGTTTGTTTAAAATAAGTTTAAAGGAAGAGTTTCTTCCTGAAGAAGTACATGAAGATTACTTGATTGAGGACATTTTGCAACGTGCTTTTGCTGCCAGTAGGTTGGAGCGACAAAAATCGGTCTTGGATTATGATTACGCCCAACTTTCCAACAAATGGAAAAGCAACCCTTCTCAGCCTAAAGATTAATCTTTATTTTTCTTTCCAAAAACAGCTTCCATTACAATACTTACCGATCTAAACCCTAAATAGACGGCTAAAATAGCACTGATAATACCTAAAATCAATACGGGCCAGTAAAAGGGGTGTCCCTCATTTTTGAAGGCTTCGTAGATCAAAAATGGTCCCATAAACATGGCAAGCACGGTAAATCCAAAAGATTTTATTCCTTTTGCCAGAAGTTCCTTGTTAGTTCGCCTCATAAGACCAAAGTAGGAATATTAGCTTATATTTAGGGGATATTGCACTAAAAATTAACCATGGAAATACTAGTTCTTGGGGTCGTTGTCCTCTTCATCATTATTGCTACCGTAAAATTTAAGATGCACCCCATTTTCTCGCTGACAATCGCTGCTGTAGCTTCTGGATTTTTATTGGGAATTACGCCTCAGGATATTATGTCCACCATGGCTGAAGGCTTTGGAAAAACATTATCTGGTATTGGATTGGTAATTGCTTTCGGAACCGTTATCGGTATTTATCTCGAAAAGACGGGAAGCACCCAGGTATTGGCCAATAGTATTTTAAAAGTAATTGGCCTAAAACGCTCTCCACTAGCAATGAATTTAGCTGGATTTGTAATTTCCATTCCGGTTTATTGTGACTCGGGATACATTATACTTTCATCACTAAACAAGGCCATTAGTAAAAAGACAGGCATACCAACCTTGGTTTTTGCCATTGCATTGGCTACAGGACTGTATTCCGCCCATGTATTTGTACCACCGACTCCTGGACCTTTGGCCGCCGCGGCTATTTTGGACGCTGATCTAGGATTGGTATTGATTTTGGGACTTTTGGTTGCTATTCCCGTTTCTATTTCGGGTTATTTTTGGGCACGGTTTATTGGCAAATCCCTTAAAGAGGATGAAACAGCTGATGTACGGGAAGAAAAAGAAGTGGTTAAATCCACGGTAAAACCTTACCAGGCTTTTTTGCCGTTGCTTGTGCCCATTGTACTGATAGCAATGAATTCTGTTGTTAATTACCCCACACATCCGTTTGGGGAAGGTTGGTTGTTCAGTATATTGGATTTTTTGGGAAGCCCTGTAATTGCACTTTTGATCGGTGTTTTCTTTGCTTTTGCCTTGGGTAGAAAGGTTCCTGCTAAAGAAAAAGAAGGATGGGTGCCTGAAGCATTTAGACAGGCTGGCTCTATTGTTTTGATTACCGGTGCTGGGGGAGCATTCGGGGCTATTTTAAGGACCATGGATATTACTTCCATCATCAACTTGGAATCCAGTACAGGTATTGGAGGACTTTTGATTGCTTTTGTAATTTCGACCGTGCTTAAAACGGCTCAAGGTTCTTCAACAGTAGCTATTATTACCACTTCGGCTATTATTGCACCGTTATTAGAAACTTTTGGTTTGATTTCCATAACCGATAAAGCATTGGCAGTTCTTGCTATTGGAGCTGGGGCCATGACGGTTTCCCATATTAATGATAGTTACTTTTGGGTGGTTTCTCAATTTTCGAACATGAATGTTAAAACTGCCTTGAGGGGGCACACTTTGGGTACGTTGATACAAGGAACGGTAGGAATCTTGATGGTTTTATTACTCTATGCAATTGTCTAGTAATTAACTATTCAATAGTAATGGTCCGGCTGTATTCTTGAACCATGGCAAAATAGCCTAAAGCGTAATCATTGGGGCGTTCTACATTGTCAAATATGTCGATGTTGTCCAAACCCGTGATGTCAAAAACATTACCTCGCACTGTGGCGACTGGAGTTTGGAAGACTCCATTGTTGTTTTCCGTCTGTTCTAGAACCAAATCCATGTAATTGTAGAATTCCTCGGTCGCTCCCAAAATACTCACTGTCACATCTTGGCCCGCACTTAACTTTTGATCATAGAAATAGGAGAATTCAAATTGTTGACCTTGGAAGAATTCATCCTCCACTGTTTGAAATTCACTGTTCATAAAATCAAATACGTAGAAATTATCTTGATCTGGATTATCGGTAAAGGTGACAATAATCTCAGTTTCTTCATCATCAAAAAGTGTATCATCACCTTGTTCCAAATTATCTATGGGAACAGCAGGGACATATTCGGTTTGGGCATAGTACCTGTTCTCTTTTTGGGTTATTTGCAAGATAAAGACAACCCCTGGTTCTACATTAGCAGTGTATATATTATCCTGTTCTAGATTTGGGACATATACTCCGGTACCAGCATCCTTTTCAACAAGGTATGAAAAGGATAGGTCTTCAAAAAGACCACCGCCCGTTGGTCTTCCGTAGTAAATCAATACACTTTCGGCTTGTGTCGGTTGGTTTTCTTCAAAAAAGTTACTGGATTCTTTTAGTTTAATTTTTACGTCCACCAGTTCCTGGCTTTTGTCAACGCGTACGAGTCCGTCCACAACTAGTCTTGTTTCCGCCTCTGGTAAATCAATATCGAATACATCCTCACAGGAAAAAAATAGTAAAGTCCCGAATAATATGGTAATTCCCTTCTTCATTGTTCTAGTTAGAATATACGGCCTTCCCTGAGAAAATTATATTTATCCATTCTATGATAAATGTTGTGTCAATTAAGTTGACTACAATACCGTATGGATTGATTCAGAGAACTGTACTGATTTTTTTTACAAGTTGTTTTTTCTCAAAGAAAAACTAATCAGTAATGGTTAAAGTTCTAGAAAACTCCTGAACTACGGCAAAATACCCTAGTGCATAATCGTTGGGGCTCTCGACATTATCTAAAACAGTAATATTATCAAGATCTGTAACATCAAAAACATTGCCACGGACAGTTGCAACTGGTGTTTGGAAAACCCCACCGTTGTTTTGAGTTTGTTCCAATACCAAATCCATATAATTATAGAAATCCTCATCAGCTCCCAAGATACTTACAGTGACATCTTGCCCAATTTCCAATTTGTCATCATAGAAATAGGAAAACTCAAATTGTTGTCCTTGAAAAAATTCATCTTCTACGGTTTGAAACTCACTGTTCATAAAATCAAACACGTAAAAATTGTCTTGCTCTCCATCATCTGTAAATGTTACGATAATTTCTGTTTCCTCTTCATCAAAAAGGGTACCGTCTCCTTGTTCCAAATTATCTAAAGGAACTGTTGGCGCATATTCGGTTTGGGCAAAGTATCGTTTTTCTTTATGGGTAGCCTGTAAAACAAAAACGACACCAGGTTCTACTGCAGAAGTACGTATTCGTTGGTCCGATGAAAAATTTGGATCAGGGACATAAACTCCAGTTCCCGGTGCTTCCTCGACAAGATGTGAGAAGGACAGACTTTCAAATAATCCACTATCATTAAGTACACCATAATTAATCACGGCATTTTCGACTTGAGTGGGTTGGTTTTCATCAAAAAATACGCTTGTTTCTCGCATGGTAATCCTAACACCCACAAACTCCTCGCTTTTATCCACCCGTAAGAGCCCGTCCACAACCAATCTAGTTTCTACTTCGGGTAGATTCACGTCAACTACATCTTCACAAGAAGTAATTACGGTAAAAGTCAATATGTAAATCAGTAGTTTTTTCATGCCACTAAAACTTAAAGTTGTAGGTTATGGATGGGATTATTCCAAATATGGAGGTGCGAATCGCTTCGTTTCTTCCCGTGTCCTCATTTTCCCTAAAATTAATAGATGCCGCATTTTTACGGCTATAAAGGTTGTAAATACTAAATACCCATTCTGATTGTATTTTTTTGCGACGATTTCTTTTGGGAGTCAATATAGCAGAGATATCCAACCGATGGTAATCTGGCAACCGTTCCTTGTTTCGTAATCCGTAATAAGGGACGTTGACACCTTCAAATTCAAACTGTCCAACAGGGTAATTGGTAGGTTGCCCCGTTTGATAAATGAAATTTGCATTGAAATTCCATTTATCATTAAGATCAAAACTACCATATAAAGAAAGGTCGTGAGTTTTATCGTAAGGCGTGCTGTACCAATCCCCTAGATTTATACCTGTTTCTAGGTTTGATCGCCCGGAATCAATATTTAGATCCCTTCCAGGTGTTCTTTGTTCCGATCTTGATAGCGTGTACGCCAGCCAACCTTTAAAGCGACCCGTATTTTTTCTAATCAAAAATTCCAATCCATAGGCCCTTGCTTGACCATTTAATATGACCCTTTCAATGGCATTATTGGCAATGAGGTTGGCGCCGTCGATATAATCTATTCTATTTTGAATGTCTTTGTAAAAGGCTTCGGTTTCTAAGCTATATGCCCCATCTTTTATGTTTCTAAAATATCCTATGGCAAACTGATCTAATAATTGAGGTTCTACAAAAGGTCCGCTAGGTGTCCATACGTCCAAGGGAGTAGGGGAGCTGGTGTTGGATAGCAAGTGTAGGTATTGCGCTAATCGGGTGTAACTTGCTTTGATGGAATTATTCTCTTTAAAATTGTATGACACGGAAATCCTAGGTTCTAAATTAACGAAGGATTTGAGGGTTTCACTTCTACTAGAGCTTATGGAATCTATGGGTTCCGCTTCGCGATAGACCAAGGTGAACGGGTCAAATTCAACTGGGTTATTGTTTTCGTAAACATAGAGTTCATCTTGCCCGAAACGATTAAATTGACTCACTCTTAGACCGTATTCAATACTTAGGTTTTCGGATATCTGGTGTTCAACGTCAACATAAGCGGCATTTTCGTTAGCATATTTTTTGGTGAGTTGTTCCTCTACAATGCCAGAATCGGAACTGTTGGGAACTATTTTACCGGGATTGAACACATAATAGATGCTGTTTATCCCGTAATTCAACTGAAACTTATCGTTTAGGTAATGTTTTAAATCGTATTTAAGGTTAAAGTTCTGTATTCCCGAATTCCACTCAAATCCTACAAAATCGAGTTCTAAACCGTAGTAGTAATCCGAATAGATAAGGGAAAGGTTGGAAAAAAGTTTGTCCGAAAAAAGATGGTTCCATCTAAAATTTCCTACCGCATTGCCATAAACATTCACAAACCTATCGCTAACATTAAAGAGGTCTCTTCCAAAATAGCCAGATAGAAAGATACTATTGTTTTCGTTGATTTTATGGTTGATTTTGGTGTTTAAATCATAGAAGTAGGCTTTATTGTTCACATCGAACAGTGGTAAAAACAAATGAGCATAGGAGGCTCTTCCACCTATTAAGAATGCGGTTCTATCTTTCTGGATTGGTCCTTCAACAAGTAACCTGCTGGCAACGGCTCCAATACCTCCACTTACCTTTACGTCTTTGCTGTTACCCTCTTTTTGAAAGATTTCAAGTACAGAGGAAACTCTTCCACCATATCTCGCAGGAATACCGCCTTTAAATAGTTTGACATCTTTTATGGCATCGGGATTAAAAACCGAAAAGAAACCGAATAGGTGAGAGGAGTTAAATACAGTGGCCTCATCCAAAAGAATTAGATTCTGGTCTGCTGCTCCGCCCCTTACATTGAATCCAGAGGATGCCTCTCCTGCACTGGTAACTCCAGGTAACAGAATAAGAGATTTTATAACATCCGCTTCCCCGAGTACCACAGGAATTTGTTTGATGGTTTTTGCGGCTAGAGAGGTCACACTCATTTGGGGTTTTCGAATATCCAAACGTTCTACATCTTCTGTTACAACCACTTCTTGGAGCTCTTCTGCCTGCTCAATAAGATTAAAATCTTGCTTAAGATTTTTGTTCAGGTTGATTGTTCTTACTACTTCTTGAAAACCTAAATAGGTCACAACCACTTGATATTGACCTTCGGGTAGTGTGATGGAATAAAATCCATATTCGTTTGTAGTGGTCCCCGTTTTAAGCTCCGATATGGCAATGGTAACACCAATTAGAGATTCATTACTGGTTGCCTCTGAGACAGTACCGCTCAAAGTAAACTTTTGCTGGGCATGAAGCATAAAAAAATGCCCAAACAGGGCGAGCAGTATTGCAAGATAATGTCTGGACATTTGATTGGTTTTTTTAAAAATACGCATTTATGGACAACGGAAAAAATGAAAAGCGGATGCTAGATTGAATTTTAACAATTGAATCTAAAAAATAAAAGGCAGTCTTTCTGGGACTGCCTTTCATAAACTTTTAGTAATCTGTTTTGATTTATCCTATGGAACTCAAAATCTTATTAAAGGTATCACTAGGTCGCATAGCTTTGGATGCTATCTCTGGATTTGGAAGATAGTAACCCCCAATATCAACAGGTGAACCTTGGGCATCAATTAATTCTTGTGCAATTTTCTCTTCATTTAAGGAAAGTTCTTTGTGCACTTTACTAAAAATCGATTTCAACTCTGCATCCTCCTCTTGTTTTTCCAATTGCTCGGCCCAGTAAAGCGATAAGTAGAAGTGACTGCCTCTTGTATCTAGTTCGTTAACTTTTCTAGATGGGGACCTATCGTTGTTCAAGAACTCTTCAGTTGCTTTGTCCAAAGCATCGGATAGTACCAATGCTTTTTTGTTACTGTTCTTTTCTCCAAAGAACTCCAAAGAAACCGCAAGCGCCAAAAATTCACCAAGGGAATCCCATCTTAAGTGACCTTCTTCCAAGAATTGCTCAACATGTTTTGGAGCAGAACCTCCAGCGCCAGTCTCGAATAATCCACCACCGTTCATCAATGGAACGATAGAAAGCATTTTTGCACTGGTTCCAACCTCCAAAATAGGGAAGAGATCGGTCAAGTAGTCTCTAAGCACGTTACCTGATACAGAAATGGTATCTTTTCCTTCCTTCATTCGCTTTAAAGTAAACTTGGTAGCTTCGATAGGGGAAAGGATTCTAATATCCAATCCGTCGGTATTGTGATCTTTTAGATAAAGATTTACTTTTTTGATCAATTCAGCATCATGCGCTCTTTCTTCGTCCAACCAGAAAACAGCAGGGGTACCTGTAGCCCTGGCACGTGATACGGCCAATTTTACCCAATCCTGAACGGGAGCATCCTTTACTTGGCACATTCTCCAGATATCGCCTTCTTCTACAGCGTGCTCGATTAAAGTTTTACCTGAAGCATTGACTACTTTTACTGTTCCTGCTTTCTCAATTTCGAATGTTTTGTCATGAGAACCATATTCTTCGGCCTTTTGTGCCATCAAACCTACATTGGGAACTGTTCCCATGGTTTTTGGATCAAAAGCCCCGTTTTCTTTACAAAAATCAATGGTCGCCTGATATACTCCGGCATAACTACTATCTGGAATAACAGCTTTGGTATCCTGAAGTTCTCCATTCTTGTCCCACATTTTACCAGAATTTCTGATCATGGCAGGCATAGAAGCATCAATAATTACGTCACTGGGCACATGAAGGTTGGTAATTCCCTTGTCGGAGTTTACCATGGCCAAATCGGGTCCATTTTCGATACTTGCCTTTATGGCTCCTACAATTTCTTTATGTTGATCTTCGGGTAGTTCCCCGATTTTGTCCAATAATGTTTCGAGACCATTGTTTGGGTTGATTCCCAACTTTTCAAAAGTATCTCCGTAGTTTTTAAACAATTCTGAGAAATAAACTTCCAATGCATGCCCAAAAATGATAGGGTCGGAAACCTTCATCATGGTAGCCTTAAAGTGCAATGAAAGCAATATGTTGTTCTCTCTGGCATCGGCGATTTCCTTGGTCAAGAAATCAACCAAAGCTTTTTTGCTCATCACCGTAGCATCGATTACCTCTCCTTTTAAAAGAGAGAGTTTGTCTTTTAGCACGGTTGTACTTCCATCTGCGCCTACCAACTCAATTCGAATCTCCTCCGCATTGGGCATGGTAATAGATTGTTCGTTGGCCTTGAAGTCTCCGTGCGACATGGTGGCCACATGGGTTTTGGAGTCCGAAGACCATTCGCCCATGGTATGTGGATGTGCTTTGGCGTAATTTTTAACAGCTTTTGGAGCACGTCTGTCAGAATTTCCTTCTCGGAGTACTGGGTTTACGGCACTTCCTTTTATTTTGTCGTATTTGGCCTTAATGACTTTTTCTTCATCTGTTTTTGGCTCATCCGGGTAATCGGGAAGGTTATATCCTTTTTTTTGTAATTCCTCAATGGCTTCTTTTAACTGTGGAATGGAAGCACTGATATTTGGAAGTTTTATAATGTTCGCCTCGGGAGTTTTTGCCAATTCGCCTAAAATGGACAGGTCATCAGGAACTTGCTGCTCTTCGGTCAATAATTCTGGAAACACGGCTGCAATTCTACCGGCCAAAGAAATGTCTTTGGTCTCTACGGTAATATTGGCGGTTTCGGTAAATGATTTAACAATGGGTAAGAAGGATAAGGTTGCTAAGGCAGGAGCCTCATCTGTTTTGGTATAATAAAGTTTAGCCATTTATATGTATTTGTTTGAGCGGTTGCAAATATACGATTTATGGACGGTGAAGGACGAATGGAAGTAGCTAAAAGTGTGGGTTTTTAATGAGAATTTGTTAAAAAACAAAAGCCATATCCTCGAATTAACGAAGGATATGGCTTTCAGATAGGACTCAAGACTTGCTCTGTTTTACCAAAACTGCAATCTATTCGATTGCGCCTTATGTCCCTTCGACGTTTACTCTGCTATGTTCTTAATTTTTCAACTAAACTACATTCTGCAAAGTGTACTGTTGTATTCCTAAACTTTATCAAAATGAAAAATTGCTCTTTCATTCGCACATAAAATTTATTATTTCTCTTTAGGTCTTGCCTAAGCTCCACCCAAATTGAAATTCCTTTTGTGATCAGTAGTGTTACCAATTGAAAGGGAATCCACAGTTTTAAAGAACGTCAACTTTAAACCAATATAACCGTGATGGTATCACAATCATATCTTCGACTAAAGTAGACTGAAAAACTTAATTTTACAACTTTTCAAGGCGTTAAAAATCAACATGATATGAACCGAGGTTATTAACAATTGTTCATAAAAAAAGCACCCATATTGGGTGCTTTTTCTCGTTGTATGGAATATTAATTATCCCTTAACTTCTTTAATACGGGCCTTTTTACCGGTAAGACCTCTAAAGTAGAAGATTCTAGATCTACGTACTTTACCTTTTTTGTTTACTTCAACTCTTTGCAAAGCTGGCATGTTTACTGGAAAAATTCTTTCCACTCCTACAGTACCGGACATTTTGCGAATGGTAAAAGTTTCTGTTGCACCGCTACCTCTACGTTGTATTACTACACCTTTAAAGAACTGGGTACGGGTTTTTTCACCTTCCTTAATTTCGTAATAAACAGTGATGGTATCACCAGCTGAAAATTTTGGAAATTCTTTTTTTGGAACAAATTCGTCTTCAACAAATTTTATTAAGGATTCCATTTGTGTTTTTTTTAATGTTTTTTCAAGACCAACTTTCACGGATTTCGTCAGAGGTTGATTTTGAGATTGCAAAAGTAATGCAATATTTATAAATAGCAAGTGGTTTTTTTCGTTTTTGAAATTTCTTGCTCATTATTTTTCTAAGAGGTCAGGTCTTCTTTCTTGAGTACGCTCCAAAGCTTTTTGCTCTCGCCACTTTTCAATTTTTGGAAAGTTGCCACTCAACAGAATTTTCGGCACTTCCATTCCTTTGTATTCCGATGGTCTTGTGTATACGGGGGGTGCC
>Ga0098054_1001734_pt1 | contig 10693 bp, 21 predicted proteins | sample 16_taG_FD_75048 | JGI IMG/M metagenome (GOLD analysis project Ga0098054, IMG submission 75048) | Marine viral communities from the Subarctic Pacific Ocean - 16_ETSP_OMZ_AT15313 metaG | ecosystem: Environmental > Aquatic > Marine > Oceanic | place: Pacific Ocean | collected 2015-01-18
CCTATTTATCTCGTTATCTACAAAACAACGGAGGCAACTGTTTATGACCACCCAAGGCCGTGGGGTTCAGACGGCACCCTGTTAAATTGGGACTATGTTGCTTATTCCTACATTACGGCAACCTCCTCTTATGATTCAGGCATTGCGGTAACAAGCAACTCCATCCAACTGCCTAGCGATGCACAAATTCAAAGCTCAGGCATAGCGGAACCAACTACCAGCGGAGGAACAATCAGTAACACTTACCTTGCCCAAGCTGAAGTTCCCCCCAGCAACTATTATGACAAGGGTTCATGGACAGTAACAAAAGTAATCCCGCTGGCGGTGTCATCGCAGTAAACCCAGCCATTACCCCTCTGCGCTGGAAGCTCGATGCGGAGCCTACAATGCCCTCTAAAGGGCAGATGGCAAAGAATGTGGCGGGTTCCTTTGCCAAGAACCTAAAGAGCGTCATGGATGGAAATTCGATCAATGCTGACCCTGATGAGATTAAGCGGCGCAAAGCCATCTGCAAGGGGTGTGAATATATGCACGATAACCGCTGCTCCAAGTGTGGCTGTTGGCTTCAGTATAAGGCAATTTTAAGGGCTGAAAGTTGCCCTGTAGATAAATGGGAATAATCCCGTTAATAAATACAATCAACTCTTTGGCCCGTGCGGTGCCAGAGATAGCTGACCTATGTGAAACGCTCATCAAGGTTGCCCAAGATTATGAAGATGACAGAAACAAACTCAACGCTAGGAAACGCTGGTCTGAAAAGAATGCTGCCATTGATGCTGCTATTGGCAATGTGCAGCGGTTGCCTGACCCCAAGGCTGAACAACACGGATCGTCTGATAAACCACCCACAGTTCAGGTCTGCCGTACTTGCGGCTCCAGATTGGACAAGGGACGCTCTTGAAACCATTGCGGACTTGGAAAGGGAGATTGAGGCCGAATGAAAAAGCCGCGACCCCCCAAGAGTAAAAAGCCCGTGCCCCTCAAGGGCGAGGAGCTTTACCTTTCTCTGCAAAAGCAATGGAAGAACCACCGAGCATTGCGCCGCAAGCCCCCCTCTAAATAGCCAACTCCCTTCAGTTTTCCCTAAAACAAAGGGAATCAGTCCCTAAAATAATTACGCATAAGGCTTGCATTGCGCTGTGCATGTGGTATGCTGTTGTTTGTCAGGGGTAACCCAGACCAAGTTCAGGGACTTGTAAAAATCCCGCCCCTTCGGGGGGTGCGGTGGATGACTGACCGCACGGGTGGCGAGCTTTCAATCACGTTCTGCGTGAGCCGACCAAATCCACCAACCAACGAGAGCCGAGTCCCTAGCACCCTTGAGTGGAGGCTTTGGTATGTCCCAAAGAAAATCCTCCCCATATCTCCGAAACGAGAGAGGGCAGCAATCGGGATGGGTAAAATAAAATAAACCCCAGCGGACTGCTAAATCCAAGCGAATGCTAAAGGAGCAGAAAATCATCCCGTAAACAAATAAGAGGCACAGGGGGTTCGCCCCTTGTCTCTTTCAGCATTCACGGAGAAGTCCAAGCGGACGGGATTAACATTGTTCACCGCGCCTTGATTTGGAGCGCCAAGGCCGTTGAATGTTGAAAGAGGCAATTCCGCTTCACTAAAAGAAAGGAACGACCATGACAGGGTACAGAGAAAAAAAGTATACCTCGCTTAAAGCCGCGAACAAATCTGCTGCTTGGGCGACCGAGCGGTTTGGTGGAGTCGTATTCAAAGGCGTGGACATCGGAGGTCACAACAACTTCCGCGTTGGTGTTTTTAACGAAAAGACAGGAACGCTGATGCAGTATGAAAGCGAATGGTGCGAGGAATGTCGCAAGTGCGGCACAACGGTAGCGGGTGCGGCAGCCAGCGAAAGGCATGGCGAGGGGCCGCTTTGTGTGAAATGTAAATAACCCCCAACAGAAAGGAACAAATGAGAGACCTAAAATCTTATGAGTGGAGTTTTCGAACCCTTGACAAGTTCGGTGACTGTTATGACCTAGACCATGCGGATGACATATCCAAGTGTGGCGGGCTAAATGAGGACGAAGAGTTGGAGCTTGTTCTAACCTTTGGTAATGAAGCAGATGGCATAACGCATAGGGCTTATGCGCTGGTAGATCACCGGAACTGCATATTGCCTGAAACCTTTGAGGAAAACCCTAACGGGTACAAAGTGCCACAGTACATCCGCAAGCAGTTCGATAAGTGGGTAAAACGCCATAACAATGACGTTGGTGGGTTATCTGCAAAGAGCGAGGCTAGAATGGCACAGCTTTTAGCAACACCAATAAAAGAAAGGAACCAATGCTAATAAACAGAAAAGCGGTTAAGGAGTTCGTGTTGGAAACTGCACGAGCCAAAGACGCAAGGACGCAAACCGAGTGGACTTGTGTATCAAAGGCAACCTTGGACTTCATTGAGGAAAAGGTGAAGACCATGATTAGGAAAAGCACCGACCCAAGCGTACTGCCAAGGGTGGGCAAAACCATCAAGTTCACAAATTAACATCAACGGGGGGCTTCGGCCCCCCTTCACCCATAAAAGAAAGGAACAATAATGAGTCACGGAATAGAATTAACTAACGGACGCGCCAACATGGCATACACAGGTCGCACCCCTTGGCATAACCTTGGGCAAAACATTGAGGGAGCTTTTGACGCGGAGACTGCTCTGCGTGAGGCTAACCTTGATTGGGAAGTGGAGGTTGCTCCGCTTTTCTACCAGCAACCAGTTGAACCGGGGCATCCCGATTACACGGTGACTAACCCAACCTCGCTGGTTGCCTCCACCAAGGGCCAGATCGTTCGCAGGGTTGATACCGGCGACGAGCTTGGTGTGGTTGGGCCGAAATACTCACCCCTCCAAAACAAGGATGCCTTCGCGTTCTTTGATGGAGTGTTTGGCGAGGGCAAAGCCCGCTACGAAACGGCTGGGTATCTTGGCAAGGGCGAGCGGATGTGGCTGTTGGCCAACATGACGAACAACGACCCAATTGAAATCCTGCCGGGGGATGAGGTAAACAAGTACCTCTTGCTCACAAATGACTTCACCGGGAACTACTCGGCAATCGGTTCACTCACTCCGTTGCGTGTGGTTTGCAACAATACGCTAACCGCCGCAGTTCGGGACATTATTAAGGGTGGCAACACCGTCAGGGTGAAGCACGTTGGCGATGTGAAAAACAGGTTGCAGTTCGCCGGTGAGGTGCTGGCACAGGCCGGGGTGTTCTACGATGAGGTCAAGAACCTCTTTCAGAGCTTCGCCAAGAAGCAACTGAACGGGGAGCAGACCCGGAACTACATTCACCTTTCGCTCTTTGATGACAACAAGGAATCCAAGAGTCGCTCCAAAAAGGTGGACATGGTTGAGGGACTGATGCACACGGGACGAGGCAGCGACATTGCTGGTGTTCGTGGCACGGTTTGGGGCGCTTACAATGCGGTCACGGAATACGTTGACCATGTTAAGGAGTACCGAGGCGGTGATGCCAAGAAGCTTGAGGCTTCACAGTTTGGCACAGGCCGACACCTCAAGACGAAGGCGCTCAAGCTGGGCGCAGAGATGGTGAGCTACGGTAAAGAAATCGAGCTTAACTAGGTAGATTCTAGGGCACAGGCTGGTTCGCTATTAAGATGCGAACGCGAGATTGGATACCTCGCTCAAATTCCCGCCTGTGCCCTTCTTTTTTAACCCCTAACAGAAAGGAACACATGAAACAATATTTGGTTTACAGAGGAACAGGAACCCTGATGCCAGCCGATCCGGGCGATTTTGGTAGTGGGAAATACCACACAACCGACAAGGAAAGAGCAAGACAATATGGGCCTAATGTAGAGAAGCACCACATCCAATTGAAAAACCCTTTGGTTTTGTCGGAGGAGGATGCCTACATTCAAATAACAGACAGGTTTAACACAATTCACGCAGCAGACAGAGAGGCTGCGTGCTTAAGGGCAATGGATTGGATTAAAGAACAGGGCCATGATGGCGTAGTTTCGGTGCGTCCAGATGGTAGTTGCGAAGTTGTGACCTATAAGTAAAGAGTTAAAAAGGGAAAAAAGATTAACCATTAACAGAAAGGGACAAGATGATAATATATTGCACAAATGGATACAGTAAGAAGATGGACGGAACTTTTGTGGAGGAGATTGAAGACCACCACTTTTCAAACAAGGAGGATGCTATCTGGCAAGCAAAGCGAATGAAGGAGGGCACCGTTTCACGAATTGACATTGGGAATGTGGACAAAGCGTGCGTCATAGCAATGCTCAATCAAAGGCAGTTCGCCGAGTCTTACGTCACAATTTGGGAGGACGGCGAACACATAGGGGAGGATGGTGTAAGGCTAAAATCAGAGTGGGAAAGGAGGCAGGAACTAGCATGAACGACGAATATGTTGATAACATCACAATGCCAGACGGCAGCGTTTGGCTCCAGTTGGGGTGCATTCGCAGGGGTGGGATGGATGGAAACGACCGCTATGATAAGCGCATTTTTATCAAATTGGATGAGATTGCAAGTGTTGGACATGGGTGCAACGACCATGATGATGGAGGCGTTTCTGCTGCGGTTGTCCTCAAGGGAGGGGAAACTGTCAACGTGGAGACAAACATCACCGAAACAATGGAAATCATCCAAGAGGCTACAAAAAGGCCAAGGGTGGAATATGAAAACAGCAAACACATAGTAATGAGAAAGGAACAAAAATGAGTAAACTAAAAGAGATCAAGTTCAGTTATGCAGAGTCGATGGAGAAGTTGATTATCCCGCGCTTGGTGTGGGAGCAACCAGACCATGAGGACGTAAACGGCGAGGGAGAGGCCAGCCTTATTCAGGTGCCACTCCCTGATGAGATTAGGGACTACCTCATGGAAGCTGCCACCAAAGCAGACGAGAGGCTTGAGGAGCAGGTGCCGGGGGGGACTTCGGTTGTGGTGGAAAACAAATGGCCAGACATTGCCCCCATAGACACAAAGCTCAAAAGAATAGGAGGTGAAGAATGAGTAAACTTGACGGGTTCAGGATTTACAGCACCGCAGAAGGCAAGACGCGCTTGGTTCCAACGTCAGAACCATTCAGGGAGTGGAGGGCCACGATGTGGCGATGTTCAATTGTGGACAATTCAAAAGAGGTTTACAACGACCTTTGCTCTGTCACCCAAGAGGACTGCAGGGCGAAGGTGGAGAAAGCCAAGCGCAGGGGGTGGTCTGTTAACAGGCCACCAAGGTTGATAACCGGAAAGGATTCAAAATAAATGAAAAAAAATACCAACATAAAGCTTGTCTGCAATGCAAAGGCAATGCACACTCGCCGAGTGCTAACCGACAATCGTTGCTTTTCAATATGGGCGGCTTACGCCCTGTTTTTAGCGGGGTTGTGTGGTTGGCTTTTAATCTCCACGGCGGGGTGGGAGCTAACCATAGGCATCCTTGCCATCCACTTAATCCCCTTAATGTGCCGCTTCAAGGCACCCTCACCCCGCCTGTCCTTTAACCCGTTTAAGGGAGGGGAAGATTTACTGAAGCCAGCGAGTGCTGGTGGAAGAATGGTGACGGAGGCCAAAGCCCCCGCCACCTCGCAGAAAGGAACAAACTTGCTGCGTAACTAGGCCGCAAAAAGAAAGGAAAAAATGAGTACAGAAACAAAACCAGTCAAGGCAGAAAAGCCAAAATCAGTTCAAGACCACATAAACAGCGAAGCCTTTAGGGAAAAGCTGTCGGTGGCTTTGCCAAAGCACCTGACCCCGGAGAGGTTTGCGGGGGTTGCTTTAACCCAAGTAAACACCAACCCCGCGCTGCTTAAATGCACGCAGGAAAGCTTGTTCAAGTGTTTGCTCCAGCTTGGGCAAATAGGGCTTGAGCCAGATGGTAGGCGGGCGCACTTGGTTCCTTATGGGACAGAATGCACCCTGCTTATTGACTACAAAGGTTTGGTGGAGTTGGCCCTCCGCAATGGAGATGTTGCCAGAATCCATGCCGATGTGGTTTACGAGTCAGAGATTGAGGCGGGCGACTTCATCTACAATCGGGGCAAGGTTGAGAAGCACAACAAGTCTCTGATGCCCAACAGGGGTACGGTGGTTGCGGCTTATGCCGAGGTGGAGTTCCTCAACGGATCAGCCAAGGCCGAGGTGATGACCCGCGAGGAAGTTGAGACAATCCGCTCACAGTCCAAGGCAGGAAAGAATGGGCCTTGGGTAAACCATTGGAATGAGATGGCCAAGAAAACTGTCTTCAGGCGGTTGGCCAAGTGGTTGCCTTTATCCCCTGAAATTAGGGATAGCATGGAGGGCGATGATGATTCGCAGTTCTCTAAAATGAAACGGGTTGCCCCAGCTAGGCCAATGTTCAAGCAGATTGAAACTGAAGCTGATGAGGTGGTGGCTGAAATCAAGGAGGTGGCTAATGAGTGACGAACGCAAAGGATGCCCAAGTGCATCTTCATTTGAGCGGATCATGGGTTGCCCCGGCAGTCATACCTTAAACAAGGAAGTCCCAAAGCAACCGTCATCACCGGCGGCAGCTAGGGGAACCCGTGTTCATGCTGGGTGTGCGGGGGAGGTGGGCATTGCCACCCTGCCCCGTGATGAACAGCAAACCGTTACCGAGCTACTTCAGCAGGAGGAAATCCTGCTTGATGAGTTCACCAATAAGCAAGGTTGGGCTGTTGAGGAACAACTCACGGAGCATAGGTTTTGGGCCAAGGCAACTGAATCAGAATGGAGTGGCAAGGCTGATCGGGTTTACTTGCTCCAAAAGGGCAGGGAAAAGATTGGCTTGGTGGTGGATTTTAAGTCCACCCGCTACACAACTAGCGCCGAGGAAAGCCTTCAGTTGGCTGCGTTGGCCGCTTTGGTTGATGAGCATTACAAGCGAGACTTGAGTTCCGTTCACGTTGTGCTTGTGTTCCCTGATGGATATGACCGCGCTTATTATGATGATGAAGCCCTTGAGTTGGCCGCTGATGAGTGCAAACAGTTGGTGGATCAAGCAACCATAACCTCTACCCAAAAGCGCGTCCCTTCAGAGAGCGCCTGTAAGTGGTGCGGGGCCAAGGGCATTTGCCCGGAGGCAAGGGGGAAGCTCAATGAGCTTGCAAAGATGCCGTCAACGGCAGTTGCACCCGCCGACTTGCCTCGACTTCTCAAGGTCAGTCAGGTGGCGAAACTGTTAATTCGGGACATTGAGGAACAGGCCAAGGCCATTCTAAACAATGGGGGAATGGTGGAAGGCTGGGAGCTTAAACCGGGGCACACCCGGAGCAAGATAACGGACACCGAGGAAGTCTACCGCAGGGCGGCTGTCCTTGGAATAGATGGAGAAACCTTCTCAAAACAAGTTACCATTTCAAAAAAGGACTTGGATAAGTTGGTGCGAGAGGGGCTTGAATACAAAGGAAAACAGGCAGCGGAAACGGTGGCAAATCTTTTAGAGGGATGTACCACCGACACAATAACTGCCGCATCATTAAAGGAGATTAAACAATGAGTGAATACGATAATACAAACAAAGGGGTGCTTTTCCCCAACAGCTTCAAGAACAAGCCAAATCAACCGGATGTAAGGGGTGACCTAAACATCGCGGGCATCGAGTTCAAATTGTCAGGGTGGATTAGGACAAAAAAAGGTTCAGAGGAAAAGTTTTTCTCTTTGGCAGCAGAGCGAAAAGATGCGGAGCCAGAGGCTCAACAGGATCAAGACCCCATTGGGGATGTGATGGCCCCCCCGCCACCAACCCCGGTTGAGGGACTCCCGCCGAGTGAACCCGGAGAGGAGGATGTGCCGTTTTGAGTACCATAGCAATTGACCCCGGCAAGCGGGGAGGAATCGCTTACAACTTGAGCGGCGGGGAAACCCATTCAACCTCAATGCCCGAAACCCCCGGTGACATCCTTGATGTGCTGCGAACCATTCGCGCTTTGAATGGGCCAGACGTTGAGTGTTACATGGAGGCGATTGTTCGCTATGCAGGGAAGGAGCAAGCTGGAAGCCATGCCATAGTTTATGGGCGCAACTACGGATTCATTGAGGGATGCGTACAGGCGCTTGGCATCAGGCTTCACTTTGTGCGGCCCCAAGAGTGGATAAAGGCATTGGGGCTGGGGACAAAAGGGGCATCAACAAACACAGAGTGGAAGAACAAACTGAAAGCCCACGCACAGCGGTTGTTCCCGGCAGAAAAGGTTACGCTGATGACCGCTGACGCCCTGCTCATTCTGGAATACAGCAAGGGGGTGCGCCATGAGTAGCCCATCCCGTATTAAGCCGAGGCACATAGCGGAGCAGTTTTCCCTTCCTTTAGGGGAATCATACCCCAGCACCCCCGGCTACAAGAACAAGGACAAGGCTGGGCCAAGCAGGAAGGCGGCACTCTCAATAAAGCCCCATGCCCTCAACTTGAGGGAAAAGTGCTTTAGGGCCATCAGCCAAATACCAATGACGGCAGACGAAGTGGCGCGGGCAATAGAGAAATCTATTCTGTCAGTTCGCCCAAGGATTGCCGAGTTGTCAAAGCTTGGAAAGATTGAGGATACAGGCAAACGCAGACCCAATGATAGTGGGAAGGACGCAACAGTATGGAGGAAAACAATATGACAAAACTAAAATTAGATGCACAAGGGTTACTCTCGGATTCCAGCACGGTGCTGTTTTCGCTTTCGGAACTTGGGTGCTTCATTCGTTTGAGGTGCCACTACTGGAGGGAAGGTGAGTTGCCCGCTGATACGTTAAGCTTGGCCAAGTTGGCAGGGTGTTCCGTTGGTCAGTTTCAAGATGTATGGCCAAAGGTCGGACAGCATTTTGAGGAAACGGAAAATGGGAAGTTGGCTTGCCGTGAGTTGGACAGGGACAGAGAGAAGGCAGAGCAGAAAAGTGACCGCATGAGAAAGGTTGCCAACGCAAGGTGGAAAAAGCGGGAGGTGGTGGGATGAGCAAAAATCCATCGTTTCAGTTTTACCCCGGAGATTGGTTAAGCTCTCAACGGGTAAGCCTCCTGACGTTGGAGGAGGAGGGGGCTTATGTTCGGCTGCTTTGCTACTGCTGGCAACACGGCAGCATCCCCTCTGACCCCGTACAGTTGGCGAGGCTCATAGGCAAGGGCGCAACCGTTGAACTTGCAGAAACGGTTTCCATGATGTTCCAGCCAAAGCGAATGAAGGGTGGTTCAACGTTGGTTCACGATAGGTTGAATATTATGAAAGAAGAACGCGCAGCTTGGCTTGAAAAATCTAGGCTTGGCGGCATCCGTTCTGGACAAGCTAGAAAAAAAGCCAAGGAAACCGGGGGTATTGAGACGAAGGGTGGTTCAAGTTTGGTTGAGGATTGCTTGGAACCAAAAGGCAACACTTCTACTTCTACTTCTATAGTCACACACACAGGAGAGGTTCCATCAAAGGAGGAGGTGGTGGCTTATGGAGAGTTGATTGGCTTGGTGGCATGGAAGGCAGAGGATTGGTGGTTGGGCATGGAAACGAAGGGGTGGCACATGGGCACAACAGAGGTGAGGAACTGGCAAGCTGGGTTAACCCGCGCCAAGCAGTATTGGGAAGCTGACGGCAGACCAATGCAAAGGCCGGGAAGAAATGGAAACCCCTCTGCAACCGGAACCAGCACCATGCCCCTATGGAAACGGATGAAAGTTATTGAGGAAGAATTGCAAACCCACCCCGGCAACAAGGAGTCCACCTACTACCGTTCGGACAAGCCAGAGGCGAGGGGGGAGTACAGGGCACTCAAGGCCAAATTGAATGAGTTAAGAAAAGAAGAAAGGCTGGAAGCAATGTGATGGATGTAAGCATCACAGAAGCGGTCGCATTGCCCCACAAAGGGGCATACAGCGTGTTTTTATTCTTGTCTGGTATGATGTGATGCCAAGGGGTGTTGGCTCGCTTAAACAAAGGATTTCAAGAAACGGATTCAGTTACAAAAAAGTAGTCCGAAATTAAAAAACAGAAAGGAGGAAAGAAAATGGATGAACTGAAAAGGAGAAGGGAAGCAGATTGGGACTTTCATTGGATAAGCCGACAGGATAGGTCGGCAATTTACCATTCGCTTATGGACGCAGCCAGCCAAGGCAGGAGGGGAATGCCTTACGAGTATACCCTGCTGATGCCTCCATTGTGGAAGGCTCACCAGTTTCTTTCACGGGATGAGAGGCACAGGAAGTGGAACGGATATATTTGGGAGAACGTATGAAACCAATACTCAAACAGAAAAAGGGTGGCCCCGTTTCTTGGGGGGATGCGAAGCTTGTTAAAAAGCGCAAGAAAAAGAGAAACAAGGCGTACTACAAAAACAAAAACAAAAGGAAAACCCTGACCGAGATTGAGAGATTGAGGAAGGGGATAGGGTGTGCAAGGGGTAGCCAATTGAAGGTGATAGAGGAACCGCCCGTCCAATGTCCACCCGGACAAACCCGGACGGACGCGGACGAAAACATAAAATTGACGGCGACACCGGAGGTGTTACCTTCGGCCTCGGATTCGATGTGATATGACACTTGAGATATTAGTTAAGCCAGCAAAGTTCAAAGAAGCAATCAGGCGGCTTGGTAAAAAGAAGCCCGTTGCCCGCAAGTTAAGCAGCAAACAATGGGCGGCAATGCCCACGCAAATCAGGGAGAGGGCTTACTTCACCTCCAACGTGGAGAGCATGAAGTTTCTCAACCGCTCGCAAAAGATGATAAAAGACTATCTTGCC
>Ga0098054_1001737_pt1 | contig 10679 bp, 7 predicted proteins | sample 16_taG_FD_75048 | JGI IMG/M metagenome (GOLD analysis project Ga0098054, IMG submission 75048) | Marine viral communities from the Subarctic Pacific Ocean - 16_ETSP_OMZ_AT15313 metaG | ecosystem: Environmental > Aquatic > Marine > Oceanic | place: Pacific Ocean | collected 2015-01-18
GATATGATATTGCCATATTCCAGATATGATTCCATGGGTATCAAAATCAAAAGAATAATGACTATAGATTGATACCTCTTTTTTAATGGCGGAAGCTTGCCAACGGCTATTCCCAAAGGAATTAAAATTAAAGGGTATAATTGAATTAGATAATGTCCGTTTACTTTGCCTGCCTGCATATAGGAGAGTAGGATACCCAAAATAACAACCGTTAAAATTTGAAGTTTTTTGTCTTTCCAATCAATTATTTTTAGGGTAAAACCAGCCATTAGCAGCCCTAAAATGACTATTACGAATGGCAAAGTCTTTAGTGGAGAATGGAACTTGCCTTCGGAATAGGCCAGAGGTGCTTCAAAAATGGATTCCCAGCAAACTTGGATATTCCCTTGAAGGTAATAGGGCATTATGGTGAATGCAATGGTTACGAAAAAACCTATGCCCATAAAAACTAAATTGACGATGTTCTTGGAAATTTGTTTTTTGTGAAACCCTTCGTATAAAAAATATAGGCCCAAACTCAATACGGGATAGGCCATGTTCAGTTTCGTCATCACCGAAATCCCCAAAAGAAGTCCAGAAGTAAAAAACCATTTTTGGTCATCCTTCAAAAACAAAATGTATAGGCCTGCAACAAAAAAGAAAGTACAGATATGTTCGGACATAACCCCTTGTAGGCTACCAAATAAACTTTGAAAAAAAACACAGAAGATGGCCACCCAGAACGCTATTTTTTTGGAAGTGATTTTAGTAGCAATTCCATAGGTGAATAAAGCCGTTAAAGCGACAATAAGAGAACCAAAAAGGCGTATGGCGATAAAACTCTTCCCAAATATTTTAATGATAATGGCAAAAAATAAAAAAGTCATCGGAGGCTTAAGGTCCCATAGTTGGGTATAGGGCAGATGTCCATTGGCCCATGATTGTCCCATAATAATAAAAGTGCTCTCGTCTCGATCAATGTAATCCCTAAAAAAGAAGGGGAAACGAATGATTATGGCCAGTACAACCAAAATAAGCAGGACTGTTTTCCAATCAAGATTTTGAAAGCTAAAGGAGCGGAATTTTTTAAGCACGACGGTATTCAGCTTTTTGGCCATTAATTATCATCTATGCAATATAGTTAAATTTGAATGTTTTGAGAGATTCCGCAGTGGCTTAAAAATTATCGGAAAGGGATAAAAAACACCTTTGGCACCCTTTGACTCAGCACTAGACCAGTCCCGTTAGGAGAAAAGCTAAGGGCGAGGCAGATGCCATCTTGTTTAAAGCTCAGCCCGAAGCAAAAGAAATAGAAGCTCAAGAGACCATTTAATAATGGTCTCTTTTTATTTTAAACAGCTGCCAACTGAAGGTAGGCTTGCTTTAACTTTTCAATTACGATTTTAAGTTCTTCCTTGTTTAGATGTCCATAACCAAAACGGATAGCACAGGTGTTTTTATCTTGATAGAGAATGGTTTTAGGTAAGAATAAATCTAATTGCTCTGCTTTTTCGGCTAGTTTTACTAGTGATATGGGAGTTTTAAATTGTAACCACATGGCAAGCCCACCAGAAGGTATTTGCCAATCAAGGATATTGGCAAAGTGCTGCTTTAATAAAGCACTTAAAGCATCTCTACGTTGTTTATAGGTAACTATATTTTTTTTCTTGAGCCGGTATATTTCGCCTTCTGATATCAATTCAGAAAGCATTTGTTCCTGTATTAAATCTCCCTGGGTATCCAATAATTGCAAGTAATTTTTGGTTTCGGCAATTACCTGTTCTGTAGCCACTACAAAACCCGTATGAAAACTCGGAAATAAAGACTGTCCTAGTTTACCCAAATAAATAATATTTCCGTTGGCATCTGCACTGGCCATGGGCAACATGGAAGAGCCTTCAAACTGAAAGTCATGGTCAAAATCGTCCTCGATTATGGCAAAATCGTGAGTTTTGGCCAATTGCAGTAACTGCAACCTTCTCTTGGTGCTTAAAGTTATTGTTGTTGGATAGTCCCTGTTGGAGCAAACATATATGCAACGAATGTTCTTATGTATAAAATGTTCATTTATGTATCCAATATCCAAACCTTCGTCATCTACGGGCACGGTTTTTATTTTTGCCCCCGCTTGCTGAAATATCATATTGGCCACATAATTGCTCAGTTGTCCAACCAGCACTAAATCGCCAGGATTAATTAGCACTTGTGAAACGATGTATAGGCTCATTTCCGTACTACGTGTATTTAATAAATTGGTTGGTTTTATATGAAATCCTCGTGTGGCATTTAAGTAATTGCAAAATTGCGTGCTAAAAAAGGAAGGGATTAAAGCACTTGTTCCGTTCCATTTGTTAATCAGTGGCTTTCGTTTCATTGCAGCCCTATACCACCTAGAAAATTGGTGCACGGGATGTAAACGCAAATCGGGCTTGCCATCACTTATAGCATATTTAGAAGAGGTTTCTTCCTTGGTAGATGCAAGGTGAAAGGATTGCTGGAACGGGAATCCTGGACTTTTTGGATACTCGTATGCCTGATTGATGTGCTGCGTACTTGCCTTAATTTTTACATTGGAATCTTCCGGAACCACCACAAAAGTTCCTTTATTGGGAATAATGTTTACCCATCCTTGCGAGGCCAGTTCATCATAGATGGCCACGGCAGTATTGCGGTGGACGTTCAATAACTCACTTAAAACCCGTGTCCCGGGTAATTTGCTGCCTTTTTCCAAATAGCCTCGTTGTATGGCGTTCATGATTTGCTGTGCCACTTGCACGTATACAGGCTGTACAATAGACTTGTCTATGGATACTAGCTGGACCAACAAATCAAAAACCGGACTATTCATTGTTTTAAAAGTGGACTAGTTTAATCGTCCGGAAAGTTAGGACTTTTGCAGCATTAATTTAAATGACTTAAAAACATACGTTACAAGTTCAAATAATGAAGAAATCAATTTTATTTTCTGCGATTTTAATGGCCGGTGCTTTTCAAGTACAAGCACAACAGGACGATGCTGTTAAGGTAGATTCGTTAAGCGAAGTTGTAGTAACCGCAAACCGAATCAACCTTCCATTTAAGGAAAATTCTAGAACTATAAACATAATGACCTCCAGTGATATTAAAAATAGTGCAGCGGTTAATGTTGCGGATTTATTGCAACAAGTTGCGGGCGTAGATATTAGAAGACGCGGTACAGGTGGTAGCCAAGCAGATTTGTATATAAGAGGTGGTGGTTTTGACCAAACCTTAGTATTAATAGATGGCGTTAAAATGGACGATGCGCAAACGGGTCACCATACCATGAACGCAGCTTTGCCATTAGAGGTTATAGAAAGAATAGAAATTATAAAAGGCCCTGCAGCACGTGTTTTTGGACAAAACGCCTTTGCTGGGGCCATCAATATCATTACAAAGAAGAATTTGAATAATTCCGTTTCCCTAAACGTAGAAGCAGGATCTTTTGGACAATTAAATGGTAGCGTAACCGCTGGTGTGGATAAGGAAAACTCGTCTCATATAATACATGTGGGAAGGGTAACATCTGAAGGTTATAGAAATAACTCAGATTACGATAATGGTAATTACTTTTTAAAAAGCATTTTCAATAAAAATGCACAGCCTATTGAAATGACAGCTACTTTCTTGGAGCGCAATTTTGGGGCTGAGAACTTTTACACCACCAATTCTACGTTTAACGAGTACGAAGAAACCCAAAATAGCCTTTTGGCGTTTTCTACTACCTTTAAGAAAAACAAGCTAAAAATACAGCCAAGAATCTATTGGAAGCGTAATCAAGATTTATTTCTATTAAGAAGAAATGAACCGGGTTTTTACAGAAACATGCATATTTCTAACAAGATAGGCGTAGAAACCAACGCTTCTTATGCATCTAAATTAGGAATTACTGGTTTTGGGGTAGAACTTTCTAAAATATACCTTAGAAGTAACAACTTGGGTAACCGAAACCGTTCCATGTCCAATGTGTTTTTAGAACATCGTTTTAGCATTGCAGACAACAAGCTGGACATTACTCCTGGCGTAGCATTAACCTATTTTTCAGATTTTAAGTTTCGTGCTTTTCCTGGATTGGATTTAGGTTATAATCTTACCAATAATTTCAAGGTGTATGGTAATATTGGTTATACCTACCGTATACCAACTTACACGGATTTGTTTTACAATGATCCTGTTACAAGTGGTAATGCAAATTTGGAACCAGAAGAAGCTTTTGCACAGGAATTTGGGGTAAAGTATACCACATCCAAATTTAATGCTAGTATTGCTGTTTTTAATAGAGATGCAGACAATCTAATAGATTATGTAAGAAACAATGTTGCTGAGGATGTGTTTGTGGCAACAAATATTACTGAGGTAAACACCAAAGGCTTGGAGTTAGACGCTGCTTATAATTTTAAATTTAAGGACTATACCCAAACATTAAGTGTTGGCTATGCGTTTTTGGATGACAATATTTTAGATCAGAATGAAGAATTGTCGCGTTACTCTTTAAATACGCTTAAACACCAATACACCACACGTTTAAGTACGCAATTGTTCAAAAACGTACGTCAAAATATAATTTACAAATATGCAGAGCGTACTACGGGGCAAACGTATAATGTTTGGGACGCTTCATTGGCTATCAAAGTAAAGCAGACAGAGTTTACCATTACTGCAAGCAATATTTTCGATACAGATTACATAGAGTCTGGATTTGTTCCAATGCCGCCAAGTAATGTGCTTTTCGGTCTGCGTTATAGTTTTAAATAGGCGCAACAATCCATGGAAGACCAAAAACCTGTGGAAATTTGGGAGATGATCCGTATGGTGGCCACTACCCGAATTATAATGCCAAAAACACAGGTGAGGCTATCCACCGGAAGAACCGAAATGAGTCGCGAAGGTCAGGCCATGTGTTTCTTTGCTGGAGCCAACTCCATTTTTGCAAGAGATAAGTTGCTTACCATTCCAAACCCCGATGTAAATGAGGATATGGCGCTCTTCAAACAATTGGGACTAAATCCACAAAAGGCATTTAAAAGCTTTTATTAATTTAGAGGTTTAAAATTCCTTGAAATTTTGAAGCTGAACCTTGAACAGATACCTCGGGAGAAGACCCTTTCGAAGAAAGAGTTTCTCCAAAAATATTTCAAGCCTCAAAAGCCAGTTGTTATTGAGCGCTTTATTGGGGATTGGCCTGCATATTCTAAATGGAGCTTAGATTATGTAAAAGAGGTGGCTGGTGAAAAGGAAGTGCCCCTTTATGACGACAGGCCAGTAAAGCACGACGAAGGCTTTAATGAGCCACATGCCAAAATGAAGATGGCTGACTATGTGGACCTTTTAAAAAGCGGCCCTACCAAATATCGAATCTTTCTTTGGAACATTTTAAAAGAGGTTCCCGAGCTTCAAAAAGACTATTCTTATCCAGATTTTGGATTACGTCTTATGAAAGGATTGCCCATGCTCTTTTTTGGTGGAGAGAACTCGCATACCTTTATGCATTATGATATTGATTTGGCAAATATTTTCCATTTTCATTTTGAGGGAAAGAAACAATGTATCCTGTTTTCGCAATCTGAAACCAAGTTTTTATACAAGATTCCCCATTCTTTGATTACGAGGGAGGATATAGATTTTGCAGACCCTGATTTAGAAAAATGGCCGGCTTTGAAACATGCCAAGGGCCATATTACCCATTTGGAACATGGGAATATCCTTTATATTCCCGAAGGGTATTGGCACCATATGAAATACATTACCCCGGGATTTTCAATGAGTCTGCGGGCGATTGCCAGAAAGCCAAAGAATTTTGGAAAGGCAGTCTATAATATTTTTGTGATGCGGCATTTTGATAATCTCATGCGTAGACTTAAGGGACAAGAATGGATTGATTGGAAAAATGAAAAAGCTGTGGAGCGTACGCAAAAATTATTGTTGCAACAGTAATGGCTCACTTGATAAGCTCATTGGCTTTTTCGTACACCAAATGACTTTCCCATCCTCGATATAAAAGGTAATCAGCCAACTTTTTCTTTTTTTTAAAGCTATTGGTTTCCTTGATTTGGCTCAAACGTTTTCTGGCCAATTCATCAAAAGTTTGGAGGTAATCCTCGTTTGTGATTTCTGCAAGAGCACTTTTAATGTTATAAGGGGAAATATCACGAAACTTAAGCTCCCGAATAATACGGTTTGCCCCCCACTTTTTAATATTGAATTTACCTCTGGCAAAGGCCTTTGCAAAGCGTTCTTCGTTGAGATAGTTTTCTTGGATGAGGTGTCCCAAAATTTGATCTATGGCCTCAGGAATCATGTTCATACCCCTTAACTTCTCCGTAACTTCCTTATGGCACCGCTCTTGGTAGGCGCAGTAATGCTCCATTTTTTTAGTGGCTTCTTGGATGGAGTAAAATTTTTGGGAAGAAAATCCTGAATGCATTTATGTTTATTTTTTTGATACCACAATCAACCTATCCGAAAAAGTGAGTATGGTTTTACCATTTTCCGTTGTTGTTTCTGAATTGCCTTCTGATACAATATATTCTCCTTGGGGTAAAATGAGTTTAATTTTCCAGTCTGTTTTTGTTTGTTGTATTTTAATTTGATGGGATTCTTTGGATTTTGTGTGCCATATCGAAATCTTGTTGTCTCCCACATTTACATCTTCCAATGAAGCATCATCCCATCCTGAAGGCATTTGGGGTTCAATTATAATAACTTTTTTGTGTGACAGAGGTTTGATTCCAAAGAACTGGTTTATAATAGGTACTGCAAATGCGTAAATGTTCCATGCCTGGGTCATCATACCATAGTCTGGAGAAACCTCGTAGATACTTCCGGGTAGTGCGTAGCTAAAGGAACGAGATATCCTTTTTAAGTAATCGAGGGCTTGGTCGGGACGGCCATAATTATTTTCTGCAACCGCCTGCACTCCCGTGGGTAATGTCATTACGGCACCGGTATAAGAAAATACCTTACTTCCCTTAAAGGAGCCAGAGTCATCACCAGCTGTCTCATCGCGATCAATACCTGTCACGAACACCCCGAAAGGATTGGTGAATTTCCTTGCATTGTCCAAAGCCAATATTGCTTTTGTAGAATCTGCTATGCCCATTTCCATGGGGGTATTCACGACCCAGTTGTGATAAAGTACAGAGGGTCTGGGTTCATCGGATGGATTACGTAAAATTTGTTGTTTTGTTGCTTCAAGTTCTTCAACTGCCCATGGTTTGTTCAACGTATCGGCCCTTACCAAAGCATCATCTATTAAATGCAATGCTTGTTGGTCGGTTCCAATAAAATCTGCGTAGGATTGAAAAGTTTCTGCCCAAAATTCAGTGTTTATTTTCTCCTTTAGCTGATTCGCCAATTTCTGATATTCTCTGGCCAATTCAGTTTCGTTCAACTCGCTGGCCATAAGTGCGGCATCTGCAAAAGCTCTTTGCGTATAGGAGGCCACGTCTATCATTTCACTATTAAGACCGTGTATTTCCATCATACCAAAACCATCAGGAAATAGATTTTTGTTAGCATCATTTTCCTCCAATAACCATTTCAAACCTTTTTTTATCGTTGGAAAATATTTTGCCAGAAATTCTTTATCGCCGTTCCATTTATAGATTTCCCATATCAATGATGCAAATTGGGGAGTTTCATTGATATTTCCTTTATTGAAAACAACACCGTTGGTGGACATTTCGTGAAATATTCTACCATTATTGTTTACCGCCATTGAAACACTATCCAAAAGCTGGACGGTATTCTCTACAATCTCGTCCTGACCAATCGCCATATACCCTTTAAGCGCATACTCACTATCCGTACCAAAGTACCATGGATAATCAGGGATACCTGCGCCAATGCCTGAACCAATTTCAGGAATTGTTCGTACAAGCCAGTCACAATTATATTTTAACCATTCAAATGTTTCTTGCAGGTGCTTGTCGGGAATGGTTAATTTTGACTGGTTTACCAGTTGCTCATAACGAGCTTTTTTTGCTTTGGCCAACGGAACAATGTTCTCGAGAATGTTGTTATAGCTGTTAATTGCATCTTCACGAGAAATATATGATCCGGTTAAGGCAAAATTTAGGGTTTTCTTCGATTTAGCAGGAATCTCAACTACATATTCAAGCGCATTGGATGCACCGTTGGACTTGTTCGGCTCTTCAATCACTTTCGAGGAAATAGGTGCTTGGTCAGACCCAAAAACAGTATACCATGAATTTAAACTGTCTTTGACTACCCAATAATTTTCTTCTAAAATAGCTGAATCCTTCGAGTCAATCATATTTGAGCGCTCCCCCAACCAAGTGGGACGCAAGTTGGAATGACCAACAAAATTTACATAGCTTTTAACGCTTTCCTTTGCGTTATTTTTGATAATAAACTGAACAAAAATACCCTGGACATTATCAGGAACAAATTGAATCCTTTCAACAACAAGACCGTCTTTTTCAAATTTGAATATGTGTTTGTTTGCATAGGGGTAGTTTATAAACTCAGAGGCCTTGTTCAATTTCAACACTTTATTGCTAACCGCCATCTCCACATCGAAGCCATCCATTAGTTTTATGGGATGATTCCAAATTCCACCCATTTCTCCTTTAATATGCCAACCTAGAGTAGGAAAGGTTCCATCTTGATGGCCAACCATGTATACTCTGTCCCCGGCAGTGACGTAAGGCGAGTTTAAGTAGGTTTCTTTCCCTTTAATATTGGGAGATTCATCCAATATATTTGACATTGTATTCTCTGTCTGAGAGGAACATGCCATAATCAAAATACTAAATAAAAGGAAGGTTGGCGTTTTCATTTTTAGAATGCTAGGATATCAAAAATACTGCTTTGCGCTAAACTTGTAAAAACAAAAAAAGCGACCCCATTGCTGGAGTCGCTTCGTATTATGGTCTTATTGTTTTGCCGTCTTTGTCCTTAAAATGATACTCAAGGTACTTATAGGCATCCCGAGGTTGGATTTTGATCCATTTCTTATAGGTTTTGAACCATTTGGAACGGATAGAAGGAAATCCCTTAGTAAGGTAAGCGGCAATAAACGGATGAATGTTCAATACAATTCCGTTGTTTTTGCCCTTTTGCTTTAGGATTCGCTCTAAATCCACTTGAATTTTATCAATCAAGACGATGGGAGCTTCCACTTCGGCGCCCGATACGTTCGGGTTTTCCTCACTGGTTTTAATATTCATTTCCGGACGAACCCTTTGTCTTGTAATCTGTACAAGACCAAATTTACTGGGAGGCAAAATTTTATGCTTTGCCCTATCGTCCTTCATTTCGTCCCTAAGGTGGTCATACAACTTTCGTCTGTGGTCACCTTTGGTCATATCAATAAAATCTACCACGATGATTCCGCCCATGTCGCGCAAACGTAATTGTCTTGCAATTTCGGTTGCAGCCAATAGGTTTACTTCGAGTGCGGTATCCTCTTGGTTTTTTGCCTTGTTAGAGCGGTTACCACTGTTTACATCTATAACGTGCAAAGCTTCGGTGTGCTCTATAACAAGGTAAGCCCCGCGGCTCATGGATGCTGTTCGGCCAAAAGAGGTCTTGATTTGACGCTCTATCCCAAATTTTTCAAAAATTGGTGCCGGACCGGTGTACAACTTTACAATGGATTCTTTTTGAGGTGCAATTTCATGCAAATAATCCTTGATTTGGTTGTAGAGTGTTTCTTCATCAACATGTATTCCGGTAAAGGAATCGTTGAAGACATCCCTAAGGATGGATGACGCCCTGTTTAGTTCCACCAAAACTTTGGATGGATGCGACGCCCTTTGCAATTTCTTGCACATGTTTGTCCATTTGGAAAACAAGTTCTGAAGATCTTTATCCAGCTCCGCAACCTTTTTGCCTTCTGCTACGGTACGTATAATTACTCCAAATCCCTTGGGCTTAATACTTTTTACAAGTCTAATAAGTCTGTCCTTTTCTTCCTTGCTCGCTATCTTTTGTGATACCGAGACTCTATCGGAAAAAGGTACCATGACCAGAAAACGCCCGGCTATGGAAAGCTCAGAGCTGATTCTTGGTCCCTTTGTTGATATGGGTTCTTTTACTATTTGTACCAGTAGTGACTGATTGGCTTTTAGCACATCGTTAATGCTGCCATTCTTGTCAATGTCTTTTTCAAACGGAAAATTTTTCAGGGAGTAATCTTTTAGTTTCCCTGTTCTAGCTTGTTTAATGAATTTTAACATTGAAGATAGTTGCGGGCCTAGGTCATGGTAATGCAGGAACGCATCTTTTTCATAACCTACATTGACAAATGCTGCATTTAGGCCTGTAACGGGTTTTCTGATCTTGGCTAGGAAGATATCCCCTACGGAAAAGTTATTATTGTCTTCTTCTTTGTGTAATTCTACTAATTTTCCATCCTTTAGTAAGGCAAAATCGACTGCATCGGGCGTAGATCTTACTATTAATTCTCTATTCACCTGAATCGATTTTTATTTATCCCACATGAATTTTGGGATAAATGATTAAACAATATATAGTATCGGTTATTTTTCGAACCGATTGAAATTCGTTTATTGAATCTCTATGTCAAAGAACGTGATAGGGTAAAACGAAAAAGTAGTTGAAACAACTACTTTTTCTTGTGTCGGTTAGCTCTTCTGCGCTTCTTGCGCTTGTGCGTAGCTACCTTATGTCTTTTTCTTTTCTTTCCACTCGGCATA
>Ga0098054_1001741_pt1 | contig 10673 bp, 5 predicted proteins | sample 16_taG_FD_75048 | JGI IMG/M metagenome (GOLD analysis project Ga0098054, IMG submission 75048) | Marine viral communities from the Subarctic Pacific Ocean - 16_ETSP_OMZ_AT15313 metaG | ecosystem: Environmental > Aquatic > Marine > Oceanic | place: Pacific Ocean | collected 2015-01-18
CAAAACAAGAGCTATCTGATGGAATGGATAGAGTATTTGATACGTTAGATAAGATTGAAGAAAAACTGGACAAACTGTTCGAGGTTAAATAATGGCAAAAAAGAAAAATAAAAGAACTAGACAAAGACAACGCTATGGTGGACCTTCACGTTTAGATATGCGTAAAGGTGGTCGTGTGGCTTTTCAACGTGGTGGTCTAGAAGAAGAGTTATTACAACAGCCTGCCCAACAACCTGTTGAAATGGGAAGACAACCTATTGAAATGCAGCCTATTACAGAAGCTCCGGTAATGCCTGTACAACCTACTACACAACCTGTACAGCCTGCTCCACAGCCAGTTGAAATGGGAAGACCTGTAGTACCTACACAACCTATAGAATATTCAGAAGAAGAATTAGGAAGAGAAATAAACATAAACCCTGATAATATTCGTAATGTTCGTATGCCCGGCGGTAGTAATATAAGAATACCTCCGGGTGGTGGACCTCTTCGTGATAAAGATGGTAATCTTATAAACGACAATACTTCTTCTTCAGATTCTAAAGACCAGTTTGAAAAAGAACGTGGAGAAAGGATTATTGATACTGGACGTAAAGTTCAAGATATTGCATTAGGAAAAAATATTCCTATAGCTGAACAAGAAGTACAAAAAATAAAAAAAGGACCTGATTCTCAAGCTTTACAACTAGATGATAGAACTGGAGTAACAGCTTCAACATTAGATTTTGCAGGTTCTGAAAATGTAAGAGAAGCAGATACTACTTCTGCTACTGCTGCAGCTCCTATTACAACATCAACTATGGATGCTGCTCAAGTAGATACAAATGTAATGGTTGATGCTGCTCAAGGAAGAGTATCAAATGAATCTTTAGCAGAAGCTGCTAATGTTACAAGAGTACCTACAATAGATGCAGCCAATGTAGAAATTCCTGTAGGAGCGCTTACTAATAGAGTTGTAGGAACTTTAAGTGAAGAAGCTAAAGCTATAGCTGCAAATAATATTGGAACAAATCTAGCTAGAATTACACGAGCAAAAAAACAATTAAGTAATGCAGGATTAAGTGATGCTGAAATAAATCAATTAGGTAATAACCCTGATATATTAGAAAGCCAATTAACTGATTTTAATGAAACACAACGAGGAATTATTGAAGGTTTACCACAAGAAGCACTTGTCTCTACACAAATTAATAGTTTATTAGAAGGAGTTGAAAATAATAATATACCTACATGGGCAAGTCCTGCTGTGTCCGCAGTAGAACAAATGTTAGCTCAAAGAGGTTTAAGTGCATCAACAGTAGGAAGAGATAATTTATTTAATGCTATTATACAAGCGGCTTTACCAATAGCTCAAAGTAATGCACAGGCTATACAACAATCTGTATCGCAACAAAGAAATATTGAATCTCAAGTAGCAGAAGCTAACGCTCAAAGAAGACAACAGACAGCAACACAAAATGCTCAGAATGTTTTTAATATGGATATGGCTCAGTTTAGTTCTGACCAACAAATAGCATTATCTAATAGTAAATTTTTACAAACTGTTGGTTTAACAGATGCTTCTATGGAACAACAAGGAGTTATGCAAGATGCAGTATTAATGTCTCAAGCCAATTTAACAGAAGCAGATTTTTATCAAAAAGCTCAAATACAAAATGCACAAGCTTTTCTTGGTATGGATATGGCTAATTTAAATAATCAACAAACTGCAAATGTTTTAAAATCTCAACAAGAAAATCAAAGAGTATTAAGTAATCAATCAGCAACTAATGCTGCTGCACAATTTAATGCTACTAGTGAAAATCAAACAAGACAATTTATGGCTTCTCTTCAAACACAAGTAAGTCAATTTAATGCTCAACAATCTAATGCTATTTCTCAATTTAATGCACAGTCTGCTAATGCAGCAGAAGCAAGAAGACTAGCAAATATTGCAGATGTTAATAAAACTAATGCAGCAATTTTAAATCAAACTGCACAATTTAATGAATCAATAGATTTTCAAAGAAGTCAATTTAATTTACAAAATGCACAAGCTATAGAACAATCTAATATTTCGTGGAGAAGAAAAGCTAATCTTGCAGATACCGCAGCACAAAACGCAGTAAATCAACAGAACGCTCAGAATGCTTTTTCTTTAACTTCGTCTGCTCAATCGTTTTTATGGCAAGAATTAAGAGACCAAGCTGATTATGATTTTAGATGGGCTACAGATTCAGCCACAAGAAAAACAAATGCTATGATAGCTGCTGCTAGTGCAGAAGGTGATGCTGCAAAAACATGGTCTAATAATTTTGATAAAGCGTCAGGAGTTCTTGACAGAATATTTGGAGGATAATAATGGGATTACTTAGTAAAGTATGGAAAGGTATAAAGAAAACAGTTAAAAAAATTGGTAAAGGAATTAAAAAAGTTGTTGGTAAAGTTGCAGGAGTTTTTGGTAAACTTGGTATTGTAGGTCAATTAGCACTTGGATTTTTAATGCCTTATGCTTTAGGAGCTATGTCTAGTTTTGCATCGGCAGCTTTAGGTAAAGTAGGAACATGGTCTGCTACATTAGTTAAAAGTTCTAATGTATTTGCCAAAGCAGTTGGATATGGATTAAAAGCTGTACATAAAGTAGGAACAACTCTTGGTAAGATGTACACAAGTGTTACTGATACTATTTCAGCAGGTATAGATAAAACAAAAGAATTTTTTGGAGCAGGACCAACTGATAGTATAGATATTACAAAAGATTTAAACGCTAAAGTACAAACAAATATAGATGCAGATATTACTGCTAAATTAAATAAAACAATAGATGCAACAGGAGCAGTTAAACCTGCTAGTTTTGCTACAGATACTGCTTTAAGTGGAGAAAAATTAGTAAAATTTGATACTACATTACCAACAGAGTCTTTATTAAGTCCAGATAAAATAATAGCTGATATAACTCCTAGTGCAGTTACAGAAACAGTTACATCTTCTACAAATATATTTCAAGACATAGGTACAGGAGTTAAAAAATTAGCAGGAGATGTTAATGTATTTAATCCAGAATCACAAATAAGACAAGACATTGCAGACTTTAGTGCATATGATTATGCTAAGACAACAGCAACCGGAGCAGTAGAACAAGCAGTTGTGGGCGGAGCAGTTACTGCAGGTAAACAAAAAGTAGCAAGTGCTTTAGGTTATAAAATTCCTAATAGCAATCAAACATATATTAATTTACCAGAAATGCAAGGAGCTAAAACTAATATTGGTAAATATAATGAAGCATCATTATGGGCACAAACTAACGGAAATAGTTTTATAACTCAAAGTTTTAGACCTAGAGATTATATTGCAGAAGCTTTTGGAACTAGCAATGAAGTACAGGATTACTTCAATGCAATTAAACCAATACAACCAATAGGAGTTGCTTAACATGGCATTAGAAGAATTTGACCAAGCAGGTGTAGATGCAATTGGAGGAAATTTAGGAAGACCTATTCCGGGGCAGTCTTTAACTACTAGTCCTGAAGAGGCTCGTCCTTTTGAACAACCTCCTGAGTTTACAGACTTTAGAGATGCATTAGATTTTATGACTAGTGAATTATTACTAGAAGAAAATTTAGTTCCTTTATTACAATCTATGGGAGCAGGAGTTCCTATTGTAGATATAGTAACTCAATTAACTTATGTAGGGTTTAGAGAAGGTAAATGGAATCCAGACATGGTTTTATTATTAGTTGAACCATTAGCATATGTGTTAATTGCTTTATGTGAAAAAGCAGGCATAAAAGATTTTGTTATTTATGGTGGAGAAGACCAAGATGATACAGAAGAAGATGAAACAGAAATAAGAAATTTAAAACAAAATAATTTAGAAAAACTTGCAAAAGATAAACTTGGTAATGTAACAACAGTACCTGAAGGTGCATTACCTAAAGATATTATGGAAGATATACAAGAAGCAAATGTAGCAAGTTTATTAGAACCAAGTAATGAACCTAAAGAATTAAAAAGTTTATTAGCTTGATAGGAGATAAAAATGGCAAGATATGATGTAGAAGGAGATGTTCAATTTGTTCAACAACAAATGGATAGTGCTCGTCAGTATAAAACTGAACAAGCAAAAGAAGAAGATGACTTTGCTAAAAAATTATTTATATTAGATACTTTTGTAGCAAGACCTATAGAAGCTGCAATTAATAAAAATGCTGCTACGGCTGATGCACAACAATCTTTTAAAAAAGGTTTTTATGAAGATTTAACTACTAGAGCACAAACAATTAGAGCACAAGATGCTGAAAGACTTGCTTCTGGAAAAAGTAGATTACAATATTTAGAAGAAACTAGATTTGAATTATTAAGTAAACAAGCAGCAGAAACAATGCCTCAAGCAGATTTAACTTTAGTTCAAAGAAGTTTAAGAAAACAAGCCAAACAATATGCTAAAGATAATATAAAAGAATACAATACATTAGTTGATAAAATGTCTAGAGTTCCTTCTTTTGAAGAGTTAGATGCTAACTATGAAGCATATAGTGACATTCCTAGAGATGGTACAGCGTGGATAATAAAAGGAGTTAAGAATACAATTAAAGGACAAACTAAAGAAACTATAGAAGCAGAGGGTAAAAAATCTAAAGATGCTTTTTATGGTTCTCCTATGTTTGAAAAGTATAGTCAACTTGAAGATTCTATTAAAAACTTTGATGCTCTTACAGGAAAAGGAGATGATATATTAGCTATACTAAAAAAAGCAGAAGAAGAAAGTTTAATTAAAGGTAAAATTATTCCTGAATTAGCTAAACAAATTACAATACCTGTAGAAGATTTAAAAACAGGAGTTAAAACTACAGAAACTGTAATATCAATTGCTAGGCAAAATCCTAGCACAGGAGAGATAGAATATACAAATAAAAGTTTAGGAACAAGTTCAGAACTATTACCTGATAGTATTATTAAACTAAGTGATATAGATAGTTTTATTGATACTGTTAAACCTCAACATAGAGATAAAGCTAGAGAGTTATTAACATCTAATGGTGGAACTAGAGAAGATTATCTTGCTTTTATTGAATGGAGAGATAGTGATTATAATGTCTTAGATGTAGATTGGAAAGATGAAAAAGATATTGATGCTGCATTCCCGGGATGGTACTCTACTCAAATTAAATACGCTCAAGGTGCTAATGGTAGTTTCTTAGCAAAAGAAATTGGAAGAACGGGTGTTTGGGAAATACGTGCAGATAAACGTGCAGAAGCAGAGTTTTTAGGATTAGATGAAAAAACTATGAGAGAACAATTTGTTTTAAATGGTAGTAAAGCATCTCAAAGTTATACAAATACTCAACAAGCTTTAACTTTAGGTTCTTTAATAGATGATGATTATTTAGATATTAGTAGTATTTTTAGTACAAATCCTCAACAATCTTATTTAACGCAAGCATTAGGTCCGCAAGGAATTTTAACATCTGTGTATCAACAAGAAATTACAAAAAATCCTAATGATGTTGTAAAACTTCCTCGTATAGATGACGCTTCTAAATTCTTTCCTAATTCAGGTTTAACAGGAATTTATGATATCGCTTTTTCAAAAACTGAGAATAAATATTATTTAAAGAAAATATAATATGTCAACAAGTCCATTTGAAAATCCTGACCACGTAGAATATATACGTAACAATTACAATCCTACGTATCAATTAACTAAATCAGAAGCTCTTACATATGCAACAGGTATGGGAGCTAGTGATTCTGCTCGTGGTATTAGTCAAATGTTTTCTAACGCTATTGGGTGGGATACTGCATCAGAAGCTTTAAAAAAGAAAGATAAAAAACTTAGAGCTGTTTTTGAACATCCTGAATTTGGAACAGAAGCAATGATTGCTTTTTTAAGTAGTGCTATTGTAGCAGACCCAATTACTTATGTTCCTATTGTAGGATGGATGTCTAAAGGAAAAAAAGCTAAAACTTTATATGATTTTACAAAGTATGGTACTGCTAGTGGAGCTTTAGTATCTTCTTTAGGTTATGTACCTGAAGACTTAGATGGATTTGTAGTAGATAAAGACGCTCCTACACTTGCGAAAAGAGCAGAATATACAGTTTTAGGGGGTGCAGGTGGTGCTACTATAGCAGCTTTAGGTGGTAAAATTGTAAATAAAATTCAAGTAGCTAGAGGTAAAGGAAGTATTTTTGGAGAACCTGATGAAGTAGTATCTAAATCTAGTTCAGCAGATACTCCTCCTTCTGTTTCATCTGAGCCTTTAAAACTAGGACAAACAGTTAGAGCACCTGACAGAAATAATGTAGGTACTATAATTGATATCGATGAAGAAAGTGGTACTGCTGTTCTTAGATTTGTAAATAAAAAAAATGGAACTACTGCTACTAAAAAGTTTACGTTAGATGAATTACAACCTCCAAAGCCGGGTCAAGCTAGACAAACTCCTTCTAATGTAAAAGGGGATGATGCGGCTGAACAATCTTCTGAAATTAAATTTATTGTAGATGAAGAGTCAAATCCTAAAACTTTATTGTATAAAACTGTGGATAAAGTTACAGGAAAAATGTATACAATTAAACGAGCTCTTAACGAACAAAATAAAGTAATTGAAGGTCAATGGGAAATTATTATTCAACGTAGACAAAAAGTTAAAGTTAAAGGACGAAAAAGAAAAAAAACTAAAGTTGTTTATGAAGATACTAAAATTACAGGAAGCTTAGAAGAAGCAAAAGCTTTTGTAAAAAAACAAATTAGAGAAGCTTTACCTTCAGAACCTGCCCCAAGTAAAATTATAAAAAATATAGCAGATGATTCTGGGAAAAAACCTGACGAAAGTGCAGGTGCATATATAAATCCTTTTTTAAAACAATACCAAGATTTATTAGGTAGCCCTATAAAAAATTTAGTCTTTAATAATATTGGAGAATCTTTATCAGCTATAGGTGGTTATACTTATGGATATAGTTCAGTAGATGACCCCAATGCTACTTATGCTGAAAAAGTAACAACTGGATTAGCTTATAGTTTCGCTGCTGCTGCAGGAACTAAAGGTTTAAAAGCTATTGATAATAGATTTAATCAAAATGCACTTACTGATGTAATTTCTAGAGGAATAATTGATGGTTACAAACTAGATGATTCTTATTTATTATTACGACAAGAGTTTAGAAATGAGAAAAGTACTATTAATCATAAATTTTTACAACTACAACAAGAAATATCAGAAAAACTTTCTCCTGAAGAAAGTAAACTTTTATGGCAATTTATGGTTGGAGAAATAGATGATATATCTCCTGAACTATTATCTATTAATAATAAAGCAAGAGAACAAATAACAGAGTATGCTCAAGAATTAGTAAATTTAGGTTTACTTGATGAAACAATATTTCTTAAAAATATTAATACTTATTTAAAACGTAGTTATTTAAAACATAAAAAAGACAAAGGTACTAGAGTTTTTGATACAAATAATCAAATTCGTTTAATAGGAGATGAGTTAAAACCTAGAGGAATGACAGATGAAGTAAGTGTTAAAGCTTTTAATAACCCTGAATCTGCTTGGCAAAAAGAAGGATGGGAAATTTTACAAGAATTAAAAGGAGATAAATTAAAAGTTAGAAGAGATTATACAAAAGCTGAACGTATTGACATGGAAGAAATAGAAGATGCTTCTTATGCTTTAGCTGAGACAGGCAGACTTTTTGCTAATGATATTGCAACTGGTAGATTTTTAAATAAAATAGCAAAACAATATGGAATTGATGAGGCTGACTATAAATTATTACCTGATATTGATAAAAAAAATTACGAAAAATTAGGTGAAGAATTTATTAAAGGAACTAAAAAACCTAAGTACGGAAACCTTAGTGGAATGTATGTTCCTAAAGAAGTAGCTACAGATATTAAACATGTTTTTAGTTTTTCTACAGAGGGTGAGCAAACTTGGAAAGTATTTGGAAGAGAGTTAGATAGTTTACAAACTCTCTGGAAAAAATTTAAAACAGTATGGAATCCTGCAACTCACTTAGCTAATAGTGCTTCTAATGTTATGTTGTTAGATTTTGCAGGAACAGAATTAAAATATCTTAGTAAAGCTATTAAAGAAATGTATAAAGCAGATAAATCTGATATTAATGTACAAGCTAAAATTGCAGGAATATATGACGTTAATTTAATTAATAAAGAATTAAATAGTTCTTTGTCTGCTATTGAAAAATCTATGATAGATTTACAAAATGCTCCATTTGGTAGGGGTATAATTGGATATAGTAAATCTATGCTTAAACAAGCTAAAAAATATACTTTAGATAAAGCAGAAGATATGTATGGAGTAGAAGATTCTGTATTTAGATTAGCAGTATATATGGATAGACTAGATAAAGGATTTTCTCCAGAAGACGCAGCACTTGATGCACGTAAATGGTTTATTGATTATGATATTAGTGCTCCTTTTATTGTAGGTTTAAAAAGAACTATACTTCCTTTTGTTAGTTATACATATAGAGTAATGCCTTTATTAGCAGAGGGAGTTATAATGAGACCTCATAAGTTAGCAAAATGGGCAGCTTTAGGTTATGGTATGAATGCAATAGGTCAAGGTATAGCAGGTGAAGATAAAGCTGATGATGAAATTCAAAGACTTACAATGCGTGAAAGCCAAAGTAAAAGAATGTTTTCAGGAGTACCTATTATAGGTGAGAACATGCCTTATACACAAATAAGATTACCTTTTAATTCTGTAAATGGAGACCCTTTATTCTTAGATGTTGAAAGATGGATTCCGGGCGGTGATGTATTTTCTCAAAGAGAAACATCTGAAGTAGGAATTCCGGGTTTACCTACTCCTTTTCAACCCGGGGGTCTTTATGTAGATGCAATTGCTAATTTTATTTTTAAAGTAGACCCTTTCACAGGAACTGAAATAGACCAAAGTGAAGGAAGAATGCCTTTACTTAAACATTTTTTAAAAAGAATACCACCAAATATTCCGGGAATTCCGGGTACGTATGCAACTGAAAAATTAAAAAAAGCTAAAAGTCCTGATGATATAATTACTAATCCTAATTTCCAAGACTCTTATTTTACGTCTCCTTCTGGATACTGGGAGTCACTTGCTTATACGTTTGGTATTAAACTACGTCCACAGAATTTAAAAGTTAATCAAGATGTAAAAGATTTAGAAAATGATAAAAAAGTTAAAGAACTAGAAAATCGTAGATATGAATTAGAAGATGATTTTAGAGAAGAAAAAGTAACTCAAGAAGAATACAATAAACAATTAACTAAGTTAGAAGAAGAAGCTATTAGACTTGCAGCAGAGTATGAAATATATTTAAGCAAAGTAAGAGAATTACAAGAAGCTAAAGGTCAACGTGCAATAAAATACTCTGGTGGAATAGTTACTAAAATGTCTCAACGTAAAAGCTATAGAAATGGTTTAAGCGTAGAAAAAGATGTGCCTGACGTAGAAGACAATCCTGCAGACAGAAGCATAGACGGCACAGGACAATCCTTTAGAGAAGTAGCAGGACAAAATACTGAAGCTAAGACTCCTATTGCTGTTACAAATGTTCCTTTATTAATGGCTGAAAAACCTAAAGTTGTTCCTATTGAAAAAACAAGAGAGAAAAGTAGAGTAGGACGACCTATTTGGAGAGGGTTACTAGGCGATAAAGAAATATTTTATTCTGAACGAACTGTAACATTTCCATTAAATAACGAAGGAACGCAATGGGTTACTTTTCCAAATATTAATGAACAAGGTTTAGAAATAGGAGAAGATAATTTAAGACAATATGTTTTAGAGCAAGGACCAGTTGACCCCATTACTGGTGAAAAGTTTCCTATTTTTAAGACTGAAAAAGAAGCAAGTTCTTATGCCTCTAAAAGGAGTCCTTCATTAAGAATGAAAAAAAATGAAGCAGGTATTGTTGAGAAAGCGTTAAACGAAATTAAAGTTGTTGATGAATTAAACAACTCTAAAGAGTTTAAAAAACTTCCTATTAAAGTTCAAGAAAATATTATCGAAGCCTATGAAGGAAAAACTATTATTGATAGTTCGTCTATAGGACCTAATTTAAACTTCATTAAAACAAGTCCTGACGTATCTGAGAGAATTTTACAAGCACAAAAGATACTTGAAAATAGAGAAGATGCAGATTTAATTAGGGCTAATAGAAGTGCTCAGAAAGGATATAGAACAGTTTTTCCTGAATGGGTAGAAGCTAGTGCGGGTGAAAATATTGAAGAATGGTTAGCTAAACGTAATCCTAATAATTATAACATTCCTATTGTGATTGGTAGTGCTTATACATCCCCAGATGCTAAAATAAAAAAACATGAAGTTTATTTACAAGAGATGGAAGAATATAAACAAGGATTAAGAGCAGAAAAACCTCCTAAACAAGTAGGTGTACACTCTCATCATATTACAGGAAATGCTCTTGACCTTAATCAGGATTTTTATGATGGTATAGGAGAAAGAGCAGAAGGTGTGGGAAAATTAATGAAAGGAGGCAGAACACCAGACTTAAAGGCAGTATTTTCAGCTTTAGAAAGCGTTGGTTTTAAACAACACCCTGAAGAATGGTGGCATTGGAGTGTTGGAGAGTTTGACCACTAAAGCACTTGACAACCTATAAATTTACCTGTATAATATAAAATGATTCTATATCTAGAAGACCAATTAGAA
>Ga0098054_1001743_pt1 | contig 10663 bp, 17 predicted proteins | sample 16_taG_FD_75048 | JGI IMG/M metagenome (GOLD analysis project Ga0098054, IMG submission 75048) | Marine viral communities from the Subarctic Pacific Ocean - 16_ETSP_OMZ_AT15313 metaG | ecosystem: Environmental > Aquatic > Marine > Oceanic | place: Pacific Ocean | collected 2015-01-18
CTGAGACACCAGTTGGTGCAGCAGCAACGATTATCCACGACATCAACGGCAACGCTGTTGGTTCTTGGCACTTAGATTAGTCAGAAAGAAGCAAAGTAATGACCGAAGCAACACAACGACCGTGGTACGCAACCCATGATGGAACTACCTACTACCACATACAGTCAGCAGCAATCAATGAGGATAACTACGTTGCGAGAGTTGATGCGATGGACTCACAAGGCGACGCGAATGTTGACTTGATACTGAAGGCAGTAAACAGCCACGATGCCCTCGTAGCAGCGTTAGAAGCTGTTATAGAAGCAAGCAGCACCGCTGCACAGAACTGGTCGCCGTACCCAACGGACAGTAAATATCTGCCAAAGGTAATACAGCTTGCCAAAGAAGCATTAGAGGAGGTGAATTGGTAATGGCAGTGCATCAAATTGACGACGCTGAGATAAGGCGAGTAAAGGCAGTAGTTTACATACTGTCAGCTATTGTCTTGGTATCAGTATCAGCATTTCTAGTAGTCATCATAGATATAGCAGGAGGAGCGTGCTAAATGGATAAAACAACCTGTCATTGTGGTGGTGAGTTGCTCACCATGACAAACATGACTGTCGGACGAGAAGATTTTGGAATACCAATACGCTTGCTTATCTGCTCAGTTTGTCACGACCACCTTGTTGAACTAAATCAACAAGACGTAGAGCTAATAACAAAGACTGTTGCGGCACTAAGCAGCGATGGTTTTTGGGTTATGCTGGAAACTATTACTGAGTGTTTAGCAGCAATAGTAGAGTCAAAAGAAACTTTTGTTGAGGGGTATACAAGAACACTCAAAGAAGTTCTTGAAAATTCAAAAGATTCTAGCAAAGAAATACTACTATCAAATAAAAAGTCAACAAGAAAAGAGACAAAGTATAAGCCTTTATTTGCCATCGACCCGATATGGTGGTCGAGAAACTAATTTCCCAGTGAAAATAAGTAATCTTCCCTACGGGAAATTGTTTATGGTACACTGGATAACTCGTCGATTTGACGGGTATACCAAACCAGTAGCGAAAGAGTTAGCGTTATGGTTGCAACAAAAGCAGCACACAAAATCATCTACAACGATGTTGGTGAAAGCCTGATTGAGTCTTTGGGTAGACACGCAGGTAAGCCAGTTATTCTCAGAGCAAGGCGGGGCATGGGTAAGTCTCTTGTTCTTGACAGGATTGCTCAACAGCAGGGCAGGGTGACAGCAAAAGTCAACTTGTTCAAGTCAGCCAAAGGTAGGCAGTTCTTCGGCAGCTACCACCCAGCAACAGACGGAACACTAGAGTGGTCTGACCAAGCGTGGACAGAACTCTGCCGACCTAGCCCTGATTGCTCTTACCCCAGTCAAGCCTGTGTCTGCACTAAATCAATGTTGATTATTGACGAAATCAACAGGGGGAATGAGGACATACAGGCAAGGCTTCTGTCTATGACTGAAGATGGTAGACCTTACATTGTCTTGTTTGAAAAGGGCAACGATGCCTTTCCTATTCACCCTAACGTCTGGATTACAGGGACTATGAACCCTGTCGGCAACGGATACAGCACTAACCCGCTGGACTCTGCCTTAGAAGATAGGTTCAGGTTTTACAACATAGACAAGCCGATAACTGATGAGGCTGCTGTCCTTGATGGAATCCTGTTGGAATCTAAGTGGGGTGATACAGCCACAAGACTGATGAACATGGCATCAGACTTGAGAGCAACAGAAGAAACTTACATGTCAACAAGAGGGTTGACTATGACAGCAAAATCCATCTTGTACGGTGAAGATATTGTTGATGCAATCAAACTGAACTTTGTCAACATGCTTGATTCTTCAACTTGGGGAACTGTTGATGCTGTTATACGGTCACACTTCGATAAAGAATGGGCAAAGCAGGGTGGCATCAGCAACCTTTCTTTCTAACCAATTAGCCATAAGGAGTAGCAAGATATGGCACTAAGTTACAGGCAGCAAGTTCTGCTGCGACAGCTTGAAAGCGAACGCAAGAAATGGGGTTATCTTTCAGGCAGAAGATTAGATGAATACACCATGCTCAAAAAAGAGCAGGGTGTTGTCTCTGGAAACATGAAGAAAGGCAAGACAAAGTTTATTGCCTCTGCTCAAGTTGATAGAGATATGGGTCAGGCTTTGTCATCTGCCTTGAAGCCAGACAACGTAGAAATACGACTGTCAGACAAAAGTCGTGGTCAAACAGACATTGATACTTACACAGGTTCATCAGTCTATTTGAGTACAAAGTCTCGATGGGAAGATGCTCAGGTAGCAACACGAAGGGCTGGAAATGCTCCAGCTTTGCCTGTTATCAAAGCATTACTGCCACCAGCTATGCTGAACATATGGCTAGGCATTGAGGGCGCGCAGTCTGCTATCAAGCAAGCTGACTGGACTCACAACCAAAAGATTGTCACTGAACAACAGCGGTGGTTGAGTAAGAAAGATTCAGACAAGGATTCAAGCATAAACTTGCAAGACCTTGCACAAAGGTCTGCTTTAGGTATTCCGTTTCCTGCTTCTGAGTTTATTACTGGCTCTCACGACCGCTTAGGAGTAGGCAAAAGATACTTTGACTGGTTCGACCAAAACAGTAGCCAGTTAGAACATGCTGTTGCCCAGTCTGAATCGCTAGAAGATTTAGCTGAGGTGGCTCTTTGGGTCGGTGAAGAACTTGGTCTTGTTGAGCCTGAAGAACAGCAAGAGCCTGACGACAAGCCTGATGACGGTGAAAACTCTGACAGTCAGCCTGATGAGGACGATGACAGTCAAGGTGGAAGTGGTGAAGGTGAAGATGAGGACGATGACAGTCAAGGCTCACCGCCTGATGATTCAGATGATTCAGATTCAGATGATTCAGATAAGTCTGATGAGACTGATTCAGATAGCAGTAGCGATGAAGGCGAAGACAATCAAGACAAGCCTGAAAGCAGCGAGCCTGAAAGCAGCGAGCCTGAAGAAGACAACAGGACTTTGAAAGACAAGCTGAAAGACTCAATCGCCGAAGCAATGTCGCAAGAAGATAAGTCTGAGCCAAAGCAAGATGAATTGTTTGACTTGAAAGCGAAGCCTGTTGAGAAGGTTGAAATTGTCCCTGCTTCTAAAACAGTAACAACAGATATTGTTCTTGATTATTGGGCAAAGACTGTCGCTAATGACTTTCAAATGCCAACAGAAGAAGCTGATGATTATTTCGGTGAACCACAAGCAGACTTACTGCATGAAATCAAGATGGGTATTTTAGACATCTTTGATGAGGACAAAGAAGAAGAGCCTCAGCTAATAATTGCCGTTGATGTTTCAACTTCAATGAATTGCATGTGCCGACCTAGTTTGCATGAATATAGTGGAGGTACTTATTGCAATGCTGGTTGGCTAGCATGGCAAGCAGCAGGGTTGTTAGGTCATCAGTTTCCGACAGCAGAAATCTTTGCTTGGTCAACTAAAACCGAAGGTCGTCGGAGTAGCAGTAGCAGTGGGATAACGCCTTATACTGCGCCGATACCAGTTGGTAAGCGACCGCTTTGCCGAAAGCATGAAGGTTCATTTGCTAAACCTTTAGGTTGGCAGCTTATGGGTGGAACGCCAGAGTCAGAGGCAATGCTTCATGCACAGACTTTGCTAGATAGCAATGAAAATTCTGTGCTTGTTCTTATAACTGACGGTGAGCCACAAAATAAAGCAAGAGCGCATGGTGTTAGCCATGCTATGTACCAAGCAGGTACTAAGTTCTCTGTCATAACAGTAGGCTCTTATCAGCCAAGATTGGAGGATATGCACTACCCACCTGCAACGGTGGTATCAATCAAACAACCAAAAGATTTAGCAAAGGTTTCAAAGACTTTTGCAATGCTAACGGAGTAGCAAAACATGGCAAGTATAAATGACAAGTCTATTGTCGATAACATCACAGCAAACAAGGGGGTTTATACGTTAGACGGTGAGTCTGATGAAGCTGTAACTCACATCATCGAATACGGCAACATGTTCAATGGTCGAACAACATACTCGCTGGCTTACAGTGAGGCAGAACACAAGCATCAATGGGAGACAGGCTTCTTTGCTTGGAAGAAAGTTTACTGGACTCTTGACGGAGGATTTCAAGATGGGCGATAACGCTATCGAATTTGCTGCCTCAGCGAGAGGCGAGTACATAATCTCACAGGCATTAGTCGTTGCTATTGAGCAGCTAAAGACTGTGCCTGATAAGCAAAGGGAAGACAGCAACATAGCAGACATGGAGTACCTGCTTGATAAAGTCTACCCGCTTTTCAAACTAGCAAACATAAACGAAACACAACTAAAAGCATTGCAAGGAGTATTAGACATTGCAAAAGAAAATAGGTAGACCGCCAAAGAACATGTGTAAGGCATGTCAGGGTTGGGGTGCAGTCTTTGTTCAAGAGGCTACGCTTGTGCTGTTTGGCAGTGGTGAAGTCAAAGAGGAACTTACTCAGACAGCACCAGCAAAACAAGACTGTACCGATTGTTCAGGGACAGGCTATACAGGTGGCAAGATGCAACAAGGTCAGCCTCCTATCCTGAGTCAATGGGACGCTCAAAAAGCAGCAGTCAAAGAAATCAAAGAGCATGTTGAACACAACAAGCGTGTAGAAGAAAGAGCAAGTGGTGATATTGACATGTATGGTCTTGGAAACGCAGAGCTGCTTCCAACCGACTTCACTGTACTTGCAGATAACAAGGACGGAGAGTTACAGGTATGAGTGAACTGACAGAAAAAATAAAAGCGTTAGTTGATAGTTTAGAATCACTAACCTTGCAAGCCAAAGATATAGCAGCAAAGCAGTACGACTGTAAGTCTATGCTTGCACTAGCTATGTCTGAATTAGATGCTGAAGAGTTTCAGCATGGCGACACTCTTGTTACTTACAAAAGTAAAACCCTATGGGCTGAGGGGGTATTAGACCAACTCAAAGAGGTCTTGCCTGAGTTTGAGTTAGATGTTGAGGACTTTTTGAACAAGCCTCAGAAACGAAAGTGGGATAAAAGAAAGATAGCCAAGCTAGCCAAGAGAGGCGGGGTATTCAAACAAATTATCGACAGCGCACAGGCAGATGGTATGCCTGTTATTCAAGTTACGGAACAAGGATAAATTTATGACTCAAGACAACCTAATAGATGCCAGTTGGTCTGAAGAATTAGACGTGCCAGAACAACAGGAAAAGCAACTCGAACAACAACAAGAAGAAGTTGTTGATAGCCAAGAAGAGCAAGCTGAGGTGACTCACGATGTCACTCTCCCTGCTGTTGCTGACCGTAACAGACTACCAGCAGATGAAGCCCTGTCGATAGGGCAGATGGCTGTGCAGTCACTTGTTATGGGTACAAACAACCCATACGAAGCTGCTATGAAAGTTATGAGGGGGCATGAACTTGGTCTGCCTCCTGTTGCAAGCATGGAAAATTTGTTTGTAATAAATGGCAAGACAGGCATGGGTGCTGCCTTGATAGGAACGCTTATCAAGAAGTCCCCCAAGTACAACTACTTAGTTACCGAGCATGATGACACTCATTGTGTTATCGAGTTCACTGAAGATGGTCAGCCTATCGGGACTTCTAGTTTCTCTATGCAAGATGCTGAGAGGGCTGGCTTAGTCAAGCCACGCTCACCGTGGACAACCTACCCACGCAACATGCTACTTGCTAGAGCATTGAGCAATGGGGCAAGGTGGTACTGCCCTGATGCCTTTCAAGGCAGCATCTACACTGATGAAGAATTACGCTCAGTGCAGGTTAGCCCCGCCACACAGCCTGTACAGCAGTCAACAAGCTATGCAGCACCGTCTGCTCCGGCTGCACCGCCTGTGGGGGGCGGGTTTATGGCAGCATCCACTCCAGTGATAGCTGAACCGACACCACTTGTACGTGAAGACTTTGTTATGGGTGAGAATTACGACACAGAGTTGTGTCCTGTTCACCATGACCACACTGGCAGCATTGCTTCAGCTATGTACAAAGGACAGCAAAGACCTGTTGCTTTCTTCAAGGGTGGCAGGATGAGGGCTTATGCTCACAACACAGGCGATGGCTGGTGCGACCGACCAACCCTAATCAAAGAACTGTCTGAAGAAACAAAGCCTTTGTTTACAGACGAAGAAAGTTTGCTTGAGTTTGTTGGTAGTAACTTCCCTGACTTAGCAGGTATCACACTTGGCGAGTACAGGGCTGTTGACTGGTTCGTTCTACGCAATGCAAAAGAAGCTGAGACTAACTAATGTCTAAGGCTTCTGTGTATAAAACTCGGAAGCAGTACGAAAGCGTAAGAAAAAACAAGTTAGCTATGCCGGTATGCCAGCATTGCAGTAGGTGGGGGTCTTATCAAGAAGACAACGAAGCCTACGACAGTGCTGGTGTACCGATAGCTTGTGCTTACCCTAGCTTAGATAGAGTCAGTAGCTATGAACAAGGCTTATCAATGGATGAGTACCATGTTTTTAGTCACAGGCTGCATCTAGCTTTCGGGGTCAATGAGTGTGGCGATGAGTGCGAAATTCCGAATGAAAAACCAACATCAACAAGTCTGATAAAGTCAATAAAGTCTAAGTTGAAAGTCGAAGATATAGCTGAACGACTGACAGAACTTAGGGGTAGCGGTAACAAGTTGAACGGTAAATGCCCACTGCACAATGAGCAGAAGGGAGCGTCGTTCTATGTCTGGCTAGATACCCAAAGCTGGTACTGCTTCGGACAGTGTGTCCGTGGTGGTGATGTACTGAACTTGATAGAAATAGCCCATGAATTAGGGCTGAACTGGAGAAGTAGCGATGGCAAGTAGTGAAAACAAGCACGATGAAGCAACCCATGAAGAAGTTGAAGACATGGTTGCTGTGGTCAAGGAATGGTTTGACTCCCCGACAGGCAAGGCTTATAGAAAATGGTCTGAACAAAACAGACACCCTGCCCTAGCAAGTCACTTGATACTTGATACAGCACAAGTAACACCTGAAGAAATCCACAACGGTGTTAGCACAGTATTCATGCTTGGTGCTATGAGTATGCGACGTTGGATGGAAGCAAAGCAGATGGCGGAATAATAACCATGAATAAAGAAGTTTTGAAATTAGCTGCTGATGAGGCTGGTGTTGACGTAGATTACGGCACACTAGCACAGGGCGACACAGACATACCTAGTCCTGATGTTGCAACTGATGAACTTGGCAACCTAAGTATCCAATGGCTTGACCCTGCTGGGGTAAGCCTTGAAATGAGAGTCAGTAATCTAGACACAAAGCGTGATGCTTTATCTTGCTTACTTACTGTCCGAAAGAAAGAGGGTGGTGGCAGTAAGTGGAAATGGGTTCTTGCGCCCCGTCGCATCAACCTGTTGTCCTCATCGTCAGTAACAGGGTTACGTCGTGAACTAAACAACTCTGATAAAAGATTTGACTGGCAACAAAGATTAGACCAAACAATAATTGCTTGTTATCAGTCAATCAGGGATGCATCTAAAGCTGTTGACCTGTCCACAGTACAGTCAAGCAAGACAGCATGGCTTGCTTCGCCAATGCTTGAGCAAGGCGAGCATACAGTCTTGTTTGCAGAGGGTGGACTGGGTAAATCCCTTTTCGCACTTGCTCTTGGCGTTCAGTGTGCAACAGGCAAGAAGATAGTGCCATCAATAGCTGTGCCAGAACAACCAGTCAAGGTCTTGTATTTAGACTGGGAAACCGGAGCAGAGGTACACAAGCGAAGGCTTGACCAAATTTGCACAGGTATCAGTATGACCCCGCCTCAAGACAGGCTGTTTTATTGGCGCATGGAACATGCTTTGAGGGAAGCGTTTCAAGACATCAAGCAATTTATAACTGCAAATAATATAGGGCTTGTCATCATTGACTCCGCTGCGCTAGCTGCAAACGGGGATGTAAATGAATCATCAACAGGCACAGACTATATCAAGACTGTTAGGGAACTAGGCAATGTTGCGACGCTGACAATAACCCATGTATCCAAAGCCACGATTGAAAGAGACAGGCTTGTGCCTATTGGCTCTGTCTATTTTCAGAATGGTCCGCGAAGTTCTTGGGGTCTTGTTGGTGAGCAAGATGAATTGTCTGAGACTAAACGCAACTTAGGTTTAGTTCATGTGAAAAGTAACAACGCTTCTTTGAATAAGCCTTTGAGTTTTACGCTTGACTTTTCTGAGCCTGAGCAAATCAAGTTCTCTAGTGGGTCAATCTTCAACAGTGACGCTGTTTCCAAGCATGTAAGTAAGCGGGATAGGATACTCAATCTGCTAACAAGCGGTCGCTGGACTGCGAAGGCTATTGGCGATGAGTTGTCGGACATCCCCTACGAAACCGTCAGGCGAACCCTCAGCCGTTTAGTAAAAACTAATCATGCCATGAAGATGGGTGATGAATATGTTGCCGTTGCCCGACCTATCCCAATGTCAGGGACACCACTTGGGACAAGGGTGGGACAAACAGGGACACCAGATGGGACACTGTTGAAACCAGTAATTATACCTAATAGTAATGGGACAATACCCTTAAAAGGTATTGTCCCTAAAGAGAAAGAAACTAACAAAGAAAGAGAAGACGATGAAGCTGCATGGTGGGTTGACTAAACCTACGATGTGGTAAACTAACCTTATGCGGTGGGGATGAGTTGTACACGCTACTCCAACTCTTAACAGACTGGTAATCTGCCCCACTGCTTATCATTCACCATGAGTAGCGTGAGTAGTAAGCACCTAGCGTACTCCCAAACAAATAATATTCTAAAACCTAAATAGCAAAACTGTCCTAGCAGTTTGGAATGTATTCCAAAGAAAGAAGAGGCTTGGAACATGGCAATTAGAATTTGCCCTGCTGGTCACAAGATGACCAAGAATAATACTTACCAAAAAACAAGAAATAAACGGGTTTACACTGAGTGTGTAACTTGCAGAAAAGACAGAAGAACTAAAGTTGTACAAGGGCTAAAGCGATTCCATGAGGGCAAGAAAGCTGTCTCACAAATGGAAGTAGTGACTGAAGACATCACAGGGATAACGAACTGCCCTAAGTGCGAAGGCATCTTGAGGTGGGGTGAAGATTCTAGGCTCGACGATGCAGTGTCTTGTGTCTACTGCGGTTGGCGACCAAGCGCAAGGACGGTATCACCATGAAGCTATTAGCAATAGACCCCGGAACAACTAAGTCTGGTTGGGTAATGATAGACAGCCTTGTTCCTGTTGAGTGGGGATGGTCAGACAACCATGAGATATATTCTCTGATAAATAAGTTCCAAGTTCCGCTTGTTATTGAAGACGTTGCTCACTACGGTATGCCTGTTGGCAGAGATGTCTTTGAAACTATTCGCTGGACTGGTCGATTCGACCGCCACGCAGAGGCATCAGCGTTGCCATCAGCGTATATCAACCGACCAGAGGTCAAGCTGACTCTCTGTGGCGCACCTAGAGCCAATGACAGCACTGTCAGACAGGCATTGATAGACCGTTATGGCGGTGATGACAAAGCTATTGGTGGTAAAAAATGTAAGTCCTGCAAAGGCAAAGGCTGGACTGGTCGCAATCGGGTGGTCTGTGGCGACTGCCATTGTGCTGTAATAGCTAAGGGTTGCGGGTTTGTTACTCACAAAGGCGCTCTTCATGGCATCAGTGGACATGTCTGGTCTGCGTTAGCTGTCGGGCTAACTTATCTGGAGATAAACAATGGGCAATAAGCCAGCACCAGACTTTGACCTTGACTTGCAATTCGGTGAGTTCCATGAAGAACTACTGTTTCAGTCTTTATCTAAAAAAGGCAACATCACAGTAGAGGTCAAGACAGACAGGCTTGCTGCTAAGACAGGGAACTTAGCTATTGAGTTCAAGTACAAAGGTAAGCCAAGTGGAATCCTGACAACAAAAGCAGACGAGTGGTTCTTTGTAGTCTTAGAAGAAGATGGCTCTGTTAGGTACAGGTTCAACGTCCCGACAGCAAGGCTAAAGAAGATAGCTTATGGCAGATACAAGCGTGGCGACACGAAAAAGGGCGGGGACTATGCTGAAATGGTGCTTGTTCCTGTTATTGCTTTGGTTAGCAGGACACCAGAAGAAGAAAACCTATAAGCATCAACAGCGTTCACAAATGTAAATGCCGAACCACAAGACGATTCCATAGATTAGCACTAGCCATACTATCGGCAACCACCCACGCATCATCTCAACAGCCACACAGCAAGCGTCACAGCGACCCAGACAGCCACAGCAACACGGTTTGTCCACTTGTTCTGCATGAAGCGTTTCATTAGACCCTCTTGTTGTTATCCCTAAACTTATAATGAATCTTGTGAACCAGCACAAGAGGCTGGCGCGCAATCCACGCTAAGAACAACTGCCCGCTCTGAACCATAGGCAAGTCAGCAAAGTAATTCCCCTCCTCTCTGTGCGTAAGCCAACTGGCAATCAGCCCTATTTCATAGAGCAGCAACATAGGGATTGCGACAAGCAGTGTGAGAGTACCGTCAAGCGACGGAGTTATGAGGGCAGCGAATATAAATGCTGTCGGAATAACCCACTTGCGTAACGTACTAGCCCTTGCATACGAGACAACCCTGAACTTAGCTAAGAGTTGCATGACGATAGGTAGTTCAAACGACACACCTATCCAGAAGATTAGCGACAGTAATAAA
>Ga0098054_1001745_pt1 | contig 10658 bp, 11 predicted proteins | sample 16_taG_FD_75048 | JGI IMG/M metagenome (GOLD analysis project Ga0098054, IMG submission 75048) | Marine viral communities from the Subarctic Pacific Ocean - 16_ETSP_OMZ_AT15313 metaG | ecosystem: Environmental > Aquatic > Marine > Oceanic | place: Pacific Ocean | collected 2015-01-18
ACTCGCTGAAGGGTTAGTGAAGGGAATAGGAAGACTAGCTCCTGTGTTAAGTGACTCGCAGGAAACCCCACAGGCAAGAACTGATAGCGCACCAAGTATAATAAAGAATTTCTTCATAGCTGAAAATAAACACTACTTCTAAGTAATTGCAACTAAGCACCCCACATTACTCTTACACGCACCATTTCAGCCTTAAACCAAGAGAAAACCTGTCCTGCGGCATCTCTATAATTCAGCTCAAGGGTCACCCACTGATTGAAAACGGCTCCTTGCAAGGGGTTAAATGGTCTAAACCAATTAGCATTCGGATCTCCATCCTGCTTAACCTCAAGGATATACCAAATTGGTCTATCCACTGTAGAGTCGGATACGAAACCTATCTCAATCACGCCCATTGCTGGGTAGTGATGAATATTTAATTCAGGTAATGGGGGTGTAGTTCCCCAGTGATCCTCGGCGAATATTGAGTTTGCGAATAGGGATACTACCGAAAGAATATAAAATAACCTTCTCACCCCATGCTAAACCTTTTTTTAAAAAATAGATTAGGCTACTCCCAATTTAGCGTTTATTGCATCTAGGAACGAACTATCAGAAGAAGGTTGCGTAGTATCAGAGTTAGGGGACCCTCCAACCGTGGGTTCAGCTTCTTCGTATTCAGCTAATTTAGAAGTCAAGAGCTCTGCTTCTTTACGAGAAGAGATATATTCCTTCACAATTACAGGGAGTAATTGGGCTGAAACAGCATTATAAGCAGCGTCTACAGGGTGAACTACGGTAGGATCTACCTCGGAAGCTTTTTGTTCTACTGCCCCCATATCTAACCCCTCTATTCCTGATAGAAAAGGAAGCTTCTCGGTTATACGGTTAGTCACATTCCTAGTGACATTAGTCCTTAGTTCTGCTTTTTCAGCAGCTTGTGAGGCGGTTTCTTTCTCCTGCAACAATTTAGCTTCTTGTAAAGCCTCATCTGCATTTTCTATTAGAGTATTCCTCCGTTGCATTATCGGATCAATATCTTCAATAATGCGATACACTTTTGCTTTGTCTCTATCGTTCAAAGGAGCAATCAGTTCTTTCAATGTCTCGTCCTGCTTCTCGGAATCCTCTAGAGCTATCGCATCTATCAACTCATCCGTATTTAAGCTCCACTTATCTGCGAGCTCATTAGCTTGTTGGACTAAGGAGTTTAGTGGGTCTGATACGGCTTCCTTATATGCACTCGTATTTTCGAGGTCAGAAAAAGTTTTTTCTTGCTCGTACTCCGAAATTTGTTTTTGAAGAGCTTCTATATCTTTATTTTCTACGAGGCCCGTCATCTCCTCCAGTTTCATCTCTTGCTCTTTTACAGTCTGGCGTAAGGTATCTACTTCGGTTCTGTTAGACTTCAGTTCTTCTTTTAATTGTTTAAAACGAGAAGCAGCTTTTGGAGTCCAGTCATCCCCTATGTCTTCCGATAAACTTTCCAGAAGATCAGTATCCTCAGATGATTCCTCCTTAGTGGAGTCTGCAAGAGGTTCTTCCTCTTTAGGTTCCTCTTTAGGTTCCTCTTTAGGTTCCTCTTTAGGTTCCTCTTTAGGTTCCTCTTTAGGTTCTGGAGGAGCCTCAGCTTCTGGAGCAGCATTTAAATTAGCTATCGCTTTATCTAAAGCATCTGAAAAACTAAGATCCGCTGAAGATTCTTCTACGGGAATTTCAGCTACTGGATCAGGTGCTGGTGGTTCGGCTACTGCTACTGCGTCGGATGTATGTGTGTCCATTCGTCTATTTGTTTAGGTGTCTTGTTTTTAAACTTAGTTAACTTGTGGAGATCATTGAAAGCATCGCGATAACCAGCATACCACGCATGTCTAGCTCGACTATCATTGTCTGAGAGAGTAATGGTTCCGTAGGAGGGGCCTGCAACTTCTTTGAGTGTTGCAATTGCCTCTTGTAAAGTCGTAGATTCCAAGATCTCTCGAAGTTCTGAGATTCGTTTGTCATCTGCGAACCACCTATCTAGTGGGACAGGTAACGTAATTTTTTCTGGCATATATACATATTACTCAGCCTCACGCATTTTCAAAACATTTTCTGCATCTCTCATCGATTGTTCCTGCTCAAACTTGGCTTGCTTAAGGCTCATATCAAGCTCGGCCTTTTGTCGGGCCATGTCCATTTTTAATTGATGCTCTTGCATTTTAACCTGCATTTCAGGATCGGGTCCCTGTTGCCCATCCCCTTCGGCTCCCGCCTCAGCCGCCTCTCTCTGCATCTTCTGCACCTGCTTAGAAGTATTATTGATCATTTCTTCAGCATACTGCAATACCTGATTCGCTTCACCTATTACCGCCTGCGCCGCAGGATCTGCTGCTAATGCCTGTATTGTTTCCGCTACATGAGCATAAAAAGCCTGTAGTACTGGTAAACTCTGTACAGGATCAGCAGCTCCAGCATTTAATTGTTCAATTATTTGAACAAGAGCTGGGAGGTGTACATCGAGATGTAACCCATGCATCTCATTCGCCTCTACGGGAACAGGACTGCCTTGCATCAAACTTTGATTCTCCAAGAATGCAATCTTGTTATCAACAGTGGGCCTTGAATCCTGAGCAATAGGTACGTACCTGTCCGCTAAATCATGACCCACTCTCGTTGAGACAATGTCACGGGTCAGGTTCTTCCTACCCACTTCATCAAAGGAACCGCTTATTCCCTGCAACTCGCGTAAGGCGACCAACCTATTGGCATAAGAACCATTACCAATAGATCGGACCGCCTTTGTGCGGGCAATATCAAGGGTGTTGATAAATTCTTCAGGTACCCCGCGCATGAGGCACCTATCGCGGAAGTCAGTAAGCGAAGCATCTTTGCGCTTGCTCGTGATGACTCTCCTGACAACTTCTCTAAGTAACCTCTGCCAACTAGCGTAAAATAAATTAAGGGATGCCCCCGACAAACGGGTCTGTACATCCATGTCCGCCACAACCTGCATTTGATTCCTGTACGGTGAACTCTGTTCAGACCCATATGAACTTACGGTGTCTGTGTTGCGAGCAAGTTGGTTTGATATATCTGTTAAGGCAGGTTGAACTGAATTACTTAAGTTCGGAATCGCCTTATCAATAATGTTAACATTCGGGGATAGTACGGCATAAGCTCCATAATATGTGAAACCTAATTCATCCATTGCCCGTTGACTGTCAGGCTGAATCATAACAGCAGATGAGAGCATCGCTCCATCGACCATCTGGCACCTCAGCCTGTTGCTCGTTTGGATATGGTTGAATATTCGGTGGCCTAACCCCCTAACAGAATGGTAAGTGCCGTTCGAACCTACCCCATAAGCAAACATAACATATGCCTGCTCAGGGGATTCATATCTGGAAATCTTTTTATATAAAAATTCTTTAGGCTTATCTTCAGCAGTTATGTAATGCGAGATAGAACCATCCACCTCCCTCACCCAGAAATGAAGAACTGAAACAGTGGGGTTTTGGAAACCCTCATAAATGTCATTGTTCTTTAACTCCTGCTGGTATTGTTCCCAAGAGCGGGGCTTGCCGTCGGTTCGGCAATTTTTCATAATGACCCTCTTAACCTCTGTAACATCCCACCCAACACGTTCCGCCGCTTTTGGGTTTTTTATAAAAGCATATAGCTCATGCAAGTGGTACTTCCTTCGGCCAACAGCTATATCTATCATCGACTCACTCGCGGGGGTCTGCCGTGGAATGAGCATGTCTGAAAAACCACCGACCCTGAAACGCCAGTTGTCAGGAGTATCAAAATAACAAACCCCTACGCCATGCTTTATAAACGTGGTGCATAAGCGAAGATAGTGAGAATGAAACTCAGGCCAGCTTCGTAGGAGGTGCGTCAACTCTTCCGCAACAATATCCTCCATGATTCCTCTCTCAGACGGTTCTCCTAAAGTCCCCTTTACTTCAACTAGCTTTTCCAGCGAAGAGTAAAGATCCACGTAAGCGGAAAGAGAAACATCCAACAACCGCTGGGCCTCTCCGAAATTAAGGTTAGTCTTGAGCCCTTGACCACTAGTGCTTAACTGTGCTTGGTTGTATGGGTTAGCCCCATCAAACATTCCATCAACCCGAGCCCTGTTACGGGCAGACCCCTCATCCGCTTTTCGTAAAGCGTGGAATAAAGAATTAGCACTAGCGGCATCTTGTAGTCTGCTTTTTACAGGAGCTCCTTTTTCGTCCAAAGAACCTAACTCAGATAACGCATTTAGGGTAGAGGTGTTGTATTCCATGTAGGTTAAAATCTAAAACTTTTTCACATTAAAACAAGTAGCTAATCCCAAACCATATCTATCACATCCGAAACACGTATAAAGGTAGCCCGCCCTTCAGCGGGTCGTAAGGTAACGTATCGATGATCATTTTGCAATGTCTCCCGTAAAGCGTACACCTGCCCTGCATTAGGACCCCGCGAAGGGGGGTCAATACAATAAATAGCTCCATGATGAGTCACGGCATAGCGAGGGAAGTCAGGAATTATTCTAGCTGAAAGGGGACCTAATATATCGTCTACGCTCAGGGCTAAGGGTTCAGGGCCAAACATATTGGAGGCTAACTTCTCTACATCGAATATTTTTTTCTTACCGTCGTCAGCGTATACTTGGGCAAACCACCGCCCACTACGATTAGTGAGGCGGAGTTTTTTATCTCGTCGATAAACAAGGCCATGCTCATCTATCTCGTATTGTTTAGCGAACGGGACCCGTGCGCGGTTTTCAGTTGTTACCATTTTAATGAGCGGTTAGCGAAAAGAATTGACGCTACCCTATATATATTATTTTTTCTATTTAGGCAATTAAATTTATTCTAATTTAGAATAAACTTTTTTTACTACTTTTAGAAACTTTTTGATTTGGTCTGACAGCAACTACGATACGTTTATACGACATTATCTATAAGTTGGTGCTCAATATTGCTAATAATTATAACAATGAGCGCTTCTTACGTCAACAACGTAAAAACCGCGCACTACTTTCGAAAACCGCTCTTTTTCCAATAACCGCTCATATTATTTTGCGCGGTCTTTTTCTTGGCCCTTTTCTCCATGATCCGCTTTTTATTATTCCCGTAGTATTCTCGGTTATACTTCTTTTGTTTAGCGGCCCACTCAGGATCATCCTTCCTTTTCTTCTTCAGTCTTTCCCTGATTTCTGACCTGTTAACTATATAGTATTCCTTTTGATACTCTAATCTCTCTTCTCTGTTCTTCTTGTAATACTCCTGTTTTTTAAACCTCGACATACTCGACCCTACGAGCGGTCGGGATTTATTCAAATTTTTTCTCAGAGGGTACACACACACACGCTGGCCCGCACAAAAAACTCTCGGGGTACCCGTGGCGTGTCTCATGAATCAGGCACCCTTGTTTGTGGGTCATGTCTGATCAGCCATTTTTCAAAATCCATTTTTCTAGAATCCTGATTCATTATTGAGCGGTCATGATATCAGAATCACTTGGTATTATTCCGCGTCGTCATCAAACACAATCTGCCCCCTGAATCCTGATCAATGAATCATGATTCAAGAATCAACTGGCCTAATCAGGTCAGTAATTCTCAGTCAAATAAGGGCTATTTTTCAATAAAAGTTGATACCCCTCAATTGCTCCATAATTGCTCATATGCAGTCGATGGCCTCTCTGGTATGGTTGCCTTATATGGCCCTAAAGAGCCTTAGCGTCCATTCTGGTGCATTTAAACGTATGTTCATTTGAACAACTCAGAATTTTAACCGTTGATAATCAACGAGTTATGAAGGCACTTCTTACGTATTTTGTTATAAAAACTTATGTAACTTCCTGAAACAATATGCTAAACCCTTTACCAGTAAATCGAATAGCCTAGTTAAATAGAAGCGAATTCTTTAAAGATCCCCTATTGAATCAGGGCCTGCGGGTATCATCATGAGGGTATATGAAAACCTATGGTAAAAACATTTATTAAATAATGCTTTACATAGGAATAACATTCGATTAAGCTTCTAGTCTATCCCCTTTTCGAGGGGAGGCCCTGAGAGAGTCAGGGTCAAGCGCCCCGCCTACCAAGGGGGGCCAGTCAAGGGGAGGCCAGTACAGTCCCTGCCCCGCCTAGCAAGCGGTTAAGTTTAGCACCTTAAAAATTCGGCCTTCAAATTTCAGGAACCTACGGCCAGTAATCGCACCGTGGGACTGATAACAAGCGGTTTTTAAACCCGCCTTAATGTATGCATTAGAGCTAAATCAATATGGCCCCTTTTCAGGGAGCAGTGATTTAGAAAACTTGGGCCAGCCCTTTTGGGTTCAATCGGTCAGTCTTTAATTTCCAGCCCTTATTAACTTCCTAAGTGAAAAGTGACGGTCCCGCTCTGCGGCACCTATTGAGGCCCGATGAACTGGCAACGGTTCATAATATGCTAAATAACTTACTTTACTAATTTGACTCAGTGGTCCCATCCCACTAGCTGAAAATTCGAAACCGCGAGAGCGGTCGGTATAGATTGAGCCCTGTACCCTGATGATGATAGCTCAAACTTAACTTAACTCTTAACTTAATAACGCTATGCCTAAATACCAAGTATTACGTAAAATTGAAGTATCCTGTTGGATAAAAATAGACGCGGTTTCTGAAAAGAAAGCCCTCGAAAAGGCCGAAACGGTCCGCCAACCGCGGAACCCTGAATTGATTAGTCAGTATAAAACTAAAGAAGTTTTCCCCGAAACTATCTTTGTTGATGAAATTTGATAATTCGAAACCGCGAGAGCGGTCGGTATAGATTGAGCCCTGTACCCTGATGATGATAGCTCAAACTTAACTTAACTTACTTAACTTAACTCACTTAATATTATGAGACTTATAACTTCACAAATTAAAGAAGCTTTCGACGCTGGAAAATCTAAACGGATTGGCAACACTTCGACCGATGGCGCGATGGTCTGGTTGCATGGCAATGCAATAATCAAAAAAGAAAATGGCAATGTATTTGCTACCTTAGCGGGCTGGAATACTCCAACCACTAAGGAACGGGTTAACGGTATTACAGGGGCGGGATTCCATACCGTGAGAGGGGAGGCAATGCGGAACGGGGAGCCCGTTAGTGCTACGGATTGGATACAGATTAGTTAATTCGAAACCGCGAAAGCGGTCGGTATAAATTGAGCCCTGTACCCTGATGATGATAGCTCAAACTTAACTTACTTAACTTAAATTATTTTATGACAAAAGAATTAGAAGCCTTAGCAAAATTGGACCACCTCGAGGCAGGTAAAAAAGAATTAAAAACTGAGCTTAAAAAAGATCTATTATTACAAGCGATTAATCCCGATACCTTTAAGTGTGACAAGCCTGCAAAGGCCTGCGTAATGCTGAAAGATAAAATACCAACGGTCCACAATTTTTATAGGGCTAAGTTCCCGCAAGATTTTGTACTCCAAATTACAACGGGGGCGGGTAAAAAATCGGTGCATAATCTTAATGATTTTGCACATCTAGAAGACTTGCACTTATTAGATTCTCGCAAGAAAAAATAAATTCGAAACCGCGAAAGCGGTCGGTATAGATTGAGCCCTGTACCCTGATGATGATAGCTCAAACTTAACTTAACTTAACTTAACTTAACTAACTAAAATTATGATAGATCGATTTTTCGACACTGTTAAAATAACGATAGCTCAGCTTCGCGCTGGCTTCGAATTGTGGACCAGAAACAATAATTTCTGCGTCCTATATGGGCCATCAGGCGATGGCAAAACTGACATTGCGGTCAATGTATTGGCTGAGGAACTTGGCATTGAAGATAGCCGCCCCCATTCAGAGGGCGGGGATGTTTACTGCCTTAACTATACCGACAAGGGTCCGCAGGAAGCGGCGGGCTATGGTTTCCTAGATGATGATAAAATTCATATGAATTTTTCAGCCAATAGGGATTTACCTACCTTGCATAAGGTGAAGAATTCAGGAAGCGGTGACCCAAATCGCCCGATTCTTTTAATCTTCGATGAGTTTTCAGTATTTGACCCTACCGTTCAAAGCATGATCCGCCCGCTTCAATCGCGGCGCGGCAATCCGATTTTCGGAACGCATGAACTGGCCCCTAATATTAGGATCTTGATCACTGGTAACAGAGTTGAGGACGGTTCACCAACTGCCTCAGATCCTGATCAGGCGATCTTAAAACGCGGCAAGTTTTTCATTATTGAAAACACTTTTGAAGAGTGGATTAAGTGGGCAGAAAATAAGGATTGGTTTGTTGATAACGATATCATTTCTTATCTGCTATATGTTCGCGATCTTGCGGATACTACACGTACTGAGGACGGCGAAACCCGCCGCAAAATTGATGAGGTTTTTAAACCTTCATTACCGTTGGCGGGCTCAGTCAATCCGAGCGCCTGCCCTAGGCAGTGGGAGAATGTTTGCTCTGAATTTAAGGTGATTCAAAATGAGTCTAATCTTGATGAGGCAGGCAAGCTCGAGCTGTTAAGGTTTTCATTAGCTGGTGCAATAGGTATAAAAGCTACTGAGGATATAATGTCTTTTATAGAATCCATTAAAGAAGCACTGCCTAAATTTAAAGCGGTCCTTAAAGGGGATTCAGAAATTACAGATTTCGAGGGGCTCGAGTTACTGACCATCCTTTCAATCGCCAATAGGCAGGCCATTAAACAGGCTAAGAAAATTGCTACTGATGATGGGCGGGAACGGGTAGAAACTAAGGCTCATCGTAAATCAATCCGCAACCATACGGGGGCGGCTGTTAAGGCAGGCGAATTCGATTGGTATCTTGACCAGTTTATTAACCCAACTGAGAATCAGGAAATCGCTAGGTTTTCTGCGGAAAATGTGGACCGCTTTGCAAAGCTTAAAGGCAATACTAAAAAGTGGAACTTCTAATTATTAACTAATTAACTTTATTAAAAAATAAATTAACTCAACTCAACTAACTAAATTAACTCAACTAAATTGAATCATGAAATTAAAATCATTCGATATCGAAAAAATAAAAGACGGCCTTTCATCCATTGTAAATGTAATGGTGACTACATCAGCCCCTAATCTTAGTAAGAAAAATGCTAAGTTAATTGAGGAACTTGCAGAAAAATATGACTGCGAAACTGATTGCCTATATACAACGGAACGTATCTTTTCAAGAAAGGGTACGTTGTTTGGCAAGCTTTCCTCCGCGATTGTTAAGTTCCGAAATGAGCTGGCAATGGATGAAGATAACAAGGGGTTTAAACTCCCTATTAATCCCGTCACAAAAGCCATTGAAGTTCCCGCGACTCAGCTTGAAAGGAAGCTCGAAATTAGGGACAAATACATCGGACCCGACGGCGAATATACCATGCTTAAAGATAAGCTTAGGAAGATATTCCCTGAGCTTAAGGAAGCTTCTAAAGAGCGGCTTGGTAAGTTAGGATTAGAGCACGATTGGGATTCATTTACAGAGTCTCGATTTGTGGACGGATACAATGCACAAATGCACTGGTATGAATCTAATTACGCGATCAAAAGCGCCCGCGATAAGGCCCTGACTCAGGAAGTGGCTGACATTGTAACGGCCCGTCAGGAAGAATCCCTAGTCAGCATGGCTAAGGGCTCAGTATCAACCATGCTTTCAGGTATGGTTGATGAGCTGAAAAAATCAGTCGCTAATATGGGATCGGACCGTGTGAATCAACTCGCATTCGACCGCTTTTCCCGCGCACATAATGCATTGAGCACCAAGGCTAAATCCTTTTTTAATAAAGGGGATATCGAACAGCTTGATGACCTGATGAATGACCTACTCGAGGTAGGTAATATGAAACGCAGTGACCTTGTCACTGAGAATGATAAGAAAAATGCGGCATCTAAAATGGAAAGGGTCCTCGAGGCCCAGTCCGATTTGATGGCGGACCTTGGCATATAAACACTGATCACTGCCCCCTTAACGGGGGGCGGTGAAAAGATATTGACTATAATAATCAATCAACTATAATTCTTTAATAACTTAACTAACTTAATCAAATGGAAATTATAAATCTTAATCCTAAATCTGATGACCCATTAGCAAGGGCTCATTATCAAACCATGAAATTAGTATCGGGAATTATCCAAACTATTTCAGCCACATTAACCTATGTGTGGGATGATTCAATAGACCTAGCCGCGACGGACGGGCAGAAAATATATATCTCTAGAAATTGCGTGGCAATGGTTGAGGGAAAACAGTTCACCGTAAACGGCCAGCCCGTCGGGGTCCTTGCCGCATGGCGGACTATCATTATTCATGAGCTGGCCCACATAATTTTAGGTCATTGCTACTATAGGATGCGGGATCTAAAGGCATCGCCTGAGCTTAAGAATATTGCAATGGACCACGCGGTGAATCTTTTGATCCGCCAATTTGCTAAGGCTATCAAACCTAGCCAGCTTAAGGCATTAGGAATTAAGGGTGATCCGTTCCCAATATTCGACGGTCTATTTTGTGATTCTAAATATACCAATATGGATGCCGAAAGTATAATTCAAGATATCCTTAAAGGATTACAGCCCCCGAAAGATCCGCCCGTACCCGTCGGCCAGCCTCCCATTACTGATGATGAAGATGAAGGTGAAGGTGAAGGTGAAGGTGAAGGTGAAGGTGAAGGTGAAGGTGAAGGTGAAGGTGAAGGTGAAGGTG
>Ga0098054_1001747_pt1 | contig 10655 bp, 6 predicted proteins | sample 16_taG_FD_75048 | JGI IMG/M metagenome (GOLD analysis project Ga0098054, IMG submission 75048) | Marine viral communities from the Subarctic Pacific Ocean - 16_ETSP_OMZ_AT15313 metaG | ecosystem: Environmental > Aquatic > Marine > Oceanic | place: Pacific Ocean | collected 2015-01-18
TAGTGTCTAAATTTTGGTATGCCTCTCTCATTTTTTTATACTCGTCAGCTGCAGCTATTTGCTCATCTTTTCTTTTTCTACTACCAACTATACCACCAGCTATATTCGCTAAACCACCTATCATACTCATTTTGCTAACAGGGTCCATATTAGATAACTTACTGCCAAAACCTCCAGCTGATTTTGCCGCTTTACCAGCTGCTCCGAGTGTTCCTGCATATGTGCCTCCTATATTCGCGCCAGTCATATATCCTGGTGATTGAAACATCCCAGCGGTATTTCTTAAATCAACCTTCATTTGTTGAGCCCCAATTGGATCTACCATGGTATAATTTGTATTATCTCGCCTCATACCCCCACCACCTGGCCAAGGGTTAATACCGCTGTCATCATATTCAGTTTGTGTGGAATCTTCAAATGGATTAAAGGTCTTAGTATTTTTTAGTGGTGATTTCATGTTTATTTATTTTATCTTATAATTACAGTTTTTACTGTTTTTTTACTTTATTAAGCTACTATTAAAAAATTATCTAAGTTTAGTGTAGCAGTGAAATTAGTTGGTCCTGCGTAGTACACTCTTATATTACCAGTTATTGTCGCTGTTGTGCTACTACCTGTTACCGTTAGAACTTGATCATCTTCTAAAGTTTGAGCAGCGTTAAGCGTTAAATTTAAAGAAGATATACCATCTATAAAAGGTAATGTAGAATCACTTATACCAATACCATTAATTACACTATTAGCAAACTTAAGAGTTATACCATCTCCAAAAGTTTGAAGAGAACTAAGTGTTATAGTTTTAGTTGTTGAATTTATAGCTGTGATAGTAGGTGTACCGGTTAAAGTTCCTGCTGATATAGAATATAAAGATTGACCAATCCACAAACCTGTTACGCTATCTAAAACAACAGTATTAGAACTTGTTATAGCACCATCAACAGTTTGTGTTGTGTCTATTTTTAATCCAGCGACACTGTCTACGGGTACCGTCGTGCTAGCGCTAACCGCAGATGTTAATTGTGGTTTCATGTCCGTTAACACACATTTAAAATCACTAACATTAGTGGACGGGGCAATAACATCAAAAGATGTGTTGTACATTTGCTCTATATCTGTAGTTCCACTACCTGTGAAAGTTAAAACCGTATCTTTATTTATAGTGTGATTTCCTCCTGGTGTTGTTAAAACTATAGTTGTTAAATTTTCAATTGATGAAGTTGGGACAACAGGATATGCTCTAGCAATTTCTGAAGCTGTTGGTGGGTTCATTGATGTTATAGTAGGAGAACCAGCGATTCCACTACCAGAAACAGCCATACCAACTGTTAAATTATCTATACTGTCCATAACAAACGTATCACCAACTGTAGTTTCTCCAACATGTGTAGCTGTTACTGTTGTTTCGAAATCACTTGTACTAGGTTGCCTTATCATAGTGAAAACCCCACTTGTAGTCACTGTCCAATCTATTTCTGTTGAAGAATACTCACTGTCCGTAATAGAACTACTTCTAGGTACTGAAACAGTTATGTTACTAGGTTCTGTTACTGTTCCGCTAGAGTGTAAAAGCGAGAATGTTATAGTAGTATCTATAAGTTGATCTATTTCCGCAACTTTAGCTACTTGACTAATACTGCTTATAGTTTTATCTAACTCTGTGTTTTTATGATTATCTGCTCTTAAGTATATTAAATGTTTGTCATCGTCTGTTACAGCAGGGAACTTAATAGTACCATTATACTCACCAGAACTACCTATAGTTGCTCCCCATAATCTCTTACTACTATCGTTCTCAAAAGCCTGACTAGTAAAATTATAAAAATAAGCATCTTCATTTAAAACCCAAAGATTAAACACAGCGCCAGGATCTCCAGAAACAGTAAAGTTCCTACTAGTAATATCTTGAGACATGTTTTTCGTACTTATACTAAAATTAGTTATTTTATACATATTGTTTTATTTACTGCTTTCAGTTATTTCAGAACTTACAGAGAATAACTCTGCTTTTTCTTTTGAATTATTTACAAATTTAGCTTTAGCATAGTAACCAGCTAAACTAGTTGTGTTTGCTTTCTTTTCTTTAGCAAACATAATATACCGTATGGGAATAGCGGTATCTAAATGAGAATCTACTACTAAATTAAATCCATTTGTCATTCCATTTATCTCTAATAATACTCCAAGCTCTTGAACATCATTTAACTCTCCTACGTCGTATGTTGGTGAAGGTGTAGGGTTGTCTGTTCTCACGTAGTATATTATATCCCCAACCTGTAGAGAATCATTAAGAGATTGTATTGAAAAAGTAAAACTTAAAGTTATATTCGCCATAATTTATATTTTAAAATGTAGTTGTACCTGTGCTTATACACATTCTACTATTATGCCAATTAGCATTTGGATCGTAGTTAACCGATGTATTGTCCATACATCCTTTAACTATTGTTAGAGTTTCAATTTTATCACAAGGGTCAAACGTAACACCTCCCATAGCTATAAAGACATACATAACGTTTATATCCCAATTAGTAGTTATTGCTGATGTTAAATTTGAATCGTTAGGATTTACAAAACTTGTGTCTTGGGTAAAAGGATATATTTCTATAGGTGTATTATTTATTTGATCTGTTAAATTACCACCTAAATAAGGTATAGACACGTTTTTATTATACCAAACATCATTACCATTTGTAGCATAGTTACCGTATTGATCTTGAATAGTTACAACAGCTTGTATTGATATTAAACTACTATCCCCAAAGTTAGGACAACTGCTTGCAGGTCCTAAAGATATTGTTGGTAGAGTGTTTAAATACGGTGTGGTAATATTATCTCCACTAAGTGGTCCTGGAGGAGTAACAGTTAAATCACAACAAGTACTTAACGGAGCGGCAGGTGTAGGTATAGGTGTTAACGTTGGTGTAGGTGTAGCGCTTGGAGCTGGAGTTGTAGGTAATGGTGTTAATCCAGGTATGGCTTGAGCTGGTGTAGGTGTTGTTGGGGTTGGTGTATCGACTTCAACACTATCAGGAAAACCAATTCCTTGAACAGCAAAACTGTCTGTATCATAACCAGAAATCACCTGACCATCCTCGTCTGCTACTATAGATTCTCCACGTAAATAATTAAACCATTTACCTTCTTTTTCTATAAATTCATTTAAACTACCTTTTTCTTTATCAGTAATAAAATTATCTACATACCAACCATCTTTTTCATTTAAATTATAATACTCATTCTCTAATATATCTCCACTACTAGTAGTGTAAAACAATAGTGGAACAACTTGAGATTGACTACCCTCGTAACCTAAGGTGTGGAAAGATTTTACACTTTGCGGAGATTGATTTAAAACAACATCGATACTAGAATTAGTATATTTATCATAAAAAGTATTTCTTGTTGTATCTTCCACATAATGCTTGTATAGATTACCATCTAACATAGTGAAGTAATCATTAGCGCAACTAATAGCATTTTCAGGTATAAATGATTTAAAACTCACCCAACCTCTCATATCTTCCTTAAAAGAAACAGTTTTATCAATATAACTAAGTGTTATATTATACTCATCATTCCTATCGTCATAACTACCAATAAGCTTATTACTTAATTTTAAATTATCTCTAAACCAATCTTTCATACCATGGTTTGATATTGGTGTTAAACCATCTTTAGATAATCTCATAACAACACCTCTTTGTTTATCAGTAAAGTAAGCTCTATAAGATTCAGACGCGAAAGATTCAGGGTTTTTAGATATACCATATTCACCTACAAAAGGAACTGCTTGTCCTAAAACTCTATTAGTAGATGTTAATTGTGTGTTACCGTCTGCTTCGTAAACAGCATCTTTATCTGATAATATTCTTAAAACTTTATCTTCACACAAGGTAATTAAATCTGTATCTCTACTATGTAATTTCTGTATACTTCCGTTAACTGGATTTAAATCTTTTGTTATTTTTTCAGCTTGAATAAATTGGTTTAAGTTGTTTATACCACTTATAGAATTATATAAACCAGAATAAATTAAACCATGTTTTCTTCTTTCTTCTTTATAAGGTTCTTCTAATATAGTCGAAGCTACAGCGCCGTTATCTATAGTAGGTTGATTAAAATCATCTCTTATTCTATCAGACTCTACACCATTACCAAACGAATAGCAATTATACCAACCTAAAGTTACGGGTTGATTAGCCACATATTTTGCTATTGTTAGTGTATTACCAAAAAACCCACCAGGATTTAAACTTGTTACCGAAACAGAACCTGTGTACGTAGAGTTAAATGTTATTGTGTCGTTATAAAGTATACCTGTGTTTGGAAGAGTTGGATTACTTATTTTATCTACAAAATCAAATGTAATAACTCTACCATCAAAAGATGTTACTTCGTAATCTACAAAGTTATACGTGAAAGTAGATCCTATAGGTATATATTGTGTATTGTTTTCGCTAGTAATATTTAAAGGATAAGCTTGACTAGCTTCATAATAAATATCTAAATCAACATTTTCTTTTGGTTCTGTTTCCCATATAGCTGGATCTGCACTTTGAAGTTGATTAACAGTTCCTGTCATATAAGTTCCAATAAATTCTATAACTGTTGCTGTACCGTTGTTTGCTGTACCAGTTGGATTCCAATAATCATTTGGATTTTTATCTATAGGTATCCTAAAGGTAGTACGTCTATTACCAGGAGCACCTAATTTTTTCATAAAATATTCCAAGTCTTCATATTCTTGATCATTTGGAGAAAGATTACTTCCCAAAGCCACAGCCGCAGAATAAGTAGCCCACCAACCAGCACCCGTAGTATGGTTAAGATGATAGTTAATATCAGGATTATCTGTTATTGTGTAAACAGTGTTTGTGGGGTCTCCAGAAAACCTGAATCTAGAATCTTTTATCAACCTATTTACAAACTCACTTTGATCAGAATGATTAGGATTAGCACTTATTCCAACTCCAAAATATTTAGAATGGTTAGAACCATAATATACTTTTTGAAAATGAGTTCCTGGATCATCGCTAGACCAACTACTTATAAAATCGTTATATTCAATATCTCCGTCATGCAACCTTGGGCCCACTTTGCTAAAAGATAAATCTATATACCATTGACCATTATCTTCCCAAACACCTTTATTTTGACCTTTACTTTCTGGAATAAAAATACCATCGTTACCAGTTACAGTAGCTTTGTAATGCGCTTCGTCAATAAACCATTCGCTTTCCGTGCTACCGTTTGCATTAAAATCTAAATTATCATGCCACTCACCGCTAGTATTAGACTGGGCATTACCAGTTGTACCTGCTATTTGGCTAGTAACCAAAACAGCACCCGAAGCATCAACACCTCCAAAAACATCTTTATCCGCAAGATAATAAGCTTGTGCTTGTGCTATTATTGTTTCGCCGGTAGATGCGTTTATTAAAGAAGCTATTTCATCTTCAATTAATCCATCAGAATATATTTTAGCAAAAAACCTACCGTCAAATTCAGGTTTATTTTCTATTTCATATTTATGAATTTTAACACCTAATGTTGGAGCTAGAATGTTGTTTAACGGAGCTGACGAACTAGCAGGATTAATAAAAGCGCTGGTATTGCTATTCCACGCTTGGCTCCAACTTCCGTTTGCATTGGCTTCTAACCAATATTCTTCAATTGGTTTTTCTAAAACAATATCGTAAACGTTTCCAGCAGCCTGAGTTGATAAAACAGTGTAAGTAGCAATATCGTAATCTTGCGAATATATTGTGTTACCAGCAGAGCCAATAATAAAAAATGTTAAAGATAATTTACCGGTTTCATCATCTAAAGAAAATCCATTTTCATAATCCTCCCACGTTATTTTATGTATTCTTATTTTAAATTTATCTCTACCTGGTAAATAATCTTGTTCTGGAAAAAGCTCTCCAGCTGGTATCTGAACACCACTATCGTTTACAATTGGCGTATTAGAATTACCAGAACTTTCCCCCACTTCCATTCTTTTAGTTTTTATAAAATCAGGGGCTTCGTTTTCAATAGCTATAATTTTATATCTATTAGACTTTGTTATAGGATCTTTTGTATCCACTCCTTTTTTTAACATTAAAAACGTTTCTTCATCAACTTTGTTTCTATCAGACGAAGGAAAAGATAACCAAACGTTACCATCTTTAGCTCTATAAACCCTATCCATAACTAAGTTGTAGTATTCGCTAGAAGTTTCTTTTACGTACACTTTCCAATACTCAGCCCAAGATGGTGGTATAGATTTGTTAGATATAGTTATTGCATTTTCCGATGCTGATTTTTCAAAAGGAATTTTAAAAGAAGCGTCTTCACTAGTAAATACAGGAGTTTCTCTACCGTAACTATCAAGATATGTTATACCTAAGTTGTATTGTCTATTTGATTTAACAGATGGTTCACCCACTCTGTTAGTCCAATCGTTTGAACTTTGTTTTGCTAACCAATTAGTAGATATTATTGGTTTCGATGTTAAATCGTAGTTTTGTAAATAATTACCATATACAATTCTATTACCTGTAATCTCTTGTGCTAATGCTAACCTAGGAACGTTATCCCAAGATCTTAATAATTGATTTTCTGGTAACACAGAGTATATTATATCTGAATCAATTTCATATTCATTTAGCTCCCAAGCGTTTTGTCCAGAGTTTAATTTTGGATCTGTTTTCTTTAATTTATCTACAACATAGACAGATGGAGAGTTTGTTTCTTTATATAGTATATCTATTTGAACTACTTCATCAGGTATTTGAGGTGTAACAAAATCTTTTATCTTAACTTTTATTAAAGTATTTTGTAAACCTAAGTTATAAGCTTTTTTAGATTCGTATTCAAACAAACCGGGTACAAATGCTATTTCTGAAAATGGGGAAAAAGTTGAATATTCCCCGTCTTCATACTTGTATCTATATGCAAATCTAGGAAACCTACGTTCAAACACTTTTTCATCTTCAGAAACAGAAACCATCCAATCCCAATCAATTAAACCACTAGATACAGTAGACGATATGCTAAGAATTTCTACTCTCCAAAATCCAGTTAATATATTAACCCCATCTGGACCTAGATCAACAAGAGGTTCTATAACTCTAAGCCTAACCTCATGCTCGTAAGGAATACCAGTTGTAGCTCCTCTATCACTAAGTATTAAAATATCGTTTGGTTTTAAAGGAGCAGTACCAAAGTCTATATCAAGTATAGTTCCAACTTCTAAAACATTTCCAGTTTGAGAGTGGTAAAAGTTATTTACTAATATACCACTTGGAAGATCTTCTGTCGCAAGTAAATCTAAAACTGGTGGGGTTAAGGGATATTTTTTAATAACAGTAATATGCTCTAATTGTATTGGGGTAATATTAGTACTGTTTGATAAGTCGCGATCGTCAACTATAAGGTTAGTATGTTTATTTCCATCTTGGTTAGGCCTGTGTTCAACATCAGTACCTTCTATACTTCTTTTTATATTTATTTTCTTTGGCTCAGAAAAATTATCTGTCCAAAGTAATAAGTCGTCTACAATGTTTATTCCTGTAATTAATTTAGATTTATCAAAGTTTAAAACTTTCTCGTTGTAAAATTCTAAATATCCAGTTGGAAGGCTTGATACATTAACATTGCCTGTAAGATTTACAATACCTCCACTTACCGATTCAACCTTTGCACTACCGAAAGTATTAACCTCTAATCCATTTGCTTTATCCACATAAACAACGGTCATTCCAGGTAGTATATTTTCTGAAATAGAAGAATTTATATCTAAGTAATTTACTATAGGAGATGTTCCTGCACCTTCTCCTATATAAGTTTGAATCGTATAAACATCTATAAAAACAGATTTTATAAAATTATCAACAACATTATATTTTAATATTAGGTCTTTATGTAGTAAACTACCATTCTCACCAATTGCATCGAAAATATCTGTAGAGCTTAGGTCTTGTGAACTTCCTTGTATAAACCAATACAAATCATCATTTTGTTCATCAGATATAGAACCTACACAATAAGAGTTTTCTGGAATAATATCTTGTCCCAAAACTTTTTGGTTACCTAATATATTTTGAACAGTACCCACGTCAGAACCTTCTGAAGTAGATACTTGCACATTCATTGCATCTCTATATTCTCCATTTCGAATAATTCTCTCGTCGAGATCCTTATTCATTTTACCACCTATAAAGGTGTTTTTAATCTCTGGCATATATTAGTGTTTTATCCACTTAGATTTGCCTCTAAGTATTTGAGTTAATTCTTCTAATTTTAAATTTGATAATCTTAATTTAGCTGTTCTTACAGCAGCAAATCTTTCTCTTCTAAATCTATTAACTTGATATTCTGGAACATTAGCTCTTGATGATAATATAGAGTAAGCTATAGATTTATACATAGCTTCTTCCGCAAGTTTATGAACTTGTATTTCGTCATTTGTACCCAAACCATCACTTATATAATCTAACACAACTGTTTTACCAGACATATTAGAACTAAAATGTATTTTCCCTGTACTTGGATCCATATAAAATGAACCATTAGCTTGTGAGTGCTGTGGGTCTAATCCATATCTTGAACCTTCCATTGCCCAGTATGTGTCATCTTGATAATCATCTTGATTTTCAGATGGCGTAGCTGACTTGTAATTTGACCAAGTGTCAGAAGAGTGACTAGGTGAAGTAAAAATAATTTCTTTATTAAACGCTGTTATTATACCACCAGTAGCTGGATTAGAAACATAAATCCTAGTGCCAACCGCTCCATCAGGTGTTGTAGATGGATCTGCTGTTATTCCAGTAACAACTGTTCCAACTGGAAAGTATTCGTGAGAAACTAGATCACCAACTGATATACCTGTTTGTGCAGTTGCAAAATCTATATAAGCATTTGTTTCTACTATTTCAGCTTCTTTCAAAAGAACTTGATTAGTAGGTGTGTTTGACAACGATCCATCATTTGAAGTGAATTTATATATTCCACTTGTTACAGTTACGTTTGATGCAGCTATATTAGTTAAATCTATAGCTGTATCTAAAGTTAAAACAGTTACACCACCAACAATATTGCTTGCCTCTACTAAAGTTGGAGATACTATCCCTATACCGTGAACCTCCATACCAACTAATATATCGCTATATTCAGCATCTAGCGTCATAGCCTTTTTAGTACCAGTTATTGTTGCAGTTGCTTCAATTTCAAAAGTACCATTAGATGTTTGTAAAGGATTTGTAGGATTTGAAGTTCTATTAGTAGGATATAACGGATGTTTTATACCAGCTGTATCTACCCAAGATATTTTAGTATAATTAACGTAATCTTGTGGAAGTGTCATTTGTAGTGTTGCTGGCACTGTTATTTCTTGGGATTTAATCGACTTGAAAGTATCAAAAGATAATTCTTGCATGGCTCTTTGAGCATAGAAAGCAATATCTGTTCTTTTTATTTTAGATATTATTTTATCTTCACCAACATAACCAATTTGAAATTGCGTTATAATATCATTTAAAGAAATAAATTGATAATTACCGTGATCATCACCTTGATAATATTGATGCTGTGTAGTATTGTCTAATAATCCCATTTATTTATTGTTTTTCTTGTTGAATTTTTGCAGCTTCTAAACTAGCAGCTACCTGTGTTAACCCTGGTTTTTCTAAAGTAATACCTGCTAACATTAATATCCTATTTACTAATTCAGATTCTTCTACTGGGTGTAAATCAAAATTAGTTGTTTTTGCTGGATCAGGGTCGAATAATGCTTTTTCATTTACCACAACATAACCCCATTGTGGTTTGTATAATTTTATATACGATACATCTACAGTGCCAACGTTTGGTGGGTCAATGTTTAAACCATCAAACCTATTCACAAACACTGGACCACTTGGAGACGTTAAGCTTGGTCGCATTAAAGGAGAGGATCTTAAATTGTAAAACTCGTTGTTATTTACCTCTTGAATTTTAGTTCCATTTGGCATCATTATTGATCCTAATCTATAAACAGGAAATCTAAGATTTTGATAAGTAAGTATACCTGTAGCGGGAACTGTTACCCCCATATCTCGCACTTCTAAAACACTAATTTTTTCACTTAACAAATCAAGCATGTCTGCATACTCAGTGTCATTACCATGTAATCTACCAAATTGGTTTATATCGTAAAAATATTGGTCTACAATTTCTTTTTGCGCTTTATCAGCAAATAAATTAAACTCTTGAGGAGTTATATAACCTCTTTGTTCTTTATTAGCTAATGCTAAAACTTTTTGATATACCGTATCTATATTTACCATATTATTTATTATTATATGGAAAAAGCTTGTTTAACGCTTTTTTCCTTTTTTTACAACCACAATCTTTTCCGGTAGTTTCACTAACCTTATCAACCACCTTTTTTATCCCAGTTGCTTTTGTTATTTTTTCTATTGAATCGCCTAATCCTTTAGATTTCATAATTTTTTTTTTATGTAGTATAACAATCGCCCCGTAGGGCGATCGCTACTACAGATTGATTACGAATTGAATCGTTTTTCTATATTGGAGTATATCTCCATTCCTTCATCAGTTTTGAACCAAGCGGCTAAAGCTGAATAAGGGTGTTCATCAAAAGGAACATTCATTAGTTTTCTATCGTTAGA
>Ga0098054_1001752_pt1 | contig 10634 bp, 12 predicted proteins | sample 16_taG_FD_75048 | JGI IMG/M metagenome (GOLD analysis project Ga0098054, IMG submission 75048) | Marine viral communities from the Subarctic Pacific Ocean - 16_ETSP_OMZ_AT15313 metaG | ecosystem: Environmental > Aquatic > Marine > Oceanic | place: Pacific Ocean | collected 2015-01-18
AGGAACTTCATACACCTGTAAATTCCCTGTTGCCCCGCATAGTTCGCAAGTATTTCCGCTTCTGTTCTGTAAGTCCTCTAATAATCCCATGATATTCCAATTTGACGGCAAACTTAACATTTTAGGATATCATAATAACTTCTTCTCATCAAAAACATACTCTACATTTGTAGAATTAAAATTTTTATTCTATGTTTGTAGAACAATAATTGTAAAAGAGTTGAAAAATGCAGTTATCAAAATCCGAAGAGGAGTTAATGAACATTGTTTGGAAATTAAAAAAGGCCTTTATGAAAGACCTTTTGGATGCCTATCCAGAACCCAAACCTGCCACTACCACCGTAGCAACCCTTTTAAAACGTATGACGGATAAAGGTTTTGTAGCCTACAACAGTATAGGAAGAAGTAGGGAATACTATCCTTTGGTAAAGAAGAAGGATTATTTTTCCAAACATGTAAACGGGCTCATCAAAAACTTCTTTAACGATAGTGCCAGTCAATTTGCCTCTTTTTTTACCAAAGAAACCAACTTGAGCAAAAGTGAGCTGGAAGAATTGAAAAAATTGATCGACAACGAAATCAAAAAGAAGTAATTATGCTAGTCTTCCTTTTAAAATCTACAGCATGCCTAGCCATTTTTTTGGCCTTCTACAAGTTAGTCCTGGAAAAAGAAAGTGTACACAATTTTAAGCGATTTTTTCTTTTAAGTGCTCTAATTACCTCCTTTTTAATTCCCAATATTGTCTTTACCGAATATATTGAAATAGCAAAAAACACTGTATCTCAAAACTTAGCAAACACAAGCGGAACACCGGAAATTAATACTAACCAGCTAGTCGCCGAAGAATCCGCTTTCAACTGGGAAATTATGCTTTGGAGTATCTATGTACTTGGAGTTATTGCATTTGGAATCCGCTTTATCAGACACCTTACTCAAATTTGGTCACGTATCCGTCTTAATCCCAAGTTTAAGGAAAATTTTATTACAAGGGTTCTTTTAAAACAATCCATGCCTCCGCATACTTTTTTCAACTATATCTTTTTGAACAAAGAACAATTTGAGGAGCAAAACATTCCGCAGGAAGTCATTTTACACGAGGAAACCCATGCCAAGCAACGACATAGCCTGGACATTCTCATTATTGAAATAGCACAAGTACTATTATGGTTCAATCCTATTATCTACTTATTTAAGTCATCCATTAAACTGAACCACGAATTTTTGGCTGATAGGGCCGTAATCATCAAGAACAATAATCGTTCACAATATCAAAACACCATATTATCGTATTTATCACACGATAGCTTTAACAAAAATCAGTCAATCGGCATTGCGAATGCCATTAATTATTCATCAATCAAAAAACGTTTTACAGTCATGAAAACAAACACATCAAAAAAATCATTTGCATTTAGAAGCTTGCTGCTTCTTCCCCTTATGGCCCTACTGTTATTCGGGTTTAGCGAGCATCGTGAAATTGCAAGGGAAATTCCAACGGACCACATTATTACAATGGATATTTTGGGTATTGAAACTGTGCAAATTCAGGATGAGGTTGTACATTTTAAGGAAGTCGCTCAAGTTTTAAATCAAGAACACCTATCGACCTATAATCCTAAAAAAACCAAGGTAGAGATAAACGCCGTTCAACCTGTATATCTTAGTGCCATAAACCATTTATCCAAAGAAATAAGAACCACTGGAATTGATTTAATCGAGGTATTTGCCAATGAGGTCATAATGGAAGAAGGCCAGTTCAAAGAAAATGTTCCGATCACGCCAAGCACAACACTTTTGAATGCAAAACAAATGACAGTGGTTGGAATGGACGAGGGGCAAAAAGGATTTGCTACATCTTCTCCAGCGTCCTTGCCTCAAAATGCTGGCCAAAAAACAATCAATCCAATCAATATCAAAATCAAAGAGAATGGTCAGATATTGTTTCAAAAAGATTTGGTACCCTTGAGTGATTTAAAAGAAACCCTTTTAAAAATAAACAACCATCTCTCTTTTGATGAACGTAAAAAAACACTGCGTTCAGTCATTCAGGTTGACCAAAACACCCCAAAAAATATTATTGATCAGGTAGATCAAATTCTCGCCGAGCACGGTTCTGCCACCATTAATATTGTAGGGCCCAAAGTGCTTTATCAAGAGAGCGCTACGCGAGAGGAAATGAAGGAATACAATGCTTTGGCCAAAAAGTATAATGCAATGGATCGAAACCATATGGTTATCAAAAAGAAAGACGTAATGCGCTTAAAAAGCATTTATGGAAAAATGTCCAAAAAACAACGTGCAGATGCGGAACCTTTTCCCAATTTCCCACCGCCACCTCCATCTCCCGATGCCACAAAACCTCCAATGCCGCCTTCAGCCGTTAAAAACGTAAAAGAAGTAAAACAACCTTTAGCACCACCTAGTCCACCTGCACCCAAATCTCCTTTGGAACACGTTAAGGAAATGGCTGCCAAGGGGGCAACTTTCACCTTGAATGGCAAGGAGATATCCGCTAAAAAAGCGATTCAAGTAATTCAAAAAAATGACAAAATAAATATAGACACCAGGGGCTCCAAGAATAAAAAGCCAACGGTAAAACTTTCGGTAGATCCCATTGTTATAGATAACTAGACCCCTACTCCATACAATGTTAAAAGCCCCTTAATTGGGGCTTTTTATGTAACAAATCCACAAAAATTGCGTTCTAATAACCTATCAATCAAAGAGAACACACTATGTTACAACGCTTTTTTATCTTCTGCTCAGGAGCGGACACCCTAATTTTAGACACTTGTTCCAACGGGGAACGCAACAAATACGCTGGCATCGGTGCCACTGTATTCTTTACCGCAGTAATGGCATTTATTGCTTCAGGTTACGCACTTTATACAGTTTTCGACAATGTGTACACCTCCATTTTCTTTGGGCTGATTTGGGGCCTGCTCATTTTTAATCTGGACCGATATATTGTTTCCACCATTAAAAAGCGTGACAATTTTAAAGGCGAACTGCTCCAAGCGGCTCCACGGATTGTACTGGCCTTTATCATTGCCGTAGTGATTTCCAAACCTTTGGAGATGAAGATTTTTGAAAAGGAAATCAATCAGGTTTTATTGGAAGAAAAGAATGCTATGACCTTGGACAACAAGGAACAACTGGCGCTTCAATACACCCCTAAAATTGAAAGTCTAAACCAAGACATTACCAACCTGAAAGGTGAAATTGCAACCAAAGAAACAGAAACCAACGCCTTATATGACACTTATATTTCCGAGGCCGAAGGAACTGCTGGAACGGGTCTTTTAGGCAAAGGGCCGGTTTACAAAGAAAAACGAGAAAAGCATGATGCGGCCTTGTCCGAACTTAACACCTTAAAAGAGACAAACGCTGCAAAAATTGAGAACATTGAAGCACAGATTGCAGCCTTACAGACCGATTACGATACCGCAGTTGCCAACTCCCAACCCATTATTGATGGTTTTGACGGATTGATGGCACGCATCAATGCCTTGGGCAAATTGCCCTGGTTTCCATCATTTTTTATCTTTTTACTGTTCTTGGCCATTGAAACAGCTCCGATTATTGCCAAATTGTTGGCGCCAAAAGGCGAGTACGATTACAAGTTTGAAGAACAAGAAAGTGTAGTCGCTACGTGGGTAACCCAAAAAGTGGAGCAGCGCAAATTATTGCTGTCCACCGATGGAGAGATCAACCAGCAAATCTATGCTGATATCAAAAACGAGGAAGAGCTCTACCGTTACAAAAAGCAAAAAGCAGAAGAACTGCTTCGACTGCAGGCAGACTCTTTTCACAATGTACAGGTAAAAGGACTCTAATCCACAATACCCATATTTTTTAGTAGGAAAGATGCATTCATGTTTTGGCAAACCCCTTCCTTGAACTTGTAATCGAAGAACAGTTCCCCGTTTACGATCTGGGCATCAAAATATCGATTTTCCACCTCTGGAAGTTCATCGGCGAGTATACATAGGTTTAAATCGTGGGTCGCCACCATGCCCGTAGACCCATTCTTCACCAAACGCTCCACAAATCTTTTGGAGCCTTCGGCCTTGTCCACGCTGTTTGTACCTTTCAGGATTTCGTCCAAAATCACAAAACAATCATCTTTTTCCAACTCCTCAACAATATACTTTAACCGTTTGAGCTCTGCATAAAAATAGGAGGTCTCATCCGCCAAAGAATCCGAAGAACGCATACTGGTCAACAAACGAACTGGAGCATATTTTACATCTTTTCCTTTTACGGGCAAACCCATGTTAGCCATTACTATTTGCAAAGCAACGGCTCTCAAAAAAGTACTTTTTCCAGCCATATTGGCCCCTGTCACGATACAAAAACGCCCCTTTCCTATTTCAAAATCGTTGAGAACATTCTTTTCGGGGTCCACCAATGGATGTCCAATTTCTTTTCCGCTTATAACAATATCTCCACCCACTAAACTAGGATAAGTATGATCAGGATGATTAAAGGCATAGGTGCCCAATGTGATGTAGGCATCAAATTGAGCAATGGCGGAAAACCAACTTTCCACCTCCTTACCGTATTTTGCTATCCAAGATTCAACTTTATAGGCATAAAATAGACTGTACAACCCGAGACCCTGACCAAAAAATGACACGACCAAGTTGAATTGTTGTTCCAACATCGTCATATTTTGGGAGAATCGTTTTAATATTTTAGATGTAGTTTCACCCTTGACTACTAATTTCTTTTGGAGTTCTTGCAGCAATTCCGAGCTAAAAGTATGTTCCTCCAGTTCGGAAATCAATCGTTGGTGCTGCTGGATGGTTTCCTGTGCCTCTGACACTTTTGCGGTAAATCCAATAATATTCTTGGCATATCGACCAACGATTCCCACGCCCAAAACATACCAAAACAAGACCAAACTTTCCGGTACCAAGCCCATAAAAGCCAAACCAATCATTAAAATTGATAGCAAAGTAAAAATCAGAGGGATGATTCCCGCCCATTTCGGCATAAAGGATTTATGATTTTTCATCCAATCGGATACTACATCGGGAGATATTTTGGGTTGAGTTTCCCCAGCCAAAGCTGAAAAATGCTGTCGCCACTCGGGCAATTTAATCAACTCTTGAATGGCTTCTTGTTTTTTGGCAATATCCCTTGGATATCCATCTAACAAAAGTTTCGAAAACACTTCCCGTCCCTGTCGCAAAATGGTTCTATTGGCGTATTGATAAAAAGACCCCCTTCCAAAAAGGTCCAAATCCTGCGCGTATGGGTGATTTGGTTTTAAGAACTCCTTTCCATCTGGTAAATTGTGGTAACGGCGATTCAAGATTTCCAATTCCGTTGTATTGATGGTTATAAGCCTTTTTAAATACTTTTTATGACGTTTTACATTACTGAATTGGTTTACCAAATAGAGAAATAATACAATTAAAAGGGGTATTATCACCACTAAGGCCGTAGAGCCCCAAAGCAAATAGATTGCAAACCAAAAAGCCACAAAAACAGAAAGTCTAAACGTGGCCAAAAGACCCAATCGTTTTTTTACTTGCTGATGTTCTTGCTGATGTCTGTTCCGTTGAGATTCGTAAAAGCCTTTTAAATCTTCCATGTAATGTCAGCCTAAATTGTTAAGCTCTTGCTGAAGCTTTTTGGTTAATCCAGATACGACCAATCCGTAGGAATGGTCTACCAAATCTTTAATTAATTGAGGTGGAAGCTGTTCCAAGAATAAGGTGTTCCAATGCTTTTTACTCATATGGTAGCCAGGAATGATGGCTCCATCATATTCCTCCCGAAGCTCTTCCGATTTTTCTGGATCGCACTTTAAATTGCATTGGGGAGGAACCCGTTCCAAAGGAACTAAGGCAAACATCTTTCCCATTACCTTAAATACCAAAGTGTCGGCATCAAAAGGAAACTCCTCGGTCACCCCTTTTTTGGATAGACAAAGCTCCCTAAGTTCTTCTACATTCATTGTTTGATTCCCTGAGAGTCGTAAACGATTACCTTTTCCCAGAGATCCTCGCATTCTTCAACAAACACCAAATGTGGTGGCTCTTCTTGGTAAGCAGCCTGATCTTCGGCGGATTCGAAGGTAAGAATCAAGGAGTAGGTAAAGGAATCATCCACAACATCGCGTATGGCCTTTGGTGGTGTACCAATGAATTTTGTTTTGGCATACTGGGAATTGTCCAGAAACTTGGTCAAGGATTTTTCAAAAGTAGTTCTGTCGGCATGACTATCTGGATTTTTAAACCAGAAATACACCACATGCGCATACGTGTGGTCAAAATTATTGTCCATATCGGTTTTGATTTGTACACAACTGGTGGCAAATACACCCACCAAAAGCAAGGTTATGATTTTTGTTTTCATGTTTACTTTTCTATAGATTGTTTTTCACTATTTGATATTTCCAAGGCAGAATAATCCAATGTCCACCCGATGGTCTCAACAATTTTCTCCACAACCAAAACGGCCTGCAAAGCTTCATTTCGAGCGGTTTCCATCAACCCGCTCTCTGGTATTCTTTTTTTGATATGCTCTTTAGCCTCTTGGTTGAGATTGGTTAGATCTGTGGGCGAAAAACTATTGAAAATACCATTTTTGATATCGTAAAACTGTAAATCGGGTTCAATAGACAATACTTCTGGCTCTGGAAAGTGACTCAATATTATTTTCTTTTTATCATTTTCTGCTTTTAAATCTAATTTGTTCAAATCGTACCCGATATGGGCCTTCGCTTTGATGACAATCAGCGCCTTTTTCTTGCTACGGAACAAACTCATAAAACTGTCCTTGGTATTTTCGTAGTGATAGATCTCGGCAAAATCACCTTCAACAGAAACCAATTTGCATACGCTCCGTATTTTATTCAAGATTACGGTAGATTGCTCTTCGGTTATCTCTTTGTTCTTCTTTTTTCGGAACAAGGAAAAGACCCAATACATTAATATTGCACCTAAAATCAATCCCAAAACTATGTCTACTGCTTCACCCATGTTATTTACCTATTTCACCCAAATGGGTAAACTTAAATCCTTTATCATACTTTAATCCATAGCCCAATATTCTGTCCAAAGACGAGTGCGAGAACAAAATCACACCAATTAACTGACATAAAGGTATTGAAAAGTAGATACCAGCAAGGTAAATTAGTATGGCCAAGCCTTTATGATGAAATAAATTATAAGAAAAGGCACCCACTTTATTTCCGAAAAGATAACCGACCATGCCAATATCCGGTGTTAGAATCAATACCAAAAACCACCACCAGGCATAATCCAATACACTAAAAAGATAAATGCCCAATGAAAGCATCATTACCTCTTCTAACTTAAGTATTGTTTTCATCTACTTATCTTCAATTTTATAAAGAACCGGTCTACTGGGGCTGGCATCGTTCTCAAAAGGTGCCACTTGAAGGTTTAAAAAATAAGTGCCGTCCTCCACTGGGTTGGGCACATAAATAAACTCGGTAATGGTAGCTTTTGTTCTTCGTTTTCCACCCATATTCCAAAAAGCTTTATGCGCCAATAGTTCTCCGCCGTCCCTTTCCTTGTCCACAGATGGCAAATCGATAAGCAAATGCTCTACCCCTTTTTTTACCAAATATTTGGCAGCTTCCTCCATTAAATAAGGTGGATTGGTATCCGAATATTTTTTTGAGCGCTTGTAATCCAGATTGGGTATGGTCCTGATGACCACAGCCTGTCTTTTTTTGTTTCCCAAAGCGTACTTTATTTGCTTTTCTGATATGACAAAATCATCTCCCTTTTGTTCGGGAGCTACGGTAATTACCTCGGCCAAAAAGAAAAACTTCTTCAGTTTTTTATTGATGGAATTGAACTCCTCAGATATATGTCCCAAACATTCGGTATGCGTTACATGCGAATGCGGATTGAACCAAATATCATTGAAATTTACCGGAGCTCCCTCAGAAACTTTTCCCACAAAGCCATCTTGTTTGTGCGGTGCAATTTTTGGTGGGTCCAAATACCAAGCATTCACATTTTGGTCACCATCCTGCAAAGCAATGGAGATATCAAGAGGTTTGGTGAGGTCTATTTTATAGTTTCGAGAGTTGTGTTTTATTGAGGCGATCAAATTTTGTTACTTTTTGTTTTCCCAACTCGATTGGGAATTTATTCTACTTCATGGACACCTGTTTTCACAGAAATGACAATTTACTACTTTAAATTAACCATAAAAAGGTCAGAAGCAATTCCATCGGCCAAAAACTTGCCTTTTTTTGTAGTGAGCAATTTTCCGCTTTCTATCAACAGTAAATCCTGCTCCAGAAATTTAGCTGCTTGCTTGTTGAGATATTTAAGATAATTCTCTCCAAATTCCGATGCTATCCTATCCAAATCCACGCCCCAAATGGTTCGTAGGCCTGTCATCACATACTCGTTGTACCTGTCCGTTTTGGACAGTGTTTCAATTTCCGAAGGCAATTCACCTTCGTTTATTTTTTTGATATAGATTGGATTGTTCCTGATGTTCCAGCTTCTGTGCTTACCATCAAAAGAGTGTGCAGATGGGCCAATCCCCAAATAGGTTTTGCCCAACCAATACGCCGTATTGTTTTTGGAGAAAAATCCGGGTTTCCCAAAATTGGAAATCTCATAGTTTACAAAACCTTGTTCTTCCAACATATCCACCAAAATATGAAACTGTTCCTGTGCCTGCTCATCATCCACATCGGGAACAACTCCTTTTTCTATAAACTTTTTCAGGGCAGTTCGGGGTTCCACCGTCAATGCATAGCTGGAAATGTGCGGAAGTCCAAAATCCAACGCCTTCTGGATGTTGGATTTCCAGCGTTCGTTGTCCATTCCGGGGATTCCGTAAATCAAATCTATGGTGATGTTATCAAAATACTGCATAGCTGCTTGGATACATTGTTCCGCTTCACCTGCATTGTGGGCACGGTTCATCAACTTTAAATCTTCATCAAAAAAAGATTGAATACCGATACTGAGACGGTTGATGCCAGCATTTTTGTAATTCGAAAAGAGATCTCTCGACTGCGCTCGAGATGACACCAAATCATCTGGATTGGCTTCTAAAGTGATTTCTGGATGGTCAATTACTTTGTAATTGTCATATACCGCTTGGATCAATCGCTCCATTTCTTCCAAGGTAAGAACCGATGGGGTGCCTCCTCCAAAATAAATGGTTTCCACTTGATCATCCACCTCAGCTTTGCGCAATACCAACTCCTTAATAATAGCATTGACCATAACTTCCTTTTTTCCTAATTGCGTGGAAAAATGAAAATCACAGTAATGGCAAGCTTGCTTGCAAAATGGGATGTGGATATAAATTCCGCTCATTCAATCAATGACCAATTAACAGTTAGCAATGAACAATTATTATTTTTTGATTCTTGATTCATTCTGCTTTACAAAAGCCTCCCAGCCCGTATAGCTTTTTCCTACCTCGACCCTACCTTCGTTGTAGAAATGACAAACTGCGGCAGCCAAACCATCTGTGCTATCTAAATTTTTAGGCAATGACTTTAATTTTAGGACACTCTGAAGCATTTTTGCCACTTGCTCTTTGCTAGCATTCCCATTCCCTGTGATGGCCATTTTTATCTTTTTGGGCATATACTCGGTAATTGGAACTTCTCTGGATAACCCAGCAGCCATCGCCACACCTTGGGCGCGACCCAATTTTAGCATCGACTGCACATTTTTTCCATAAAAAGGAGCTTCAATCGCTATTTCGTCTGGGTGATAGGTATCGATGAGTTCTAAGGTTCGCTCAAAAATAAGTTTGAGTTTTACATAGGGGTCATCATACTTTCGGAGCATCAACTCGTTCATCTGCACAAAGTGCATTTGTTTGTTGATTACTTTGATGATACCGAAACCCATAATTGTGGTTCCAGGGTCTATTCCCAATATAATTTTTTCTGTTGCCAAATTAATAGGTGTTTAGAACCAGCGGAAGCCTAAAACGCAAACTCACTGGATTTCCTCTCTTTAATGCGGGTGCTACTGTGGTCAAATCGTTTAAACGTTCGGAGATTTTGGTGTTGAAATCCGATATTTCGTTCAATACGGAAGTTTTTTCCTCCACGTTCAACACGGAAATAAAACCGTGTTCATCAATAAGAAAATCAATATAGACCGTATCGTTCATATCGTTTCGAACCTGAAATTTGAGTCCTGCCAACGCTTCGGAAAAATACTCGGTGATCACGTTTTGAAAGCACTCCTGCTGGGCATCTTTGGGTGCGGTTTCGTCGCAATCCTCAAAAAGGGGGTATTGGTCCACATCGTTCCAATCGATGGCCAAAAGTTCCTCATTCACCAATTTTTGGGTCTTGTCCTCCTTGGACTCGAACAGCTCGCAGGATACGAGCAACCCCATAAAAATGATTAACAAAACAAACTTCTGCATGACAGCCCCTATAATTTGGCTGAAATTACAATTTTTTAGGGAGGAATGTCCAAAACAGAAAGGCCCAAAATAATTTCGGGCCTTCAAATCTAACGCTTCTCAATAATTATTTAAGCCGAAAAGTAATAGGAATGGAAAAAATCACGTCTGCAGGTTTTCCGTCCTGTTTTGCGGGTTTCATTTTAGGTAATCTTGTAATTATTCGTTGGGCTTCCGCCTCCAAAAT
>Ga0098054_1001753_pt1 | contig 10629 bp, 19 predicted proteins | sample 16_taG_FD_75048 | JGI IMG/M metagenome (GOLD analysis project Ga0098054, IMG submission 75048) | Marine viral communities from the Subarctic Pacific Ocean - 16_ETSP_OMZ_AT15313 metaG | ecosystem: Environmental > Aquatic > Marine > Oceanic | place: Pacific Ocean | collected 2015-01-18
AGACCTCACCGAGGTCATCGAGGCATCGAGGTATCCCCTGACGGCGAACGATCTCAGCATCGTGCAGTATTGCGACGATGGGTACGTGGTGACTCAATTGATGCACTCCTCCGGGCAATGGATTCGGGGACGCTTGCGTCTGCAACCGAAGGACGGCACCCCGCAGGGCATCGGCAGCGCATTGACCTATGCCCGGAGGTACTCTTGGCAGATGATGGTGGGGTTGGGCGCGGAGGACGATGACGGCGAGGCCGCGATGGGTCGCAGCGCCTACGATCCCGAGATCGCCAAACCACCCGCTAGGAAGAAGGCGACTCCCAAGAAAAAACCTGCGGAACCCAAGAAGAAGGTGGAGGAACCCAAGAAGGAGGAACCCAAGAAGGGGTATCACAGGAAGGGTGAACCCAAGACCGAAACCGCGGGTGAGGACAGGCACGAACCAAAGACCGAAACTTCCACCGAACCCGTGGAGGAAAAGGACGATGCCGCCACCATCATAGCGGCGATCCCAAGGGCTGCGGATTACTTGGCGGCGCTGGACATTCCGCTGGACGACGTTCCCACCTCGGTGCAGGAGCGCATCGTGGAGAAGGGGGTCGATGGCTTCGGTGAGTTGGTCGCCCAATGGGTCTTGAAAAAGGAATCGGAAGCATGAACAAGTTCACGGTATTCGACGTCGAAACTGGTGGACTCCCCGACAGGGAGATCGAGCGCATTGCGCCCGAGTTCGACCCCGATTCGGTATTGACCGGGAACCTCGGCCTCGAAAAGACGCTTGAGAAGATTTCCAAGGCCAAGGACAAGCATCTGCGCGGCATCAAGGCGAAAGCCGCTCTGAAGGCAGAGTACGGGCGCGTGCTGGCCATTGGGTGGAGTGACGGCGAAGTCACCATCCTCCTGTCCAATCAGAAGGACGAGAAGGCCCTGCTTGAGCGTTTTTGGGAAGCTGCCGACGAGGACTACCACGCCAAGGGCGACAGTCTGAATTGGGTGGGGTTCAACGTCTTCAACTTCGATCTTCCGTTCCTCGTCAGGCGATCCATCGTCAACGGGGTCAGGGTGCCGCCGGGACTTCTGCCGAAGAACAATCGGTACTGGCCCGACTTCTTCATCGACCTCATGCAAGCTTGGCAGTGCGGCGACTACCGCGAACTAATCAGTCTCGACCGATTCGCCAAGGCTCTTGGTCATTCGGGCAAGAACGGAAGCGGCAAGTTCTTCTCCGAGTTGCTCATGGAGGACGAAACCGCAGCAATGGCCTATCTCGAAAACGATTTACTATTAACCCGAAAGGTAGCGGAGGCAGTCTTCCGCGCCACCTAATCATGAGTACCTACAACATACCAGCGCCCACGAGCGCGTACGAATCGAAACCGAAACACGAATTGATGCCTCCCGGCGATTACGACTTGGAGGTGGTCTACGCCTCCGACAAGGACGCTGACGGCAATCTCCTGACCACCCGAGCGGGAGACCCCCGAATCAAGCTCAAGGTGATGGACGAGGACGAGCGAAGCTTCTACCACTTCCTCTACCTGTCCGAGAAGGCGTTCCCGATGGTGTGGGAATTCCTGACCGCTTGCGGAATAAAGCCCGATGGAGACTTCACGCTCGACCCCATCAAGCTGGAGGGGAAGCGCTTCAGGGCGAGCGTCTACGAGGAGAAGGGATGGAATAGGCTGCGCAAGCCGATACCCGTCCCCGAACCCGACCAATCCACCCCCGACCCCGAAACCCAGCCCGAAGAACAACCGATTGCCCCGGATGAGGACGTCCCCTTCTGATGCGAGCTTGGAGGGAAATGAAGCTCTCGGAGGGCGAGCAACTGCTGGCTAGGGTGATCGCTTCGTTGCGGCAGGGAGTCAACAGGATGAAAGGGGTGGGCAACGCCCAAATGTCGCCCCGTGACGGGTTCGCCATCGACCTCGACGGCATCGGCGGGGAATTGGCCTACGCCAAGCTTTTCAACCTATGCCCCGACCTCGACGTCCTCCCCCGCAAGGGTTCGCATGACTTCACCACTATCTTCAACGAGTCCGTCGACGTGAAGACTCGAAACGAGGACTGGCACGATCTCCTAGTCGAGAAGGGCAAGAAGAAGAACCCGTCGGACATATACGTTCTGATGATCGGCAAGTTCCCCACCTACGCCTACCAAGGCGCGATTCCCAAGGAGGAAGTGTTTCTCGACTCCAACCTCACCGACCTCGGACGTGGCGAGGGTTACCTAGTTCCGCAAGCGAGGCTGAAAAGATGAGCAAGCGATACGTCGACTCCGACCAATTCATCGACCCTTGGTTCCGAAGGTTGTCTCCCCATGCCAAGCTCTACTGGACTTTCCTCTGCGCCTCCTGCGACGTCGCCGGGGTATGGGAGAGGGACGACGACTATTGCAAGTACCTGACGGGGATGAAGAACTCTCCCGACACCCTCATCGAGGAGCTAGGGGACAGGGTGGTCACGCTCCCTGACGGAAAGCTTCTCATACCCAAATTCATCCTCTTTCAGCAGGGAAGCACCCTCTATGAAGCCAAACCACCCCACCGAGGCATACTGAAACTACTGGACAAACATGGCCTCGAAATGGACGAAGACGGCATAACCAAGCCGATTCTTAACTTAAGCTTAAGTAAAGCCTTACCAAAGACTAACCAAGAGTTAACCAAACCTTTGGTTACAAGTAATAGTAATGGTAAAGGTAAAAGTATAGTAGAGAATAAGGAAGGGGGTAAGGGGGAAACCATAAGCCGACTCCCCCCCCAACTGGACGACTTCGCATTCCTCTCCGCTTGGGACGAATGGATCGCATACCGCAAGGAACGATCCCTCCCTCCCTACAAGCCCCTCGGCCTCCAAGCCCAGCGAACCCGACTATCCGGGTGGGTGGACGACCACGGCATGGATTCCGTCATCGACTGCATACGCTCATCCATCGGCAACAACTACAACGGCATCCACGAACCCCGCCCCAAGACACGCAGCAATTTCTCCAACGACGACAAACCCGAACCCGACAGAGACTATGACAACGCACTTGGTTGAACCAACCACCACCGAGGACGAGGCGACCGAACCCGCCCCCGCATCCAACGCCCTCCCCACCTCGTTCACCGAGCTAGTCACCGAATTCCCCCACTGGGAGGATGCCCCCATGACCCAAGTGTCCTGTCCTCATTGCCTGAAGACTCACTATCACAACAAAATGCTCGCCACACTCTTCCCCGACACTCCATGTGACCCTTGCGCGGAGTCATACAATGCCCAAGGAAGCGTTTACGACTCCGACCCATCCCTTGCCCCCGTTCAGACTTTGCAAGCCCTCCTAGCCCCTCTCCTGCCGCTCGCCCTCATCGACACCGATCCCGCCAAGATTCCACCGAGACTCAAACCAATCACCGATTGGGCGCCCAACTCCAAGGGCATCGGACTGTGGATCACCGGGGACACGCGAACCTTCAAGTCACGATCCCTCGCCCTTCTCATCAAGAAGCTCGCCCAAGACAAACACAGGATCACCACCTTCTTTCACGGCGCCTTCCATGACGACCTACTCCATTGCATCCGATCCTCCAAGTCCCTACGCGATTGGAAACGCAAGATCACATCCATCCCCATCCTCGCCATCGACGACCTATTCGCCACCAAACTCACCGAACACGCAGAGTCCACCATCTTCGAAATACTCGATGCCCGGATTCATTCATACCTCCCCACCCTCGTCACCACCCAAATCACCAAAACCGAAGCCAAGCGCATGTTCGCCTCCAACAAACGACACGAAGCCTTCTTCGCACGAATCAAGGAATACTTCACACTCGTCAATTCAAACCCTCCGCAAAACAAACAGACCACACTATCATGAGCGACCCATTCGAATGCCAACCTGCCAATTGGGACAACCCACCCGATCCAAACCCCGAACTCTCACCCATTTGCCCACACTGCGAACTAGACCTCGATACATGCGAATGCACAACCACCACGCCAACAACCAACGACTCATGAACAAAAGAACGCCAACTTCTCTCAAAGCGATCTCCAAACAAGCCAGCGACCTCGTCGACGTCACGAAGCACAAACCCGAAATCGCCTCCCTCCCCCCCGATCAATTCAAGTCGGTGGTCGCCACCAAACTACAGATAATCGTCAACGAAATGGCAGACCGCATTCACAACGAACTCAATTCGATACCTCTGTCCAAACTCCCACTCGCCTACGGAATACTTCAAGACAAATACCTGCAACTACAAGGCGAACAAACCACCAGACCGCAGAAGACCGTCACAGTCTCACATACCGACTTCAACAAACTACTCGCCCAACTTCCCACCTCCACCATCGAGACTCCTTCCACTCCAATCACCATAGCCGAGTCCAAGTGAACCTTTCAGTACAAGCTCCGCAGGAACTCAAGGGGGTTATGGGGATAGCCGGGTTACCGGGTATTCACTATAAGGGGGACGGATTCAAACACCTGTCAAGCTCTAAAAATGAGGGTGGTCTATCGGTTGCATGTTTTCCATCCGGGGTCAAAACGCGCACTGGACATACCTTATTGAGACAAGGTTGGCCCGATCCTATTGAGACTGAAACCGACGATCCTCCTCCAGCCCAATGCTCAAGCCGTTTGCGAGGGTTATGCACAATTCACACAATAAGCATTATGTCTAATCGCAAGGGGCGGGGGGGGTGGAGGGGGGTCACCACTTCCATTAGCCAAACCGATAGGCCCCATTAGAATTTTTCATCAAAATCAGCCTTGGTTACGGATGTCTGAAAAGGGAAGAAAGTCAAGTTCGCGCAAGAAATCGGGGAGTAAGCGTAAGTATGGAGAGGGTGAATTGGACGAGCGTAGTTGGAGTGATGGTGAAGGGATAACTGAGATGGACAAGCGAAAGATAGGATTGGCGGTGGATCGTTTTTGGGCGAGTCGGGGGAAGTTGGGCAAGCGAGTGGGGGAGGAAGAGGTGAGTGGGAGATGACTTGCGTTTGTTGTTTGGGATGGGGTTGTCGTTATGGCAATTGGAGAATTGGACGGAGGTATCGTTTTGGATAATTGGGATATTGTTTTAGAGAGAGACTTATGAGTGAAGATATGAGTGAAGGGAAGGTGACGTGTCCTAGGTGCGGTGACGAATACGTGCATTTCACCTCGGTGGCGCAGATTCCGGGCAATGACAATTACGAGGCGAGTTCGCGCGTACGTGGCGACTTGATTCAGTTGAATGGGGAGTGCGAGAATTGCGGGGGAGGATTTTCGCTATGTTTTGGATTCCACAAGGGATACACGATGACTTGGGCGCAATATGAGAAGGAGGCGAAGACTTATGAGTGAAATAAAGGAGGGAATAATCAGGCAATCGCTGGGAGATTGGGCGCGTGAGGAGGGGGCGTTCGCGGTGGCGTTGGGACTGAAGCGGGACAAGCTGGCTGCGTTGCGCAAGGAGCATTTGGAGGAGGGAGAGCATTGGGGCCGCTTGGGCCGCAAGGGAGGAGGAGGAGGTGGCAGGATCACCTACAAGGTGGGAGGCGAGGTGAAGATGCGTGGCTTGGTTGCGCTGTTGATTGGGGTTCCCGAGAGCGAGATGGAGGTGGACGAGGAAGTGGGGCGTGAGGAACCCGAGGATATGGAGGTGGTGAAAGTGTACCCGGTTAATCGTCGCTTGGTTGAGTGCTTGCGTGAGGGTGGCGAGAAGGTGCGCGTGAACGTGGGGTCGAACGAGAATTTCATGTCGGGCATGGTATTGAAGGCGCGACCTCCTTGGGGTGACGGACGCAGGGTATGGGTGATCGTCGGGGCGCGTCCTCGGTGGAGGGGGAAGTGGTGATGAGACTTTGGATAACGGAACAATCAAAGGAGGACTGAGTTATGAGTGGATCGGTAGGTAGAGGAGTGGACGATGCGATGGGCCAATGGAAGGGCTTGAAGGAGGAGGCCAAGGTGATGAAGGAGATGGAAGGTTTCTTTTCGAAGCTGATGAAGTCGCCGGGGCCGAGAAAGAAAACCAAAACCAAGAAAAAGGGAGGAAAGAAGAAATGAGTGAAAAGAAGAGTGAAGCGGCATGGCGGTATGATGCCCAATTGATTCGCGTGGTTGACGGGGACACCGTGGACGCGATGGTTGACTTGGGTTTCAGCACCCACCGCAAGTTGCGGATAAGGTTCGACGGGATCGATGCCCCGGAGAGTAGAACTAGGGACGACGAGGAGAAGGTTCGCGGCAAGGCTGCGACTGCCCGGTTGGTCGAGATACTGGATGCCGAGGATGGAGGCTTCGTGGTCGAGAGTCACGGGGTGGGAAAGTTCGGTCGTTGCTTGGGCGTTCTCTACACCAAGTCCTTGGGTGAGGTGAGCGTGAATCAGACCTTGATCGACGAGGGTCACGGGGTCGAGTACTCCGGTGGGAAGCGGTGAAGGCTCTTCCTCCCGCTTTCAGCGCCCACCCGGTGCTTTCCTTGCCCACCAAACGGCAAGCGGAGGCAATGGGGGAGGCCGAGTTGAAGAAGTTGCTCGACGAGCGGGAGAAATTGATCAAAGCGGAACGGGACGACCCCTACTACAATGGGTTCGAACCCGACCATTGGAAGATGGCAGACGAATTGCGGGAGGATTGCAGCGAATTGCTCATCATGGGAGGCAATCGAAGCGGAAAAAGCGAGTACGCAGCGAAGGCGGTGGTGAAGATGCTGGTGGAGAACGAGGATGCCAACGTAATCTGCATGCACACCACCGCCTCGACTAGCGTCGAGCAACAGCAAGCCCTTGTTTGGAAGTATTTGCCGAAGGAATGGAAGACGGCGAAGAAAAATCGCATGACCAACTTGACCTATTCGACTAAAAACGGATTTACCGAAGGCAGTTTGATCGGGCCGAACGGCAGCAAATGCTTTTTTCGCAACTACTCCCAAAAAGCGGAGGGCATCATGGAGGGTAGCGAGTGGGATTTGGCTTGGTGCGACGAAATGGTGGGCTTGGAAACCATCGAGGCGCTGAGATTCAGGATTTTGACGAGGGCCGCGCGCAATCCCCGCAACGGACTGATGATTACCTTCACTCCGATCTTCGGATATTCGCCCACGGTGAAGGCATACTTGCAGGGGGCGCGAACGATTGAGTCCGAGCCAGCGGAATTGTTGGGCGGGGAATTGGTTCCCGTGGTTCAGCAGTGCGTGAGGCCAGCGGCGAAGGTTTGCTACTTCCACACCAAGTGGAATCCCTACAACGACTACGATGCGCTGCGCAAGACCCTCGCGGGGGCGGCGCGTAACGATATACTCACGCGCGCATACGGCATACCCCAACGCGCCTCATCCGTTGCCTTCCCATTATTTTCGGAGCGTCACTGCATAAGCGACGACCAATTGCCCGAGGAGGGGACGAATTACATGGTGGTTGATCCCAGTAGTGGAAGAAACTGGGTGATGGGGTGGTTTCGGGCGGCGCCGAACGGATTGCACTACTGCTACAGGGAATGGCCCTCGGTGGACGACTACATACCCGGCGTGGGTCATGCGGGTGAGTGGGCGATCCCCGGCAAGAAGGTGGATGGTGACGCTGGCCCCGCTCAGGAAACTTTCGGGTTCAGCTTGGATCGCTACCGGGAGGAAATCGCGCGGGTGGAGGACGGGGAGGAAATTTATCTGAGAATTATGGATTCAAGGTTTGGGGCGGCGCCCACGCCGACCAAGAGCGGGGTGACCACTCTCATCGATCAAATGGACGATTTGGGGTTGCACTTCGTCCCCGCCTCGGGGGGTGAGGTCAACGAGGGGATAATGATGATAAGCGACGTGGTGCATTGGCGACCCAACGCAGACGACCCCGACGATCCAAGCAACGCGCCGAGATTCTACGTCCACGAGTCCTGCAAGAACATGATATTCGCCTTGTCGAGTTGGACGGGCGCGGACGGCGCGCGAGGCAGTACGAAAGATTTCATCGACATAGGGCGTTACTATTTCACTGCGGCGCCTCAATACTTGGAAGAGGGGACGGGAGTCCTCCATCCGGGCGGGTACTGGTAGTTGTCTACAGGCACCAAATTTTAAAAAGGTCGTCCCGCCGTTAAAGTACCCCCCCTTTAGTCGTCCTTACGCGCACTTCCCCGGATTTTCGACCCCTCTGAGAAGGGGAACCCCTGTTTCATGCGGATTATTCTGCGCACTTCCCCGGATTTTGAAAGAAAAGTGAAGAAAAGTGAAAATAATACTTGCTTTCCGCAAAACAATAAGCGAGAGTGTGAATCGTGACACACATGCTACACGAAAATAAAAACCAAAAAGGACAACGAACGATGAACAACCAACTGAAGAATATCACGCGATTTAAAAACCCAGTCTTGGACAGGGACGGCAAGGTCGTTTACGGACTTTATGAAAACCGCCCCGTGTATAATCCCGACTTCAAATGGCCCAAGCATTTAAGGCGCGAAGGTGACGTTTGGATATGCGGGGAAACCGATCAAGTTGAAACCCATTAACCAACCCACCGAAAGGACAACGAACGATGAATAATTACCAAAAAGGGAAACAACTAATCGCAAATTCCGACTTCTCCCTCAAGAAAGTAAAAACTTTCCGAGGGCATGATGGCGATGGGGTGAATGCCGACGTCTACCATAACAAGAAGAAAATTGCCGAGGTGGATGACGATGGGTGGGGAGGAGGACTTTCCATCCATTATTTCGATAATGGGGAGTTGACGAAAGCGGGAGGATTGAAAGTACCTCAAATCATCACCGACTTCTTGAAGACGTTGCCTTCCTTCACTAGGGGAGAATGGTATGCTGCAAATAACTTCACTGGTTTGGATGAAGACAAGAAGGGGGAGTTCGACGAATGGAACATTGAAGACTTCTTCAACGAACTCATTGAATCCGTTCTTGAGCGCCGAGAATTCAAGAAACTTCTTCGCAAGGTCTGCGGTCTCAAGGAGGTTGAAGGGGAGAAGACAATTGTATCTTGGAAATACAGGAGTTCTGACCTCAAGAAGATTTATCGCACAAAGAATGGTGTGGCAACGTTGTCTGAGATTCTATCCAAAAAGGGGACGAAGATTCTCAACTTGCTCCCCGAAGAGGAAGCGTTCGCCCTTCTCCGCAAACACGCTTAACCCGAAAGGACGACTAACCATGAACGAAGCGAACGAAGCGAAGGATGAGGACGAGGAGGCGCTCAAGCGAGGGTATGAGGAATTGATCGCTTGGTTGGAGATGTACCGACACAATCAAGCCAATGATGAGGCTTGCCGCAAGAAGGGCATACCCATCCTTGACGAGTGGCTTGAGGAGGAGGACGAACGATGATTAAATATATCGACTCGACTTCGGACGACTTCGCCCAAGCGCCATTGGAATGGCAATTAGCAGGACGCTGGCAAACGGCAAGCGGATACGGGCAAAAAATCACGACCATCTACAAGGTGCCACACAACGGGCGCCTTTATAGAGTGTATGCGACTTGCTTTTCTAATTGCGCTTCCCATTGGATTATGTCCAAGGGTGAAAAACTTCACGTTAGAGATTGATCCAATGACCCCACCAAAAGACAAACCAACGTGGGGCGGCAAGCGCCCGAACCAAACGGGGCGACCCAAGTTGCTCAATGCCCGAGTGTCCATCACTTGCAGGGTGCTGCCCTCCACCAAGGACAAGCTCGCCAAGTTGGCGAAGAAGACGGGGGGATTGGGCAAGGCGGTGGATTCTTTGTTTGAGACTTGACGAAATCGCATTTGCCGTTCAAGGGTGGAAAAATGGAGGGGGAACCACAGGGGTTGTTGCTTAGGAGGCGGCATGTCCTCGATTGGCTGGGGATTTCGGAGAAGACTTTCGAAAAGTGGACTCGATGCGAAATCGTCCATCCCGTCTATATTGGTGGAGGAAAACCCTTCTATCTGAAGAAGGACGTTGAAAAATTGGTGGAGGAAGCAAGCGATGGCAGAAAAGGAGTTAATCAAGAAAACTGAAGAACCAGCGATTCCCCTGTTGCAGGAGGAATTGCGCTCGGTGATGGAGGACGCATCCACTGCGCTCCAGCATCGGGACACTTACGACGACGTGCGATTCTCGCGCCATGACGGGCAATCCGAGGACGGCAGGAAGCACGAAAGCGACCTAGGTTTCCCGCCCTCGCCTTGGGAGGGAGCGTCAGACGTTCGAATCCGATTGGCAGACAGATTGGTCAACGAACACGTCAACATGGCGACCACCGCATTCTTTCGAGCCAACCTGCGCGTAACCGGGATCGAGGTGGAGGACAACCGCAAGGCCGCTATTTGGACGGACGTCCTGAAATACTACCTTCATCAGAAATTGCTTCCCGAACTTCGCGCCGAGGTCGAGGTATTGGCCCAAAACGTTTACGGGACTTCACCCGGCGTGGGCATCCTCGGAGTCTACTGGACGCAGGAAGTCGCCACCCGACTGAAGAAATTTACGCTCGACGACGTCGTTCAGGCGGTGTTCGCCGCTGGAGGCGACCAAGATGCCGTCATGGACGTGGTGGCTATGCTGGAAGACCCCGAGGTCGAGGATCAAGCGCTCGAAATGATGCGTCCCCAGTTTCCCACCGTTCCCGAGAAGCAATTGAAGAAGGCGCTCAAGGCTTTCCGCAAGGACGGGGAGGCAGACAT
>Ga0098054_1001754_pt1 | contig 10621 bp, 12 predicted proteins | sample 16_taG_FD_75048 | JGI IMG/M metagenome (GOLD analysis project Ga0098054, IMG submission 75048) | Marine viral communities from the Subarctic Pacific Ocean - 16_ETSP_OMZ_AT15313 metaG | ecosystem: Environmental > Aquatic > Marine > Oceanic | place: Pacific Ocean | collected 2015-01-18
AACTGGCAAAAATCACGTTTTCCGCCGCATTGGCGGGAACCACAATCACCTCAGAATGCCTCCTGGTTCTGATATGAAATCGGTGCCTAACCAGTCAACATCAACAGTTGAACTGACCTGTAAAAACAATTGCACAAAAGTGCCTCGTCCTGCGCCCCTCATCCATTCTTCTCTTGTTGTGTCTTCCGATGCCCAGTCAAAAGGCCAGTCAGCTGGCAGCACCGTTCCTGAAGTTGCGCTCAAGCTAATTGATTGCTTGAATGCAACAGGATGGAAGTCATATGCAAGCCCACTCACAGCGGTCACATTGCCGACGCTGATTAAACGTGGGCGATACGCTGACACCCGCTTTTCGGAATTGCTTCTTAAAATCGTTGGTGCGGTTTTCGCAATTGCTGTAATTGCACTACCGTCATCTGTCGTTCCGCTGTAGCGATAAACCTTTCCACCCGTGCCACCGAAATACAGTTTGTTGTTGAATTCACCAAACACCATTGCATTCAGGTTGGTGAAACGGGTAGCTGCTCCGGTCCTGACATTCGTAACATGCTGCACCGAAGTGCTTTCGCCCGTTGGCACATTAACAATCATTAACCCTTCATTAGGAGAGTAATGAGCCTGCCACCCAGCGAAACCCGAATACAACGCAAGTGCATCCCTTGCAGCACCACTTAGCTTTGAGTCCCTGCCGCCACCCTGTGTTATAAACTGGTCAGGTGCGTATATGTAATCTCGGTTAGTAACCACAAAAAGCTTGCCGTAGATCGGGGCGATAGCCCGATTATCCACGATAGGTCCGACATAAAATCTTCCAACAATGGCAAAGTCATCACCAGGATCACTTCCCTGATACACCAGCACCTCACCTTCTGAGGTGAAGACAGCCAGAAAGTCATCTGGTCCGCTGCCGCCATCAACTGTCCATGAATTGATTGAAACAACGCTACCACCCCTTTCGGCAATTCCTGTTAAAGGAAATTTTGTGACAGTTCCGGTAGAAGCAAAAAGCTCGGTATACCAGAAGGCCAGTTCATCTTTGGCTGCGTAATAGACCCTGTTTTTGAATACATGCACAGAGAAAAAACGATCATGTGAGATATCACCGCCAACAAATGAAGCGGCGGAAACTGTACTACCATCGTAAATCTGCGGTTGGTCTGCGCCATTACAGAACACCACCCCTCGATTGAAATCGACTGTGTCCCACCGATTACTGGCAAAGCCGGTAGCAAGCGATGTTGCACTACCACTGGTAATGTCATATATGCGTCCACCACCACAGGCCAGAAGCTTGTCTGTTCCTGAGGTTGTGACATGTGACTGGAGGGTTTCTACATTTCCGCTACCCACGCCAGTACAGAACTGCTGATACCCCTTTCGCAGGCGCACCGCGTTTGTGTCCGGTAACCAGTTGTCAAACACCGCTGCATCAGCGCGAGGCATGTTTGCAAGGTCATCGCGGGTATTCCAGCCGCCGATAGGAGCAGGCGTTGAACCCCTATACGAACTACGATATCGCTCTCTTGCCAGAGCCGCCCTAGAGACCAATGCCGCTCTCCGGAATATTCGGATAACGGAAAGCCTGCCCATGATCCGCCCTTAATACACCGGCACCACCATCCTGCGCTTTTGCAATCGACAGGTAACGATCAAATTCATTTTTTTCTTCAACATAAGTCTGGTTTAGTGCGTTCAGCCAACGCCATTTAATATTTAATTCCAACAGCGAGTCATCCAGCGAAAAAGTATCCGTATCAGCCGTAAAGTTTGTCTTTGGATTGCCCGTCGTACTTGCCGCCCACTCATTTGATATATATTCAAACGCAACGCCCAGACGCACTTTGGTTCCATCACGGCATTCATATTCGCATTGTGTCGTACTTGGGGTGCTGTCTATGAAAAGCTCTTTAGTGCCTTCCACACCTTTCACACGCCAGCGTCGATATACAGCGGTTTTGACTAACCCGCTTTTAAATTCCTGCCAGATATGTGGCGCGACACGCTCGATTGGACGCGATTCCACCCGATCCCACATGGTGCCGTTTATAAAGCGCCCGAAATCGTCCGGCAGATCATACGAAGCCTTATCCTTAACCAGCGGAAATTCATGCTCCTTGGTAAGGACACTCCACGGATATTCTTCAGCCAGCCTTTTTGCTGACGTTTTTGCGAGCCTTAGGATTGTTCTTGCGTCTTGCCCGTTGTTTCCCACCAGAGTTGACGGACTCGGAAACCCTGTTTCCTCCATCACTCCCTGACATATGCTTAGTATCGTTGCCAAGCTTACTCTCCAATTCTTCTATTCGTTGCAACAAGGCAGCGGTATCGCCCTGCCGATAATCCAGAAACTTTTCAGCGGCTCTCTTGGTAGCAAATCCCTTGCCACCGAAAATATTTTTAAGTTCGTTATCCGGAAGATTAATAATCTCTTCCACCGTTTTTATTTTTCGCCTGCCGAGATTCTGGATGTCAGCCGGTGTCAATAACGGAAATGATTTGGTTGGTGTTCCCTGTTCCGGCACCTCTGAGTTTTCCTGATAAGCCTGCCAGTAAGCAGGCCATCTTTTCTCATCTTCAGGACGCTTGGGGCGCTCGATAATACTTTTCGGATCACCGATATTAAATATGCGTACATAAATCTCATCACGACTTAATACATTGCCGTTTGCGTCCTTGTAATCAACCGCCTGCAGGAAAAACTCAGGCCGTCCACCATCTGCCTGCTTCTTTTCCCCGAATTTAATCGCCTCTTCTACGCTGTTAAACATTTCCGCCTCCCAAAACTTTCCTATCTAAAACCGAATTTGCTTCCCTCCAGCATTGCCACCATTCATCTGCGAAAGCACAATTTTTATAATCTTCAAAATACGGGCCACCCAAAGTGAAATGCACAAGATTAGGATTTCCGTAGACCGAATCATCGACACCCTCACCAACGAGGTAGTTCCATGCTTTCGGTAACTCACCTACCTTTTTTGCCCAATCGAACTGGTGCAGGTTCAAACCACCACTGCGATTAACATAGTGCTTTGAAAGGGTTTTGCAGGCAGCGTTATTAAACAGCATGACGCTTGACCAATTCTTTTTACTGTATTTGGTTTGCTCCGCCCCAAGGAACTTATTGCCTTCTTTTGGAACGTATCGATGCTTTACAACCTGAACATCGGAGATACCGTCAATACATTCAAACAGGCGGTTTATATCGCTACGAACAAGGATGTCGCAATCCATGAAGACCGAATACCCTTCGTAATCTGATAAATACGGAACCAGAAAACGAGTAAAGGCAAATTCAGTAGATGCCTTGTAATCGGTATTGTGGAAATTTTCTATATGCCTGATGTTGACGGGGCAAATGCTCACCGGAGCGGTGGCGTGTTTAATTATGCTGTGTGCGCAGACATGATAGGCCGCGATTTCCTTGCGGTCATATCCGATAAAGATTTTGTGCATGTTTTGGCCTCCCTGACCATCTCGCTAACGAGTTGTTTGAACCCGATCCTTGGTTCCCATTTCAATACTTCATGTGCCTTCGTTGCATCACCGCACAAGTGGTGAACTTCCGCTGGACGATAATGATCCAGACTTGAAGCTATTTCCGGATAACGCTTGGCGGTCTCACACGCAAGGTTTAGAAATTCTTTCACGGTGTGGCTCTTACCAGTCGCGATCACAAAGTCATCCGGATCATGCTGCAGCATTAACCACATCGCCCTGACATAATCCGCTGCATGCCCCCAATCCCTCCTTGCCTCCAGGTTCCCAAGAGTTATTTTGTTGTTCCAGACTCCTTTGGCGATTTTTTGGGTGACGAACTCTTGTCCCCGAAGTGGACTTTCGTGATTGAACAGGATTCCGCAGCTGACTTTGGTTTTGTAGGAGTCTCGATAGTTAACGCATAAAGAATGCGCCAAAAGCTTGCCTGCACCGTAGGGTGATCGAGGCTGAAAACGGCTTCGTTCATTTTGTCTTGCTGGCGCGTTGCCGAACATTTCGCTTGTAGATGCTTGGTAAAGTCGTATATTTTTGCCACGGATTGCCTCCAGTAGGCGCAGTACGCCAACACCGTTTACATCAACGGTGTACAGCGGAAGTTCAAATGAATCACCGACAAACGATTGTGCAGCTAAATTGTAGATCTCGGTGGGCCTGACCCTGTCAATGGTGCGTTTTATATTTTCGTATTCACCAAGCTCGATAGGCACCATTTCACAACTGACACCCAAACGCTCAAGCCTGTCTGTTCTTGGGCTGGCTCCACGACGATAACCGCCGAAAACCTCATACCCTTTTTTCTGCAAAAGCCTTGCTAGGTACGCTCCATCCTGTCCGGTGATACCGGTGATGAGCGCCCTCAAAAATTTACCCTCAGAAGGTGTACGAAGCCGCGAGAGGTCTTATCTACACCTCTTAATACCTCACCCCTATCCTCCAGAAAGTTACATCCCAAGCCCTCTAGTTTTGGTTGGTAAAAATCATCCAGAATGATGGTTCCACCCTCGGAAATATTTTCACTCGCCCATTTAAAATCATTTTCGATGGTTGTCACCGAATGACCGCCATCAATCCAGCAAAAATCGAATGGTTCACCATCCCATTCCCATAAAGTGGTGTTGGTATCACCCCTGATCAGGGCAAATTTACTGAAACCCGCCTGTTCTATGGATTTTGCAACATCCACCATTTCATAGTGGGCCTTGACGTTGAATTCGCGCTCATCGGTCTCATCATTTGCGTATTCAAACAAATCAAAGCCTGTGTAATAGCAGTTTGAGACTGCCATTAACTCGATGGCGCGTTTACCGCTCCATGTGCCGATTTCCACCAAATGCTTTGGCTTTTCGTCACGCACAATCTCAAGCAGTGTTTGATACCTGCTCATCTATCTCCCTCCTAAATATTCGTGCGCCCTTGTCGTGGTCTAAAACCTTACCCAAGGGACTTCGCCTGAAAACATCAATCATTCCCTCTGCTTCTGGCGTTAAATTGTTACCGCTAAGGCCCTTTCTCGCACTATCGAAAGCAGAACAATCAACCCAGTAATCGAGTAAATACAACAACCGCTTATCGTAGAACTCCCGATAGCGATGCTTAAAAATCTCCATATCAGGATGATGCGTATCGAAAATCAGGAAACCCGTTTCGGTGTATGTCTGTTTCCTGCCGAGAAAGGCACAAAAATGCCCATCCAGAAGATCGATAAAAAATTCAGGGGTAAGCTTGGCTTTCGCTACGCAATCTGCATCCAGCCACACCACATAGCGCTCACCGGACTCAAAAGCGTCAAGTTGAGCGTAAACCTTGTGGGAAAATCGCTGTGCATCGAAAAGAAACGTTTCAGGATTGAAATGATTGGCGTCATCCTGAAATGATTGCCAGCCGTCTACGTCATGCAGACTTTTTGTCACCGGAAAAGTAATTTTGTCCTCTGTATACACCGTTACGGGCAGCGTCCAGTGCTTCTGCAGCGAATCGAGACACCTCTTTCCGTACTGGTGGTACTGCTCGCTCCCCAAACTGGTGATTAACAGCATAATATCCCCCCACTTGTTTTTTTGCGTTTGCTTTGAAAATTTCCTGTATTAAACCCTTGCCATATGCCTTGAAACGTGATCCTTCAAGCATTTTGATGACATCCTGTATTTCATTGGCCTGAGCAGCCATTGCAGGATCGGCATAGTAGGTTTTTCCTTCGCACCAAAGCTCCAAGGTGTTTTCTTCCTTGACCCCACCCCATCTTTCGCCGGTAATCTTTCGGAGCGGACGCTTTCCCTTGCCCTGCAGGCAGGAATCAAAGCCGAATAAATGGAAAGTGCGAAAACCCATCATCCAGGCAAGCACAATGCCCCTCGATCCGGAGGTAGAGCCACCGCCTATCTGGCACCTGTTACCCAGCCACTCATGGCTGGAAGTAGCTAGTAAATGCCACAGGATCACCTCCTGGTCTTCCAAATAATCAAAAAGCTCGGCATGACACTGCGAGGCGATTAAATAAACCGGCCTGAACCCAGCATTCTTGCCCAGCTTTTTTGTAAAACATTCAACAATGTGAGGCTGCGGATCAACTGCGAGGGCGGCATGCGGAATGATTTTGTTTTTGATCAAAAAATTATGTGCGCCCTTAATCGCCAGAATAAAACATCCGGCATCATGCAGTTTCCTTATTTTTTTAAGCTGCCCCTTTGCCGAAGGGCCGCTGCCGATAACACATACTTCTTTTTTGTGTGCAGGAGAAGGCCCGAATTCATGTAAGCCCCTCTCACATGCGGCCTTTATCTGCTCCAGCCTGCCCTCTGCGTCCACGACACAGCGAGCCTGAATTTTTAGTGGCTGCATAAATATTCCCTCCAAAGAAAAAACCCCCTCCGAAGAGGGGGCCAAAACAGTTTAAGAAGCTACCGTGAGGTCTGCTTTCTTAACCCATCCATACTCACCAGAAGCGATAGCATATATCGCGGTAAGTTCACCGCCAGACGAAGCTGAAGCGGTAAAGGACGTTGCTAATTCAACGCCAGTGCCTGAGGCGATTGCCTCGTTAGCATAGACGTAAATCAACACCTGATTGTCGGCTGCTCTTGCCGTAGTACCCAAACGGTGACGGGCTGTCCCATCACTACCTGCGATATCCACACCAAGTTTGCCGTCATTGGCAAAATTCGCCATGTCGATCTCCTTTATGTATAGATAACGCCTTGTAGGCTACGATTTGAACAGGTGAGATTACCCGCGAAGAGAATTGGCACTACCAACGCATCCTGCGAGACTGGCTGTCGCCGGTCAAACGGTACGAAGTTAGTGTCAGAATGCACCTTGAACTTGAGATAATCAGTGTTCAAGAAATACATATGATTCGCTGGAATTCCACTATTATGGAGTGTTGGTCCACCGTCCATTACCACATCTGCCGTTACAAACTTCAGGCTTTGGAAGCCCTGAACGCCTGCGCCTGCATCTGTGATACGTTGACGGTCTGTCATATTATCCCAGAAGACCTTATAAAGGGTCTGGTCTGAAACAATCAGATCAACTCCATCCGTTCCACGAGTACACTCTAGCCAGAGATTTTTCATCTCTGTGTCCAACGCGACAGCCGAGGAGTCGATATTCGCAACGTCCCCTGAAGTCTGGTTTTTCCAGAAGGTAAAAGTGGATGAATCAATACCACCAACAGTACCTGTCCCTGCGTCAGCAACGATGGATTGAAGACCACCTATTTGCTTACCGCCTGAACCAGTACCATCGGAATACACGCCTTCAGAGATATTGTTCGCCATCGTCTTCTCAGCGTTTTTAATGCGGCTCTCAAGCAATCCAATGATTGCCTCAGGACCAGCATTCTGGATACGAGTCTCAAGACCGCTGGCAGTTACGTTAACAGCTGCCTGCTTCCAGTTGAATTCAGCAGCAGAGAAAACATCAGACGGACTAACGTCTAACATTTCATAGCCACTGTAATATTGGAAGGTTGCGTTCTCGGCGTATTCCAGTTCCTCAACAATTGTTCTACCACCTGAAACCATAGAGCTATTGCCCTTTGATCTCATACGAGACAGCAAAGCATTATGCTGGCTTATATTGTCAGCCAATGCTTTGGAGCGCCTGCGTAGTGTGGTAGTCACAATCTCTGTGAGATTTGGACTAGTTGCCATGAGTTACATTTCCTTATGCACTATGTTGTCGATATGCATCAGACAGCATTTCGGTCAGACTAAGCGACTCAGCACCTTCACTGGGATCGGCTTTACCATTTGCCTTTACACCCCGTGCAGCTTTTTTCGCCTGTTTTACCTTCTGGGCTTTCTGTTCCGCTGACTTTTCCTGTTTTTGGCTTGCTTGCGCAGCCCTGAAATCAGGCACAGTCCAAACCGCTTTTTCGTAGGCTTGCGCCATCGTGTCACCGCTCTGTACGAACTGTGCCATTAGGGGTTTCACCTGTTCAAAATGGGGATGTACCAGGTTGCCGGACTCATCGGTAGCTTGCGAAAAGCTATCAATTTGCTGTTGGACAGCACCGACATTCTGGTTCTGTATCCCTTGGTTTGTTTGGTTCAGTTGACCCTGAAGCTCACCGATTTGCGTCTTCAGCGCCTTGATTTCAGGATCAGTGAAATCTTGTTCATCAGTCTTTGGCGCAAAACTGTTTTGCAGTTGATCCTGTATCCCGTAACTTTGGGCAATCTGTAGAATGCCTTGTAATGGATTCGCGTCCAACTGGTGCTGGGCAGCAAATAAGGTCCGAATTGCCTGATCCGCTGTTACACCGCGCTGGGCTAACGCATCCTTCCAAGGTTCCAGTGCCTCAGAAATCGCAGAAATACTTTGCGCTTTTTCCTGATACCCCTTTTGAAACTGGGCATCCCTCGTAAGAAGGAGTTCCTGTGCCTCAGGGGCCAGAGCGTCAAAACCTTCACGCTCTTCAGAAGACCAATGCTCTGGCGCTTGGAATACCGTATCCGGCTCGGCGCTGATGTCGTTGTCTTCTTGTTCAACCTCGGTATTAGCCTCGGTCTCTTCTGGTGCGGCCTCTTCAGATACCGCTTGAGCTTCCTCCGATGTTTCGGGTTCACCATCGGAAGCATTTAGTACTGCTGAAAGCGAATCAGCTATAGACTCGATTTCCTGTTGTTCTTCACTCATCACCACTCCCTGGTTGGATTGTCATCTGACTTTCCGTTGTGTTTAAAAAAGTAATCCTTTTCATTGCCTACCTGAACCATCCCATTGCGCCGCAAATACTCTCGCTCCTTGCTGCGTGATGTGATTTCCTGCTTGAATGCGCCGCTCCCCGCTACAGGCATATATGGCTCGATATCCGGCATGATGTGATGCGACTTTTGTCGTTCACGCACGGGCTTTGGTGTAAAGCTCACCGAACCCCATTTAATGTTGTCAAAATTAGAGCGGAACTGGCTCTGGTCAGTTGGCCTGCGGTTGCTGCCTTTGGACATTTCTGGTTGCCTCTGCTTTGGCAGCAGCCAGCTGCCTTGTTGCCATTAAATCTAACTGATGTTTTTCCCGATCCTGCGCCATTTCCTGAGAATGCTCTTCAGCGTCCTGCGCCATGTCCTGCTGGTGCTTTTGGGCATCCAGTTGCATTTCAGCCTGCATCTTCTGCATTTCCATTTGCATTTCTTGCTGTTTCATCTGCATCTCGGCCTGCATCTTTTGCATCTCCATCTGCTGCTCAGCCTGTTTTTCCTGCTGCTCAGCTTGTTGCTCAGCCTGCTGCTGTTGTTGCTCCTGAGATGGTTGCTGCTGCTGCTGTTGGGCAGCGTCTTCCAGCAAATCATCGAGCTTGCGCCCGAAACGGAATTTGCGTAGATAATCTGCAAGCAGGCCCATTGCTACCGGCTGGGGCATCATTCCGCTCTGAACCAGCGGACCTACAGATCCAATATAGGATGAAATTGCCTGCATCGCCTCGGCAAGACCCTGTTTTTCAGACTCGATATCCGCAGCAATTGTGGTGTCTGTTTCAACATCGACACTGAACATCCTCAGGGCATCATTTTTAATCATCTTAACTGCTGCATCGAAGACTTCATTGTCACGCTCCAGGCCAACCATCATGCGCAATGTTTCAGTATCGAATTGCTCAGCAATAATTTCTGCCTTCAATCGGTACAGGTCCCTGAAGTGGTTCTGTATTGTCTGCTGCTTGGTCAACAGCCTTCGGCTACCAAGATTGGCCTTCAGCTGTTGCGCACGAGCAGTCTCCCTTGGGTCACTGGCACCACGCTGGATATCTGACACGCCGGTTAGCTCAAAAATCTCCTGCACCTTGACTGATCTCTGATGCTCAAGAATTTGCAACACCTTGGCGAACTGTTCCACCGGCACCCATGAAATAAGCCCATCGAGGCCGCCCTTATCCATCATGGTCATCCAGTCTTCACAGGCCACCAATTCATTGTCATCGGCATCAAGTATCTGCTCTAGCTCTACCTTCTTTTCACCGGCATATGCACCACGCGCCTTTATAGCCGTGGTAATTCTGGTAATACGCGCAGTTAGCTCATCTAATTCGTCAGCCTGATCCTGCCAGAGTGTGAATTCGGGCGTAGGAATCATCCTGTCATTATCTTCGACTGCATACACAGGCGGAGGACAAGGGAAAAATCCTTCCAGACTTAACGGGTCATCATTTTCCTCAAGAATGAAATCATGCTCTTCAGCAATGAAGATTTGCTTGCGAGTTCGCTTGTCCCAGATTTCCCAGACAATAATTTTGTCTGCCATTGCCTTGGAACGCTGTTCCTGCTCATCAGTCTTTGACTTTTTAACACTGACCTTTTCAAACACCTTGCCAAATTCGTTTAATCCCTCATCCTTGGTAAAAGGCGCACCAAAGGCCACCCAACGCACGTTCTCCCATGTGTCAGCCGGATCAATGCGAAACCATTTCCACGGAACCCGTTCCGGACGTACTTCCTCATAGACAAGCTCTTCACTCTGATCGGTAACAAATGCGCCGTCCGCATCTTGGTCAAATTCTTCCTCTGCCACCCCATTCGGGCGTACAAAAACGAATTCTCCGGCATCCTCACGCATAGTGAGCGGAATACGCTTTTGTTTTTTCTCAAAAGTCGGCACATAACGCAGTCTGGATACACCGCGCCCT
>Ga0098054_1001755_pt1 | contig 10618 bp, 8 predicted proteins | sample 16_taG_FD_75048 | JGI IMG/M metagenome (GOLD analysis project Ga0098054, IMG submission 75048) | Marine viral communities from the Subarctic Pacific Ocean - 16_ETSP_OMZ_AT15313 metaG | ecosystem: Environmental > Aquatic > Marine > Oceanic | place: Pacific Ocean | collected 2015-01-18
ATCAACGATGGATGATAAGTCTAAATCAAATTCATCAGCCGCATTCACTAAACTAAGGGTAGCTGCATCAGCAGTAGTAGTTGCCGACCGATGACGACTGTACCACTCAGTTTGTCCCGTAGGTTTTTTTCTAGATGCGGATGCTTTTGAGGAATATCCTGCACCTTCATATGCTTCACCGTGTGTTGGGTGTCTTAGTTCTTTTTGTGTTTCTTTTTCTTCTTTCGCAAGAGCCGCAGTTGTAAAGACACTCTGAGAAGCTTGTCCGATATTTTCTAGAGAAAGGTTATTAACTTCTACACCTAATCTGTGCTTCTTTATATTCCACGCTACTAATGCATCCTTCTTATTCATACCTTTACTATAGGCATTCGATATAAATTGAGATTTTAAACTACCTCCGTGTCTCTTTTTTGTTAGTCTGTTTCTTGATTCTTTTAATACATTTATATGTGTACTTAGGTATTCATCTTGTACATATTCATTTAGTAGTTGTTCCGCAAGAGGATCGACTAGTGCATTTTCAAGAGATCCATCATTAAGTTTAGCTCGTTCGGATGAATCTTTTTTAGCTTGTGCTTTCTTAGTGTACTCAGTTCTCTGATGCGTTGAATGCATCTGTGATAGTTGTCTTTTAACTGCATCTGCTTTAGGCCAAAACTCTTCATTAGCAACATGATCGCCTAGATCACCTATACGTTCTTGCCATGAACGATTCTGTCCCGGTGGCCCTTCTGCTTTATTTTGGAACTCATCTAAGAAGTTATTAAAAGCTTCTGGGTCTGCACTATTCTTTGCTTCACTACTTTCCCAAGCAAGCATAACTGCATTTCCGTATTCTAACGACATTTCGTCAGCTTGTGATCTTTTTAAACCTTCTCTAAAATACGGACTTTCTCCTCCCGATATTACTCCATTTCTAACATTGTCCCTAAATTGTCTTCTCTGATCTGGGGTAGCATTTTTGTAGGTTGCTTCACCCTTTGCGACTAACTTCTTGTTCTCCTCATTTGTATCTCTGTTGTGAGCGTCTAAAACCCCCGGCCCAAACTTTAACATAGTACCCAAAAAGTCAGATACAGCTTGCGCATCTCTTCCAGCATTTCTATTTGCAACAGGTTGTCGTACACTTGTGTTAGTCCCTCTACCTCTGCGAAAGATCTTCTGCTTCGATCCTTTTTTTCTAGCTGAAGCTAGTAGTTCTGCTTTTGAAGCCATGTTTCTCCTAAGATGCCTCTGTTACTTTAGTATAACTCTTGTAACCAGAGTAACCTTGGAAAGCAGCACCAGCCGTTTTTAAACCTCTCTCATTTGCGGAAGCATAGGCTTGTGTAGGCATACTGTGAAGTGCACTCTTGTACTGCAATCGTCTACTAATTCTATCTCTGGTAATCCCGCCTCTTTCTTGTCTCCTTGAGACTACTCCTCTTTGGAAGTTATCCTCTAGATCTCTCACGTTGTTAGCAATATGTCTCCTGAGATTTCCCATTATAGCATCAGAAGTTTGTCCTCCACCTATTGTTTCAAAGTTCTGTGCTTGTAAACGTGCCTGATCTTCTCTTGCCATCACAAGCATATCTAACTTTGCACTAGCAGCGTCCTCAGCACTCTTGTATCCTTCTTTCTCTATGTTTATTTCTTCTGCATAAGCTGATGCCATATCATTTTGATATGCTTCAGTCTGTAACTCTGCATTCTTTTGGGCTGCCGCATTCGCAGCACCAACTTGTGCGTCCTGTGCTTGTTGAGCTTGTTGTTGTTGTATTACTGATGCTATCATAAAAGCTGCTGGATGACACATTCTTACCTCCCTATCATAAATAAATTAAATGGGATACCATCTTCCCCAAATTCAGGCTCCTGTTTTATAAATGAGAACCCTAGTTTCTCAAGCCACTTACTTGTTTGTCTATTCCTATTATCTACATAATTGAATAACATATCAAATTCTTTCCTAAATAACCTAAGATACTCTTTTGATACTTTGTAGAACCCACTTTTGTTTGAAGTCATATTATTAGACCCCATTAACCACACTACTCCAGATTTGTTATCCACTCTATTTACTCCAAAGATACCAACTACTTCTTCATTAAGTAATAATGTATAACAAAAGTCCCTTGATTCATTTAGTCCTTGTTCAAGAGCTTCAATGGGAGTAGCTCTATGTGAACTCCATATCTCATTCCTATCTATCTGTCTCATCTTCTTAGAGAGAACTAGACAATCATTCCTAGTAGTTTTTCTTACCTTATATCCCATTAAACTCTTTGATTCCTAAGTACTTGAAGTGCTTCCCAATCGGCAGATTGTAAAGCGAGAGGGTACCAAGATGTACTATTAACTGTTATCCTAACATCTTTTGAGTTACAATACACAGGTACTCTGAATACTCCTGTTTCCAATTGTTTTTGTCCTAGTAGGGATGTACCTACAATAACTCCTGTGAACTCACGTGTGTTGACATCTCTGTAGAGGGCATCAAATGGTCTAGGTGAAACTTCTACTGTGAATGCTCCAGTTTTATCGTAAGAGATCTCAAAGTTTCTCAGTTGTAATCTACCTGAGTTAATTGAGTTATCATTACTTTTAACAAACTGTTGTGAGAACTGGTATCTGAAGTCATATGGTACACCTGCGTATACCACAGGAGTGCTATTACCTCTTGAGTTAGATAGTTGAGTTCCATTAGCTAACACACCTGCTAATTGACTTGATGTTATCTTCTCTCCTGTTTCGACTATGTATTCTACTTCTCTTTCGTCAAAGGTGAGAACCTTACCGTCACTCCACTTAGTTGACTCAGCTATTGAGGGGGTTATCTTTATGGTACAAGTTTGTAAATTAAGTGTGTGAACACCTGTTCCTGTATCTGTAATGTTTATAGTTGCTGTTAAATTTGATGTTCCAGATAAGGTTAGTTCATCGGGATTAGGTACAGTCTTTACATAGTATATAGTATCTACTGCTAAACCAGCGGGGAGGTCACTTAGTGAAGTGGTTAGTACTACTTCATCATTAACAACTAACCCATGATCTTTACTTGTTGTAATTAAGTCTGATGTGGCAGCGGTGAAAGTGGAAATAGAATCAGTTTCATCAACATCCTCAGTACCAATCACCTTGTACTTAGTACCACTCACTCCTGAAGCTGAGAATGTTTGTCCTATTCTTGGAGAAAAGTTACCTGTTGTATTCAAGTTTTTAATTTTTAAATTAGATCCAAATTGATTACTTCCACTTACCTGTACTGTAGAGGTTGTTAGTTTATCATAATCTGCGTCTGAGTACGGTAATGTAGTAACACCTCCAGTAGATAGTTTAACTCTTCTGTCTAATCTAACTCCTATCTTATCGTCAAGTACAGTAGTAGCACTGTCTACGGATAGGTTAACTTCTCTAGGTAAACTGGATCGTTAGTCCCATCCCCTCGTCTAAATAGAATAAAGGCAACTGAACCAATGAACTCCACATCAATTATTTCTGCATCAAATTTCCACTTAGACCATGCAGACTGTAGCTTCTCCTTATCATTGTAGTAATACTTATAAACTATTAGTTCCCTTCGGTCAGTGTCGGATAATATCAGTAGCACCTCTTCGTTAGAGGACACTGCCATCTTCTTAACTGTGCCTTCTATGTATTCTGGTACATGAGCAGTCACTTCGTTTGCATCATTAGTCTCAGATGCTACATCAATGAAGTACTCTCGGATACCTGAGTATGCCCCACGTTGAAATGGGAAGAATATCGTTTTACCTGCTGGAACAGGCTTTGTGTCCGTAGAGGTCTCAAAGTTCGTTGCAACGTCAACAACTACTGAGGTAGGGGTAAGGAAGGAGTCTGAAGTTAGTTTGAACTGCTGGAGATCTGAGAACAATACAAGGTTTTCCTGAAAGGGGATAGCAGATTTAAGTATAGCAACTTGGTTATTACTAACTGCTACATCAATAACTGCTGTATCTAAAACGGAAAGTACGGTGGAGTGCCAGAAGTTAAAGTAGTCTCCTGCTTGAGACAGTATAACATTCTCATCAGACACAAACCCTAACCGATTCCTGTGAAAGAATATGTCATTGATTGTGTAGGTTGCATCATCTGAATCCACAGGTGCAGTAGATGAATCCCCACCCAATTCATAGTTTGCAAACGAAGGAAATGGGTTTGTGTTCAAATCTCCAACAGTGCGGGGTGACCAATCTACTGTTGAAAGAATGAAGTATATTGAGTTAGCTGTTCCATCTACTGTACCAAACGCTTTATAGAGATTAACTGGCATTGTTGCAGCATTAAAATTAATCCTCGCATTCTTCTTAACTATTTCATGAGCGTGGGTAGTAGATCCACCGGGATACACAGGTCTAATTGTTTCTTTCCATACGTTACCTTCCCACTTAACATAATAGTCATCTTGTCCTGTGGATTTATCTCCAGATATTTTTGCAACAAATCCATCAGCTTGAGGGGATGGTAGTCCAGATCCGGGTAGGTACCCAAACTGTGCAACTTCATCACTACCATTAACTGCTCTCATATAAGCATCACCCTTACCATCTGTAACTTCTACTGTAAAAGGGTATTGGCTATTACTAATGTGCATTATACTCTCCCCTTCATTGTATGTAGTCGTGTAAGTTCCACCTAAGTTATTTAATTTAGTACCAGTAAATGTACCATTATCAATAACTCCTGTTGTACCTGTGTATGGTATCACACTAAGACTATTTCCACTTCCTTCACTTACACTTACCTGATGTACATATGCTTCACCTACTGGTACTCCTTGGCTGCCACTACCTCCTGCTGTGGCTGCTTGCTTTAGTTCAACTGGATGAGTTTTTACACTCGTCATCCCATCATATAAGTTCCATGCTATATTACTAACTATAACAGCCGCTTGATTATTTATTGACTCAGTGTTCCCTGTAGTACCACTCCCAGATCTACTCTTTGTTTTATTATCTGGAGTTTTAAAGGCCGCTGTTTTGGTTGACCTTATTGAGTCTGGGTTCATTTCCCCATTACTATCAACATTATATTCCTTAATCTCTACCTTATAATCCGCACCAAAGTCTCCTATCTTAAAGTAGATTAGTGCTTCATAATCTCTATCATCTGCATCAGCAGTTGATTGTTGTGCCACTACACTTTTATTCAGTAGGAAGGTGAAGTCAGCAATAGTGGTGGCAGAGAGTTTACTAGGTTCAAAAGGATTAGTGGAAACAAAGTTACCCAAGTAGTTTCTCACATCTGTATTAACAGAAGAACTGAGTACATCAGATGCGGTTACATTAGTAGTCCCTTGATCTTCTTTTTTTACGTACACCTCATTACCAGCAGTACCAGTTGCATAACCTGTTAAATCAATTAACTTAACTGAGGGTTCTGTACTTCCAACATCAGTTCCTTTCACAATTAAAGCGTATGCCTCATCCTCACTTCTCCTAATGGTGTGGATAAACACATCGTTACTATTGTTTGATGTTACACCAGCAATAGTCTTCACATGTTCAGTACATGGCCTCTTCTCTAACCCTCTTGCAATGTGAGACAGTCCATTCTCTTGTACCTCACCTTGTGTATCCAACCTAAGTGTTGCTGGTTGTTGTGAGACACCATTTATTAGACTTGGAATTGTTCCTGATATTAATGCCATTTTATGTTGTTGTAGTAGTAGTTTGTCTTAACTTACCTATGTCTCTCTCTATTACCCTGTATACATCATAGTCATCAAAGATGGTGTAGTCTCCTACCTCCGCTTCATACTCTAATAACTCTGCCCAAGCAAACTGTTCATCTTCCTGAAAGAACCTATGTAACTCACCTGATCCCACTACCCTATCATGAAATACACGGGCAGATCTAGCTGCTATGTACCTCCGTGCGGCCTCTGGTAGATCATCAAAGTTTAAAACAATTACTCTATCTACCTTTACGCTATCAGTGAATACACTTGTATTGTTCTCTCTATCATACAGTTTACCACCTCGTTCAACTATGTCTTTGGTTGAGCTTCTAACTTTAGATGTTGTATCAATTCGTAAAACATTTGATCCTAAAACTATTTCCCCATTTGCATCTGGTGTGTATGTAACTTGAAGATCTAAATTGAATACCCATCCCTTAGATTGTACTGCACGTGAGATGTTAGAGAGTATCTGTTTAGCAATACTGGCATCTTGAAGTCCTGCTAAGTTATCTAAACTAGAAACTGGCTGTTCTCCAATCGTTACCAACATGGTATTGACTGCCTCTAATTCAGTCATTCTATTTAGACTCATGTTACCTTTCTAATGTAGTAAAAAAAAGGGAGTACCCTAATTAAAGAGTACTCCCAAAAAGAATTACCTTGATCTTATAGTCCTTGGATCAAAGCAACTGAACACGCAGGGCGCAACACGTTGTGTCCCATTGCATACTTAGATACCATCAATGTACCTTGTCTGTTGATCTGGTACTCAGACTCAACGGAAAGATCCATTAACTTACATGTAGCAACTGCATCCATTGTCATTACTAATCCAATGACACGTTGGGCAACAGCGGATATTCTCGCTGTAATCCTCGTTCCAGCAGTAGCGTTGTTATTAGTTACTTCTGTAGTCCATGCATTGTGATCAGTACTACCTGTGTCATACTGAGTAGTACGAAAAGATTCACCAAGTAAAGGTTGATCTGAACCCCATGCAGTTGTTCCAGTTTTATGTTGACCTACGTTACCCGCAATAGTCCATAAAGCGGAGTTCCAAGTAGTTGTTCCAACACTAAATGAACCAAGGTGGTTAGTCACATACACAGGCATCCCTAAGATTTGAGGGACTGCACCTGTCATTGGGCTACCAGTTCCACCTATATCACGGTTGAAGATAACTAGGTCATTAAGTGGATTTGATCCTGAGACCTTAAACATATCGAAATATGTATCATTGTTTAAAACAACGAAAGGTTCACCGGGTACATCCGCATTTTGCAGGATACGCTTTGCATCCATGATTGCCTGTGCAATAGACTGAGGCTCTCTGGATTTAGCAATATCTGAGGTTGCTCCAGCAGTTGCCCCAATGACAACATTCTGGGTGAAATCCTCATCTGCAAATGATGAGTACTCTTGAATCATTGGTGCACCTGCGGTGAGACCAGCCATAGTAGCTGATTCACACAAAGCACCTTTAATTGCGAGTCTCAAGATATTTTGGTCAGCAACTTTACCGAGACCAAATCCTGCCTCCTGAGTGTATATAGAACGTATGTCATAATGAGACATTGCTTCGTCAATGTTCGGAATGAACTGAGCATTAACTAACAGGTCATCAATCGAAACGATTCTCTCACCCTGCTTGGCAGCAGTCGGTACGATTTCCTTTCCCGGTGTATGGTAACCCGCATCACGGTACTTACCTGTCATCGGAAACTGGGCTGACTTACCTTTTGATATTGTTCGCACACGATGCAAAGGCATCATGATATTCTTAGATTGGAACGCTGTAAGCACTTCTCCTGCATACAGCTTGAGGAATAATGCACGACCTTGACCAGTAGATCCAGTTGTTGCATTATCCACACCCGCCCTATGAATTGCGGTATAGTCTTGTGCCATATTGTTTTTCCTTAGATTAAGGGTTATTGGTTAATAACTCGGAAATCTCGGTCTCACAAGGTTCGGTACAAAGTTATCCTACGCATAGGGCTAGGTCTTACTTTTTGGTTTTGTCCTTTGTTTCTTTGTTAGAGCACACTTGAAAATCTCAACTTCTGTGCCACACGTGCACGGTAAGCTGGATCTTGTCCATACTTCGGATCGCTCATTGCCGAAGTAAGTTCTGCTAGTGATTCAAAGCGAGGAGCTATGTCCTCTCCTACATCACCAGACAGTAGGTTTGGTGGTATACCCACCGAATTTTGATAACGAGCTTGCATACCTAGTATAGCAAAGTTAGTGTTTGCATCTAGGTTTTCAATTTGTTTATTGTAAGCTTCAACTTCCCAAGGTTGTAGGTTGTCTGCTGCCCACTCCATCATCAGATTATAATTCTCCTCTCCACCTACCTCGTTATATAGGTGTTCAACAGCTTGTTCAGCTACAGCTTCTTGGCCTTCTAACCAAGTGGAAACCATCTGTTCGGATATTCCTTGTTCATCAAGAGCTTTTATTGCTTCCTTAGATAAGGTACCTGTCTCATTATACTCATCTTGAAACACACTAAAGTCTAATCCCCTATCATCAAGTAGTTTGTGTACTTGAGAGGGCGTGGTGTTCATTATTTCTGGAGCTTCCTCATTTTGGAATCTCTCTTGCTCTGCTTGTTGCTGTCTTTCTTCTGAACTTGAATGGAATTGTCGTTCTAAATTATTGTATGCTTGTGCTAACTCTTCAGCAGAACTGAATTTTTCAGGGAGCCACTCAGGTCTATCATCATTTCTAGTGTACAGTTCTTCTGATTGGTCACTAGGTTGAATAGGTTCCTCCATTTTAGCAAACATGTTATGTACATGTTCTGATGATCCTACTTGATTTGTACCTTCTCCTCCATATGTTTGAACTTCTTCTGTCATTATGTTTCCTTCTTACTGTGTGTTAATTATGCATTACCCATTTGTTGTGTCATAGCTTCTTGCATTTGTTGAGCCATCTCAGGATTATTAGCCATCTGATCATTCATACCTTTGACCATATTTGGCGTTGCTCCTTTAATAACATCAGCTTGCATTTGTGCTTGCTGTGCTTGCTCCATTTGTGCTTGCTGTGCTTGTTGGGCTTCTGCTTGTTCCTGTTGAATCTGTTCATCAGTCTTGATCAAACCTCCTGTGTCAATACCAAGAGATGCTCCTAGTCTATCCATGTAATCATCAATGTTTAATTTCTGTGATAACACTTCTGGCCCTAGTGGAGTTAGGTACTCTAAGAATTGAGATAGTTTGTTTAGATCTTGACCACGACCTAACGCTTCCATACCAGTAACAATCTGTGGTTTAACTGACTCTTTTGGAAACTTAGGCATCTTCTTCTTCTTAACCATTTTACCAAGAAGAATATTGATCAGTGGTAATTGGAACTCTTGAGAGAGAACAGAGTACACACCACCAAGAGCACTTTCTAATTCTTGTGCCATGAAGCGTATTTCTTCTGCTGTTACTCTTTCAGCGTTCCTTTGAACAGAGGAATTAAGAAGGAAAGCCGCAGCTAACCTTTCTTGTATATCTCTTAACATATCCTGTGCAATTCTAAAGTCATTAAACTTATCAACTTGCAATGTAGATACGTCATTTTTATCACCTTGTACTATTGCACCGCTTGGTGCATCAGCTATTGTTTTTATTCTAGTAGTACCATTAGGTCTAACTAAGAATAATACTTTGGAAGCAGCCGCAGATCCCTCCACAATAGCTTGAGATAGTGCTTCAAGTGACTTAAGATCCCCAAGGTACTCTTCTACTAACCCTCGACCATAAGACTCTCCATCAACTCTACTAAAACGTAGTGGAATAAATGGGTTCTTATCAATAGGAAATTTGCCGAAGGATTCGGGGATAATAGTAGATCCTATTTCTTGGTGTATGTGCCAATACTTTCCCTTATTGCACACATAAGTAAATAGCTCATAGGGCTTGTCAGGAGACTCAGGGGAAAGTTCCTGTGGTGAAGGAAGCCCTAGAGCTACTCTTGCGTTTTCCGGTACAGTTTTTGCATCTAGTGATTCTTTAGTTATTATGTAAAGTAGTTTACCCATTGGATCACGTTTGCATACAAACCTATCCAAGTGGAACACTCTCATACCACCTTCTTCTGGTAGATAGAGAAGGCAATTACCTGTAGTTATTAAATGTTTTAATGCTTCAAATACTGGGACACGGTAGGCTTCTGTTTCTATCTCATTCATAGCCGAGCGTTCAATCTTTGCAAACCCTTCTTCAACTGCTCCCCTTTGTTCTGGGCCGACTAACTCTTCTATATCAAAATCATCAATGGTTAGTCTAAAGAATGGAGAGTTAGGTGGGAGAAGAGTTAACAAAAGTTTACTTGCTAGGTGATTGACACCTCTTGCTCCAATACTTTGATAGGGGGTTTGGAAGGTAGTAGTCCAATTTGAACCTTGGTCTTTGAGTAAGGTAGGTATTGTTAGTTTAGCACACTCTCTAGCCCTATTAAGGTAAGCTTCCCTTTGGGAAAATCCTTGTTCATATAGACTCTTAAGTTGAGCACCTTCATAAACATTCTTCATACTCTAGCACCTGATGACCCCTTCTTTTGAATCTTTCTTAGTTTTCTTTTACCACCTGAACCTACAGTATTCTTTTTAGTAGTAGCAAGTAAGTCCGAACCTCTCATATTTTGTCGCCCACCTTGACCCATTGTTGCAGATTCTCCCGGTGTTCTAGTACTACCGGGGCCATCTTTCGGTGTTAATGCATTTATCATACCACCGCCCCCCATTTTTTCTGCTATTTGAGTTTTGTAATACTTTAGTCCACCTTTAATATCTTCACCAAGTCCTAGAGTATTATTTTTTAGGTTGGTTACCCCTGTACCTAACGTGTTTCTTAGGTCTGTTGTAGTCTTAGTAACTGATTTACCTACATCTTTACCAACATCAAGGACACCTTTTCCTATATCTGTAAC
>Ga0098054_1001758_pt1 | contig 10610 bp, 8 predicted proteins | sample 16_taG_FD_75048 | JGI IMG/M metagenome (GOLD analysis project Ga0098054, IMG submission 75048) | Marine viral communities from the Subarctic Pacific Ocean - 16_ETSP_OMZ_AT15313 metaG | ecosystem: Environmental > Aquatic > Marine > Oceanic | place: Pacific Ocean | collected 2015-01-18
ACATCTGAATAAGGTAGCAGTGTATCTGCATCTACTATTTTAATCTTACCAGTTTTTTCATCTTGTTTTTGAACAGGAATTAAAGTGTGTCCTTCCATAAATTCAGGAGCAAACCTTGCTTTGTATGCTTCAATAGCTTTTTTCGGAACTCCAGTCATCCATATAGCTGTTTCATATGCTACTGGTACTAATGCACCTACAGTTCCCATGTAACCCATTAATCTTCTTGCCCCCATCTGTCTTATGTATGGGTTGCTTGATGCCATTTCTGCTGTACCTCTTCTTAATATTTGATAAGAATTTCTCCACATTTCGGATGTGAAACCTACGAAGTTTCCAAAGAAAGGAATTTTTCTTATAGTTTGTACCGCTCTTGGTACCATTGAGTAGTTAGGATAAACATCTCTAACTATTAACCCTGATACTTCTTTGATAGCATCATCAATTGTTTTTAAATTTTGTCCATGTGCACCTGGTGTAGTTGATCCTGCTTTGTATGGATTCCACTCAAAACCTTCTACCTCTTTAAAATATCTTTTAACATCATTGATAGATTTAAATGCGGGTTTTAATTGAGACTTAGTAAATTGATATCCAAATAATTTCCAAACGTTATCACCTAATTGATAAGCTTCAATAGATTTTTGTACTAGTCTTCCTACTAATCCCTTATTAGTTAATAACCTTTCAAATATTTCATCGGATGCTGGTCCCAGTTTAGCGAAGTCACTAACAGTGGTCCCTGCTATATCATCCACTCCCAGATCTCTTACCTTATCTCCTCTTCTTATTTTTTTAATTACAGTTTGCGCAGTTGTTTTAATGTTGGGAACCTTGCTTGCTCCAATTAATTCTGGAATTAATTTCTCTAACTCAGTAGCAATTGTAGAATTATCTAATGCCCCCATCTCTAGTGCTTCATCCATTAGTTTTCTTAAAGCATTGGGATCATCAGTCTTACCAACCATTTCTTTCCATAACATTTCAAAGTTATCTGCTACCGATGCCCCTGAACCTACATGTCCATTAGCCATAGCAAATGAACTTGCTGTTGTTATGTTTCTCATCTGTGTCATTAATGAAAGAACAGTTTTATTAATTTGGGTTGCAGCTTTAATAGCTAGTAAGCTTTTATAGAATGGAAGTTTAAGAACCTGATCCACTAATAATGTTTGATCACTAATGGCTTTAACCATCTCGGCTGGAGCTATCATCCTACTACCATCTTTATTTTTAAATATATCTTCAAGGTCCATGTTGTATGGTTTTTTAATAGTGATTTCTTTTAGAGATCTAGGACTTTTAATATTATTTTTAGCTAAGTAATCTAAGTATTCATTTCTGTTTCTAAATATCCATTTACCTAAACCATTAGCTAGTAAATCTTTGTAGGCGTTAAAGGAATGTATAGTGTGTGCTTGTTCAACTAAGGTATCAAGTATAATATTTTTAGGATCTCTTACTTTACCTAATAGATTTGCTATTTCTTCTGGTACATTTTTAATATCTTTAAATATATTAGCAGGTACTTTAATAGCCGCAGCTTCATTCATAATTTCTTTTAATCTCATGCCGGGAGTAGTTCCTTCTCTTCTACCAATCGCCAGTATAGAGTTTACTTTTTCTGTTGCATCAGCCACTAATCTTTTATAAGCATCACTTCCTTTTTTTGCATTTGCGTATAGGGGATCACTCTTTCTTAATAAGTTCATAAAGTATTTAATACCTTCGTCTATAGCTTCTTTAGGAGCTCTCCATTTAGAGTTCTTAAATATCTCATAGCTAGTGTGTAGATATTTACCCATGTTGCTAATCATTTCTTCTCTTACATCCAGGTTTCTGATGATAGGTTGAAGTTGTTTAGTTTGATCATCAATCATTTGTCTAATGGCTCTCGTTCCTGTTCTTAAAGATTTAGGAAGCTTATCTATATCCATTTGGCCTTTCAAAACTTTTATTACATCATCCCAATAACCCATAGCTGCTACAGATGTTCTACTATTAAATGCAATGTCTCCAAAACCTGCTTTAACTAATCCATACATAGCTCGGTCTAATTGTCTCTGCCAGATATCAAAATTCTTTTTAATTTTTCTTACTTGGTTTTGTTGGATTCTCATCGCGGTTGCAGATCCTTTATCAAATTTCCAACTAGGAGTAAGAGGTGAGAGTATCCAATCATCAGCTATTCTTCTTACATCTGACCAGAAATTTCTACCTGTGACTTCAGAAAATTTCCACAATTCTCTCTTCGGTATACCAAGTTTAGTCATACCTTTAGTCCAACCTTTCCTAGCTAATCTAAATAGACCTGGTATTCCAATGCCACCTTTAGTCTGTGCTGACATAAGTTTACTACCTAAACCTAATGTCATATCAGCTACTCCTGGAATATGTTTACCTGATTTCAATGTATGTCCAGCTAATACTTTTCCAGTAGTTTTAGCAGCTAACTTTAATGATGGTCCGACCAACGTCATACCACCAAACAATGCTGCGCCTTCAGCTCCAAACTTTAATTTGTTTCTAAGAATAGCTGCCGCTCTTTCTTTACCTGTTAGTCCTTCAAGACTTTCAGACTGTGAATTAACTAATAGCTGTTGTAATTTATTTCCACCTTCCTCTTCTGTCTTTCCAAACACATCTCCCATTGTCATGTTGGCTTGGTTAGAAACCACCGCATCACCAACAGCTGCCGGTAATACCCAGTAGCCACCGAACCTTGCAATGTCCATTCCAGTTTTAGTTCCAGTAAGAGAAGGTATCTTAACTTTATTTAAAACACCTGCAGTTCTTTGTGCAAGTTTTCTTTTAGCTAGTTTACCAATAACTTTTTGCGCTACCTTTCTAGCAATACCCCAACCTAAACCATATTGAACTAAGATAGATGTAAACTTAGCTACTGATCCAGCTTTGTCTCCATAGATATCCAGTAACTCTGCAGCTGGTAAAGCTTTTTCTACTACCGACAATACATCTGTATCTAATGTTAAGTCGGATAATGCAGCTCCAAGTTCCGCGATCCCTGCTAGGGTATTGTAGGCTCCTGTACTAACTCCAATAGCTGGTTGCATCCATGGGCTTTTAACCAATTGACTAGTAGCATCTTTAGCTTCTTTAGTTTCCTTACGATACATCATATCATAAGGTTTAGATCCCATATAATTGAAGTCACTCCACTTCATTTTATCTTTAGGATGCATTAACTTAATAAAGTTTTTAATATCTGACTCACCTGTCGTTGCTATTTCGTCAACATATTTAAATACAGGTGTTGGATCATTACTAAAGATATCTAAATATCTTTGAACATTTTTTCTTACATGTGGTTGAAGGGACTCGTATTGAGATTCGTATTCAGAAGGAATTAAAGCAGGTGCTTGATCAGCTGCTTCTTGAAATTTAGATTTTTCAGAAAATGGTGGTTTCTTGTTAAAGAATTTCTCGTAAAGAGATGGCATTTGACCTCCTATGCTATAGCGCCTGACATTTCATCAGTGTTAACAACTAATTCAACTCCCCATTTTCTATTAAAAGCTATAACATCATCTTGAGTTTCGATGTCAGCAAAGTCTGCAAATGCATCTGGGTTGTAAGCAATTAATTGTACAACTTCATCAGTAATTTCTTCAGGTAATCTTGCTCTTAGTAAAACGTAAGGGTCATCAGCGGCCATAGTTTGTGAAGGCATGCCAGCTTGTTGTCCCATCATAGCTGTGTCTACATTTTCTGTCATAGACATATCACCTTGTGGTGTCATAATATTCTCAGTCATAGATACATCTTGATCCATAACAGGACCCCTTCCCATGTTGTATCCAACTCTTCCACCTTTAGCGAATTTTAATTTAGGTACGTATCTTCTGTAAATATCCATGACGATTTGTTTTTTCTCATCTTCTAAAGCCTTACCTTTTAATGGAGTTAAACCTGCTCTAATTCTTTTATCATTAATTGATTCAATTTGAGCAAAAACCATTTCAGTTACCTCAAATGAACTTGGGAAACCTGGAATCGCTCTGCTCATTTCAAATTCCCATTCAGAAAATTTTCCTGAACTAGAAAAATCATCCCATGTTTCAAACTCAGTGAGTATTTTCATACCATTATCAAAGTATTCTCTGATTCTTTCCACTTCTAAAGGACGTGTTTGTTTATAGTATTCACCCGAACCTTTTTTAAGTGATTGTAAAACAGCTAAATCATTCATAGGCTTAGCTTTTTCTTCTGCTTTTTTAGTGTCTCCTCTTTCAAGAGCAAGGTCTGCAGCATTAAACATCCAGTCTTTAAATGTTGGGGCATCTTTAGATGTTCTATATGCATCTGAGATTAATTCATCCCAACCATATTGAGGTTTATCTGGATTTAAAACTTTTTCTGTAACCTCTTCTATTCGTTCATCATATGGACTACCAGTACCATTTTCAAAACCTGTACGTGCTAAACCAGAAGTAATACCTACTCCATCAGCACTACCACCGATTTTAAACATAGGTCTTTTTAAAATGTTTGCCATTATGCGTTCCAAATATCTTTTAAGTATTTCAATGTAGATAAACCACCAAGACCAGATTGTACTGCTGACATTCCTGGAGTAGGTTGTTGTACCATAGGTCCAGACATATATCCTGATGCTGCTCCCATTCCTCCACCTAATCCGGACAATAAATTCGCATACCAACTAACTCTATCTTTAGGTTCTTGGTATTGTTTTTGTGTTGCTAGGGCAGATGTATCTAAACCTGCTTGTCCATATAATTGTCCAGCTTGACCCAGAGATCCTAGTTGTGCAATGTCAGACATACCCATTAGTTGTGTTTGTTTAGCTAGATCCATTAACGCCTCTCTATCATCTGTTCTGGCTGCTCTCGCATCTGCAAATGCATCGGCATCATATTTAGAAGCTAAAGCGGTTCTGTCTATTAAAGACTGTTGTAAGAAATCTGATTCTGTTAAGCCATGTCTACCACCACCAAAAGCTCCTGCTTTTAATGCATCAGCTTGAAGTTGTTGTTGGTCTCTTAATCTTTGATCATCAAATTGTTGTAAACCGGCGCTCTTAATAGCTGATTGATAAGGAGACATGTATGTAGATAAAGATCCTACTCCTGTCCCTGCTCCAGTACCTGTTAATTGTGCTGCTCCAACTTGTGAACCAGCTCCTGTTAAGTAAGGTGCATAACCTGCAACCCCTGTACCTGTACCAATACCAGTAACTGCTCCAGTAGTTTGATCTCTAGTAAAAGATCCTAGCCCTAGTTGACTAGCTGCTAAATCCTGTGCTTGTTGTGTGAATGCATCTACTCCCGCTTGTTGGGGTAGGCCCATTTGCCCGGTCGTTAACGGCTGACCGGCAATTGTTGAAGCCATATCAATGGCTTTACCTGCACCTGCTTCTAACGCTGGAAATGGTTTACTTATTGTTGTTTGATCTGGCATTATATTATAGTTCCTATCCCTTCTCCCATAGCTCCTTCTGATTCCTCAGAAAGTCTTCCACCTGATTCTAAATTTTTCATAACATTATATAGTCTTGAAGCTCCAAGTTCAACATCCCCGTCACCTGCACCTGCTACTGCTTCATCTGTGAATACAAATTCATCTTTACTTAATCTTGCTGGTACATCATCTGCTTTTGGTTCTTCACCATAAGGCATGAAGCCTCCTTCATATCTCATGTCTGCTTCAACTTCTTCTCCACCAAGACCTTCGCCTTGATCGCTTCCCCATTTTAATCCTGTTCTTCTTTGTGGAGGGAATTGTGCACTACCCATAGCATATCTAGTTCTAGGTATACCACCCATAGCATTCCCTTCATAGATGGTTCCTTCATCCCAATCTTTAGTTTTATCATCAATTTTATTTTTCCACATCATATATTCTTCTTCACTTCCAGGCATCATGTTTTCTGGAATACCAGCTTCATTAGCTAATTCTAATGCATGAGCATAGCTTTGAGATGCAGTAAGAACTGTACTAAGTTTTTCAACAGCCGTCCACATACTTTGCTTGCCCGCTTTATCAGTAGTCATTTTTTCCATTAAAATCTCTGTCATATCTCCTTCTCCAACTGGATTTCCACCTAACTTAAAGAAACCTTCCGCACCTTCAGACATAATTGGTTGACCTGTGTGTCGATTCACTCCAATTTGACTAGGTTTTTTTCCAAATATTTTTGCATCTAATTTATTTCCAAAGTTTCCTTTTCCAAATTTATTTAAAATTCCTTCTTGAGTTCCTACACCTTTTCCAGTTAAGATATTTCTAAGAGATGAACCACCTCCCCATTTTCCATAACCCATACCTGATCCACCCATCTGAGTAGGCATACCAAATCTTGCGTGTGGAAGTAATGCTGATGCCATGATCCGTGGATCAAGTTTACCATGCATTTTTAATGAACCAAGACCAGCCATCACAGGACCTGCAATAGGACCCATAAAAGGCGCAGCCCAAGTCATAGCCGGAGCTAATTCTTTTGGAGTTAGTTTTGTAACAATATTTTTTGCTTGTTTAGCTTTTTTCTTCAACCATTTTTTAGGATTCCAATATCCAGTTCTACTTCCCATCGGAGTTCCGTGAATAATTCCACCACCAATAGTACCACCACCCATATATCCGGGACGAATAGAAGCTAAACCGCCTCCTCTAAATCCTTGTTGCATAACTCCGCCGGCAGGTTGTTGATAGTTAAGACCTTGTTGCATTCCTGCAATTAAAGATGACTGTGGTTGATTAATACTTTGCATGTTATTCCTTGATTACTACTTCCGCAACTGTAATGTTAACATCTTGTCTGAAATCATCATCAGTTGTATCTGTTTCTGGGTTAGCGACATCTGAATCGAAGTGTGCTTTATCAGTATAAATAGCTCCTGTTCTTTTATTTTTAACAGTTACTACAGATTTTGCTGGTAAAACTGGTACCTTTTTTCCGTCTACCATTACATATTCTTCGCTCATATTTATGACCTTGTTATTTGTAGCACACTTACCGTCACGTCTAGCGGTTGTGCGTCTGTGTTAATTTTCAATATATCAGAATCTTCTAAAACCACAACATTTCCATCACCTAAAACTGTGTCTGTATTCACATCAGCCAGGGATGGGTTATAGTATATAGTCGTCGTCGAGGACGCTGAACTATCGTTTAATTTAAGGGAGAAAGCAGCTGCTCCTCCGGCTCTATTATATACAAAAATAGTATTAATAATAGCTGTGGCATCAGAAGGACAGGTATAAGCTACCTCATCTGAGCCTGTGGCTGTTATATTTATTATACTATTCTTATATGTATTTGCCATTACTTAAAAAACCATGCTTGTTGTTCACTATTATTCTCTGGTATTTGATTAGAGAACGTAGTGTTTAATTGTTGTACTAACTGCTCTAGTGTATCCACTAATTGATCTAGCTGAGCTGCTGTGTATTCAGCTTTAGCTTTTGGAAATCCGAGTCTAACTATTTTCTGTGCCATTATCCTGGTATTGTCCCTATAATTCCACTTAAATCTAAAGAATCTATTACATTATCTTCAATATTTTCCATATTTAAACTCTCCATTATATCTTGTTCCATTTGTTGTCTGTCATATGCTGCAGCTTCATTAGGATTAAAATTAGTAGGAGTATTAAGTGTCTGAGGCTTTAAATTTAACTGAGGATTTAAATTTAATATTCCACCTGCTTCTTCTAGTTCATCTGTGGGAACTTCTGCTTTGTTTTTCCAATTACGAATATCATTTAATATACCTAGGACTGCTAAAGGATTTCCTGTTAAGATTCCTTTAGGATCTGTTAATACATTTTTCCCCAATTTCATTGCATTATATAGAGTCGATGCTTTTTTAATATTTTTTTGATTTATATAATCTGTAATATCTTTTTTAGTTTTAGGATCCGGCCCTGTAATATTACCACCACTTGTATATTGTGGTCCTAGCTTTGACATCTCCGATGCTGTTTTAGAATATTTATGATCCGGTGCATAACCACCCATTGGATCTTGTCTTCCTCTTCCTTTACTACCTCCACTACTAGATTGATATCCACCAGCATGTGGGTTATGTCCTTGAGCATACCCTGCTCTTCCGCCTTTATTAAAAGCTTCTTCAGGTATATCTCCCCATTGAGTATCACCCATAGAAATTCTTCTTGTACTTCTATCTACACTTTCAGGAGTAATTTCATCTACTCCTTCTTTTAAAGATAATATACCAGCTCCTTCAGTTCCAAGTACCCCTTCTAACTGAAGCATAGCTACCATATCTTCTACTGACATATTTTCACTATCTATATTTGGAAATCTTTCCATAAACTTTTTCATTATATGTTCATACGCCTCAATTAATTCTTTTTCTGCTCCAATTTGATTAACTTGTGCCGGTAAAACTTCAGATATTACTGATTCACTATCACTTGTGATATCTTCACTTCCTAATGCATAACCTTTTCGTGTATGCATAATCCCACCATGTCTTGCACCATAACGATCAGTCCATTCTCTCGCGATCCGTGGTTCGTTAGCCCATAAGTATCTTCTTTGTTTCTCTGATTTAAATGGCATTAACGTCTCCCCGCTGGCTGTATGTCAGCTCTGAATGTTCCAAATCTCCACGCATCATTAAGCGCTGAGCTGGCAATGTATAAAGCAATTTGTCTTGCACGTGCTCTACAATCTCTTTTTGTTGTTGAATTTGTAATAGGAAAAGGTCCTAAAGGACTTCCTGTTTTTGAAGATGATGGGTAATTAGTTAACTGTAATGTTACATTAACTGTGCCATCTAAATTTTTAAAGTCAGGAATGAATCTTGAAATTGACATTAAATCTTCTCCTTCTTGTAAGAAAAAATCTCCTGATGTAAGGGTTGCTGGTAATGCAGTTCCGTTAGCATTGTTTCCTGTTTCTTGTGCATATAAAAATCCTCTACCTGAAGTAACTCCTTGAACTGTTGGAGTTGCTGTGGCTGTAGAAGTTTGATTATACTCTGTTGCATAAGGTTTTGCAAATACCCCTTTGTCTGCCCATGTAGTTCTAGAAAGACTTCCAACCGACCATACTTTTTCTAAGTGGTTATAAGTTACTACTCTATCAATTACATTAGAACCTGAACTAGGATAAAACCAACTAATCTCATTGAACTCATCGTTAACAGCAGTATATATTTCAGGTACTAACCTGATATCATTAAACACATAGTCTTCTACGGAACATGGGATGGTTTGAACAGATCCATCATACATTAAAAATCCACCTGATGAGCCCATCCAATATGCTACACCATCCACATCTACCGCCGCGTGCTGCCCGACGCATCCACACTGTCTACCTTGTTGTTTAAATCCAAATGTAAATGGAGGACCAATAAATTGCATTGAATGCAATGAAGTGTCTGTCCAAATCAGAATTTGTCCTCTCGAACGAACTGCTGCTCTTATTTCTGATCCATCGGATAATCTTTGAAAACCTGCCGTGTTAGTTGACGTCAGTTTAAAATCTGTAATATTTTCTTGGTCGGAAAATCTAACCATCATAGGATCTTGATTACTATCTGACCCTACATCTGAAGCTCCAAATAAAACTAAGTGTCTATCTGGTGTGGAAACTAAACTAAATAAACTTTTATGTGGTACTGTTGCTGTGTGTTTATCTCTTGTAAAATAAGGAGCAGCTACTGTAGTATCATAATCAATTAAATTAATCATAGGTAACATACTTGCTTTGTAAGCACTTGTATCCCAGATATATGTACCACCATTAAATTGTGTTGCTATAATATCCTCTCCATATAAATCTAAAGTCCAGTTCGCTGCATCAATATCAACGGTACTTGGTCTCGCTGTACCCCATGTAGATTGACTCCATGTTCCAGCACTCCATCCAAAACCTAATACAGATGTTGCATCCCCTGTGTTTAATTGAATTGTAGCTGTAGCTGAACCATTGGTAGCAACTGTAGCTGATGCAGTGGTTCCCATTTCAATTGTAAAACTATTTGTATCTACTGTTTGTATTTCAAATTCTTTTTCAAAATCACCATTACTATATCCTGATCCCGAAGGAGCAGTGACACTAGCAAAAGATACAAAGTCTCCGGCTACTGCACCATTCGCGGTCCAGTGTACGGTAACAGTTGCATCATTAAGCGCTGTAGTAAATGCAGAAGTTAAAGCTTGAGCTGCACCAGTATGTCCATAAGCACCATATCTTTGAGGGCTTACATCATAGAAAGTCGTATCAGTTTCTTGAAATATATATTGTTTTTTATTTGTAGATATTGAATCAAATTTTTCTGAAGCCAAGGATAAAAAAGTTTGTTGTGCTCTTGGTGATCCTATTAAAGCATTAGTTCCCACTTGTGTCCAACCACCAATTTTTTCAGGAAGCCCATATCTAAATCTAACCATATCACAGTCAACCCATTTTCCATCGGCTCCTGTTTCAGTTAATTGTTTGTTAATTCCTGGTTCTAATTTAACTGCGGTTAACGCCATTAAAATCTCCTAAGTCTTAATTATATAGTTAACAACAATATAAGGAGATAAAGTAGCAATCGTTGCTGCATTACCTGAAAACGTGTGAGTGTGCGTTGAACCTGATCCTGTTGATAA
>Ga0098054_1001759_pt1 | contig 10610 bp, 20 predicted proteins | sample 16_taG_FD_75048 | JGI IMG/M metagenome (GOLD analysis project Ga0098054, IMG submission 75048) | Marine viral communities from the Subarctic Pacific Ocean - 16_ETSP_OMZ_AT15313 metaG | ecosystem: Environmental > Aquatic > Marine > Oceanic | place: Pacific Ocean | collected 2015-01-18
AGGCTTAATGAGAAATACGAATCTCTTAAAAAGGATTTGGAGGCCGAACGGAAGGGTAGAGATTATTGGATAGCGATTGCAGGGAAAAGATTAAAGATAATCGAAAACACCAAAAAAGCCTTGAAAATATAATAAAGAACTTACACCACATGACGGGAGAGGGGAAACGATCCCCTCTCCTAAATTTTAAAACTGAGGAGAGCGTCATGGTTAAAGAAATGATCAAAGTCACTGCGGCAAGAATTAAAAAGATTATAAAGTTAAATAAAGAGCATACTGCAATTAGTCAAAATTTAGATTCTGCGATCCATTGCCTAACTAAGATCAACAACCCAAAAAACTTTGATGATTGGAAATTTGATCGACCAACAACCTCGCCAAGAACGATGAAGGTTTTGAGATTCGGCAAGAATTTCAATGGAGTGCAAAGCAGAAAATCAATAACCTATAACACCGAGGTTAAGGATTACGTGAACTACATTGCAAAAGCAACATATTTTTTAAATCAATTAGAAGAATTTCTTTGTCCTATACCAACTCGGTTTTTACAAGGGAGATGCCCTAAGCCGCAAAATCTTGATAGACAATTTGATGATCTTTTTTACGCCGATCTTAGATTGGAGCCAACAATCCTAATCCGTGACTTCCACAAGCCAAGCAAAAACGAAAAAAAGTTTGATCTTCAGCTTGAATATCTACTTGAAGAATTTACCAACAAAAAACTTGGAACAGTGCCTTGGTCGATCAACCAAAAATACCCTTTAATTGACGATCATATTAACTAAAAACAAAAAAGGGAGAGGGGAAACGATCCCCTCTCCTTTCATTGTTTAAGAAAGATTTAAAATGAAAAAAGATAAGCCTAAAAAAATATTCAGAATGCAAAAAGAGAAAGATTTAGAAGGTGGATGGTTCGATACCTCAACGGGAAAATATATGTTTGATTGTACTTGCTGTTTAAAGCGAGTTGCATACGCAGAGAAAACTCGGACAAAAGGAATAATAAATTCTGATGGATTTCAAATTGTCAATGTTATGTTATTTGACAAAGGATTTAAAACTAAGCCGCACAAATGCCCTCATGGAAACCCTTGCTCAGGTAGTAAAGATAGAAGGTTTATGTCCCGAGCAGACGCTAAATTTATTGATTGCGATCAGTGCCGCTACCTACGCTTACAAGAACCATCAAGGTCGCATCATCCGATGAATCATCCAAACCCCGAAACAAAGCCACAACTGGACGCAGATAATAGGCTTACTGGGAGACGTAGTTTAGGCGAAACAGTAAATCGTATAAATAAAAGCAAGCAGAAAGGAAAAGAGTACGTGGAAAAATATCTTGATAGGATTGGCGTAAAGCGAATAACGTCAGAGCCAGTAGCGGAAGAATTATTACAGACATTATCATACCGCAATGACCCTCATGTTAGTAAAGAGGATTGCAATATAGGCAAACTAAAAACTCATTCAACGTATCGGTCAGTTGACAAATAAATTAATTTTCTTAGTTTTATTGATAACCATATTCAGAAAAGGAAAAAAGAAATTACCGATGATGTCAATAAAATTATCAGCAAACAAATTTGATAAAATTAGAATTGAACAAGGGCATATATCAAGGGCGGCTGTTGGGAAACTTGTTGGATTCTCGCCGCCGCAATTAAGCAACTTATTGTCAAATAGGTATTCTCCAACATTAAGAACCGTTGCGAAGATTTGCCGAGTATTAGATTGTCGGCCAGACGATTTGATTGAATACGAACGATGAGCAAACAACTGATGATCGAAAAATCAGATGGAACTCTCCAACATATTTTTTGCAATGAAATTGTTGATGTAGTTCCATCGCCAGACGTTCAAAGACAAGCGTCAAAGATTGTTTTGGATTACGGCGGCCATATCGAATTAAGTTCCGAGCAATCAATAACTCCGATATTGCAATGGCTTGAAGATAATGATATATTTATGTGAGATTTAAGTGTACTCTCCACGGGAAAATCTCACGCCTCAGATGCGATGTTTCTCCTCGGTTTCATCGCATTTGAGGTTTTTTTTTGATTTTTTTTGAGTTTCTTTAAATTTTTTTGACCTCGGTAAAAATAGGGGTTTTTGAACTTTTTTCGTTTTTTCTTGCATTATTTTCTCAAATAGGGGTTGCGGAGTTTTTAAAATACCCATAGTTTATTTCTCAAGACGTTAACAAACACACTAACAAAGGAAACGACATGAGCAAGCACGAAAGAAACATAATCGCAAACTTGAGAAAAGAAGATAACTTGAAAGCATATTTGAAAACTTTTTTCACGGTAGAAGAACTGACGCAGTTGATGAAAGATAGAGTCGCAGAGCAATTATCATCTGCCGCATCAATAGAAACCAGATTAGGTTTTGAAGGATTCGATAATGGATCTGTAGCATTAGCAAATTTTTGCAACGATATGATTGAAGATGTTTTTGTTGAGTTAGTGCCAGAGCAAGATCGTTTTGAGGGATGGAATAAGTGGTGGATATAAAGTAAAGAACTAAGAACAAGGGAGAGGGGAAACGATCCCCTCTCCCAACTTTTAAAACTGAGGAGAACAAAATGGCTAAAACAGACTTCAACTTTCAGATTAAAAAACTCGGTGCATCATTTGCTTGGGACGTAGAGGTTACTCGCAAACCTACGTATGTTGAATCAGGGAAAACTTATTACGAGTTTGTTTTTAATAATAGATCACACAAGATCTTTGGATTAACCGATCACCTGTTAGTAACCCATCAAAATCGGCTCCCGAGTTTGCCACAAGAATTTAACAACGTCAAGGATGTAGCAAATCAGTATGTAAATAATTTTTACATGGAAAGAGAGGAAGAATCTAAAACAGCCCAACGATCATTGTTATTTCGTGGAGAACGATTCGCATAAATAAAACGGGAGAGGGGAAACGATCCCCTCTCCTGTTTGTTAAATAAAGGTTGACAAGATTATTTTTTAGTATTAAGTTTTTCACCAAGACGTTAACAATTTCGTTAACTTAAAAAACTGAGGAACAAAATGGCAAAGAACATCAGCGAAATCTTAAAAGCGGCAATGAGAATTGATAGCCTCCAAACTGAGTTGATGTTAGATCCTGACAACGAAGGTCGTAACGAGGATGTCACTGTCGAGAATACGACAATCGAAGATGTTAGAGACGCTGTTGAATATCTTTTTACCGAGGCATTCCCCAGATGGATTTGGACGGCACGAGACGATGGTGATATGGATGATTTGAGATACAATCAAGAGGAATTAAGAAAAGTAAAGAATTTTAAGAGGGAATATTTAAAGTAAAAAATCAAAAGGGAGAGGGGAAACGATCCCCTCTCCCAACTTTTAAAAGACCGAGGAATAAAATGGAAAACATAGAGAACAAAATAAACGCTCACGATTGGATTGGATTTGGCGATATCGAAAAATGGTATGGATCTATTGGAGAAGAAGAAACTCTCGCAGGGTTAATGGATGAACCAGAAAAAAAATTAAAAGAATGGTTTGCCGATTACGACTATGTCCAACTTGATGAAGTAGGCAATCTCCATAGATGGACGGACGGAGAGGATGAGGTTGTTGTTGTGGGGTTGTTGGATTTTTGGATGGAAAAAATAAACGAAATTGTTTGGAGTTAAAAATGAAAATTTACGACAAAGATATTTATGATCTTTCATATCACAAAAAGTCAGACCTATTCAAAAGCGGATTAGAAGAAATTTATTGCGAGGGGAAAAAGCACAACGCAAAACTCGTTGAATTAGGAAATCCAGAATCAACCGAAAAAGAAAAAGAGTTTGCAAATATGTTGATGGATCGTGAACTCCCAAAACCTTGTTCTGAAAATCGTGACTTTTGCGTTCCGTATATGATGTCGGTTTTGCATGGAGTCGATTACGATGTAATTGAGAAACAGATGAGAATGTTTTGCCATTCGGCAAGGCGAACCAAGATCATTGTCAATAGAAAATTAGAGGCTACTGGCGGCAAAATAACTGGCGTCTCGTTAGAGGAACAGAACCATATGTTTACCCATTCGCAACTAATGAGGGATGCAAAAAAAGCCACATATGATTTTGAACTTTATGAAGGCGATGTTGAAAGAACGGATAGCCCAACAGCGAGAAAAACCGCCTCATATGAATGGGGATATGAAAACGAGGATTATCTTGTAGCGGATACGGGAGATTATTTTTTACTGCCAGAACCAGTTGAAGATCCAGAAATGGAAAAGCCGCTTTACATCGCAAAGATTGCTCCAACGCTTGGAAGGTTTTTGGATGAGGTTGTTACGGGAGACGCTGTATATCAAATCGGAGTAACCGATCACGCCATGATAATCTGCAAGGATAAAATTCTCGACAATCACAAAAAAGAATGGATTGATTTTTCTGACATACATTTTCGCAGAAAAAAAATGAGATACTTTTCAAAAGTTCATGCACTGTCTGGATTTAATTTCGGAAAAGGTATTGCATAGGATTAGTGTATTTGTTAATTTATAGAGGGGAGAGGATAGGCTTGGCTTGGGGAAGTCAAACTGATCAAACTCAGGGAGTGCCGAGCTTCGGCAAACAAGGGGAAGAAGTTTGATCCTCTCCCCTTCAACGCCTTTACAAAGAAAGGAGAACAGGCAAGCAGTAAAAAACAACGACAACTGTCATATCGACAAACGTCAAAAACAAAAGGAAAGCGTAATGCCATTTTTTCAAGATTTATCCGCACCAAAATTTTTGCCTCGGATTGACCTCGACCTCAGAGCAGGAAGATGGTTTGACGTTTTACGAGTGCAGAACCAGAGCGGAGATTACGAAACGCAGAAAACTGAGATTGAGGTTCCGTTCAAAATTCAAATGGATCTCGGCAACTGCGGAATTGGATGGATTAATTTCATCAACAAAATGCCTGACTCAATATATTATCACTGCAAAGAGGGAATGCCGCCGCAACCGCCAAAAGTTGGCGATGATGAATACAAGCAATCGTTCAAAATTGTTTGCCGCGTAGAAGGACGGGATGACCTCGCAACATTTAGCAAGCAAGGTCTGACGATAACCAGAGCATTAGATGAATTAGTTGGAGTTTGGGAAAACGATGAACGATCAAAAGACAATGCCCTGATTCCGCTCGTTGAAGTCACTGGCTCGGAAAGTATCTCGGTAGGTAAAAGCAATGTCTATCAACCGAAATGGAATATCGCAGATTGGGTTGAACGTGACGCAGAATACGACAATCATTTGCCGCCGAGCATGGCTCAAGTTCACGCTGAACGAGACGCAAAAGAGGAACAAAAAGAGAAGGAACTGCGTGAGGATGACTTGCCGTTTTAGTTCAATTGCTTGATTTTTTGTTGATCGCTATATTTGGCAACCCATCAATTCCGATGGGTTGTCAGGTATAATAAAACAATGACGCAAACGCTTGAACTTGACGGAACGCTCCCTGATTTAAATACAATCATCAAATTAGCAAAATCGCATTACAAAGTTTACGCCAACAATAAAAGGGTAAACACTCAGCTTGTTGCGTATGAATGCAAGATACAAAAACTCAAACCGATTGAAGGATTATCAACTTTTCATTTTGCACACTATCGACCAAATAGGAGAGTCGATCCAGACAACGCAACAGCGGCTCAAAAATATATTCTTGATGGTCTGATAGTTGCAAAAATTCTGCCAGACGATTCAATGCGATACGTAAAGAACTTGATACATACATTTGACATTTCCAAAAAACAACCGAGGATACTGGTGACCATTTATGACGATTAAAAAAAGCAATCCAAGACTTGAGGCGGCGTTGTCTTACGCCTCAAAGGAATGGCCTGTTTTTCCCTGCCATTTTGTAACAACCAAAAAAACTTGTTCATGCGGCAACGATCAATGTTCAAATATCGGAAAACATCCGACAACATACCGAGGATTAAACGATGCGACAACGGACGTTGCACAAATAAAAAAATGGTGGACGCTCTCACCGTTTGCCAATGTAGCAATCGCAACAGGATCAGAATCATTTGACGTTCTTGATATTGATCCGAGGCACGAAGGAGATGAAACGCTTGCAAGATTAGAAAATGACTTTGGAGAAATACCAGAAACAATTCAACAAATCACTGGCGGCTCTGGAACTCATATCCTGATGAAATACTCAGGCAAATATCACTCGCAAAATAACGTAACAACTGGCGTTGACATTAAATCTGACGGCGGCTACATCATCGCCGAGCCAAGCAACCATCTGAGCGGCAGGGAATATGCTTGGGATATATCGCATCATCCTGACGAGACGCAGTTGATTGACGTTACAGATTGGGAAGGTTTTGAGGCGTTACAACAATACCAATCGTCAACGACAAACCAATCTCCTCTGTCATCTGGAACCATTGCGAGAGAAGGAGAACGGAACAGCAAACTGACGTCTGTTGCAGGTTCGATGCGAAGGAGAGGAATGGACGCAGAACAGATTGAGAAAATGTTGCGAGTATATAACGAGGATTATTGTCAGCCGCCATTGCCGCAACTGGAAATCGAACGCATCGCCTCGGGCATGATGAGATACGAACCAGAACCAGAACCTCCGTCAACAATTGACGAGACGGTTACCGTTGCGGAGCCTCGCCAACAACTTGCAGGGTTGCCGTTCACCGATTCGGGATTGCGTGACCGTTTAATTTTTCGATGGGGATCAACAATCATGTATGTTCCAGAACAAGGATCTTGGTATATCTGGGACTCAACCAGATGGTCGATTGACAAACAAAACAAAATTCAAGAACTGGCAATTGATACCGCTCGGAACATTAGACGAGAAGAACTCACTGGACAATTAAATAAGAAGGGCCAAGACGTTGCAGAGGCGTTCAGCTTGGCGTCTGAGGCCAACATAAAGATCAAAGCTATGATTTCCCTCTCTCAATCCCATAGAGACGTTGTCGCAGGGATTAACGACCTTGACCAACATCGCTATTTATTTAATTGCACGAACGCAACGATTGATCTTGAAACAGGCGAAATGATCTCTCCAGATCCCCAACACAAACTCACGCAAATCTCAAGAATGAAATTCAACCCAGAGGCGATTTGTCCACAATGGGAACAATTTATTTCTGAGGTTTTACCAGATCCAGAGGTTGCCAATCACGTTCGTAAGTTTTTGGCGTTATCACTATCTGGTGACGTATCCTATGAGTCAATGATGGTTTGGATCGGTTCTGGATCAAATGGAAAATCAGTATTACTTGAAATCATCTCTCATATTTTTGGAGACTATTTGCAAACAGCACCTGCGTCAACATTCCTTGCAACGAGAAACGATTCAGTTGGAAACGATCTCGCAATGTTGAGAGGATCAAGATTGGTAACAGTTTCAGAAACAAACAAAGGATCAATGCTGGATGAGGCAGTTGTCAAACGGAGCGTCAGCGGCGATGCTACATCAGCGAGATTCTTATTCCGTGAATTTTTTTCATATAAACCACAATACAAACTAATCCTTGCAACGAACAGCAAGCCAGAAATATCAGGCGGCTTTGCAACTTGGCGGCGTTTGCATCTGGTTGAATTTGGCGTTCAGTTTGGTGGAGATGGAAATCCAAAAGCTAAAGATAAAAATGAACTGATAGCCAAACTGAAAGATGAATCGTCAGGAATCCTCAATTGGTTAATCGAAGGATACCGCTTGTTAAGATCCGAAGGATTGGAACAACCTGCCGCCGTTGAAAACGCAACCAGAGAATACCGTGAAGAACAAAATCCGATGTTGGATTTCATCGAAACTTGTTGTGTTGAGGGAGAGGATGTAACAGTTACGACTCAAGATTTGAGAGAGGCATACAATAGTTTTTCTGGAGAGAAAACTTCGCAAGTTTGGTTTGGCCGCCAGATGAGCGATCAGGGCTACAGAGTTAGTCGCATTGGCTCCGCAAGATTGAGAGCATATAAAGGGATAACTTTGAACGATGAGGGCAAAAGTTTTTTACGCCGATCTTCTACGTCTTTTATTTGAGCCTGTTTTTATAGGGTTAAAACGTCCGAGATATTCAATGTAAAAAAAGAGTTGACAAGAATTTATTTTGAGGCTATCCTTTAAGTAAGTTAACAAACACACTAACAAAGGAAACGACATGAAAAATCAAGAATTAAACATCTTCTCAAGCTGGAAGAAGTTGGAAGAAGAACTCGAAAAAATAAATCTTCTTAAAGCAAAACAGAAAATAATACACGAAACAAAATTACAAGATACAAATTTTGGTAAAGTTATATTAGCCAATATAAAAAGTAAACTTGATAAAAAAACCGAAGATTACAATAACGCACTTTCATTAAAATGGGGATACCCAACAACAAAATAAAAAAGAACAAGGGAGAGGGGAAACGATCCCCTCTCCCAACTTTTAAAAGACCGAGGAAAAAAATGGAAAATTCAGACTACACAACATTTGAAAAAAATCAATGGAAAAGCATTGAGAACGCCGAAGGCAAATTTCACAATGGACAAAGAGGATGGAAAATGTCAACTCCTGATTCTTTACGCCGCAAAGACGCAAAACGAAAAAGACAATTAAAAAAATTGGTTGCGTTTATTCGCAAAAATTCTCCTCAAGTTTTGCGTGATTTAAAGTTTGCATCTAACAACAACTTATTCATTTCTGACATACGTTCTAAGATGATCAACAAGCCGCACTACTTTTTCAACGGACGCTCTCCAGTTGGCTTATCAGAAAAACAAGCAGATGCAGTTTCTCGTTGTGCCGAGGGACGCAGAACATATGAACGCCTTTGCGAAAAAGCGAACGCAGGGAATTCAATGATCCCCTCGGAACTAAACAACAAGCGTTCAAACATTGTTGGAGAGATTGTTTCAAAAAAATGGAAAGATACAAATTTTGGGTCAACTTTAAAGGCGTTGATAAAATGCGGAAACGAGGAAGAAGGATATTATAAATTATGGGGAACGATGCCAGAACTCGCAGAGAACTGGACGGATGACGGCAACGGCGGCAAGTATGAAAATGACAATAATTTTGGAGAGGTAGGAACAAAGATCTCATTTGATGCAAAAATCACAATTAGTCCAAAAGATGATTCGTTTGGTTTCTTTTCCAGACCAACGAAGGGACGCCTTGCCTAAACAAGTAACAAGGGAGAGGGGAAACGATCCCCTCTCCTAAACTCTAAAAGACCGAGGGGGAAAAATGCCTACAGATAAATCAATACAAGATGTTTTTAATGGCTTAGATAATAAGGAAATAAAACAAAGGTTATTCACTGCGGCCAATGCAATCAATCATATTACCGTCATCAACCTTGAGGGGGAGAATGACTCAACCCTGCATCGTTCCATCCATACTGTAAGAAATAAACTTGCAGAAATTGAAAGATACATTGACGAGAAGGAGATCAGGGAAAATGAAAAATAGAACAACGCAACGTAATAAAATAAAAGACGCAATAAATGTTTCACAAGGAACATCTTATTTGCGTATCGCATCTAAACTTGAAAACAAGTTGATCAATGATTATCGTCACCAGAAAACAATTGGGAGAATTTCTCAGGAACAAAATATATCAGTTATGTTTTTGAATAAATACTTTAACGGATTAATTGAAAGAGGCATTATAGAAAAACGGCGGCTCTTTGGTAACAATAGAAAAATTATTGTTGCCGCTTACAAAAAAAATCCAGAACTAAACCAGAGCGAACTCGCAAGGAATCTTGGCGTCTCTCGTCAACTGGTTGCAAAATATATCAAAGGAGAAATTTCAAATGACTAACATATCTCGCATTCCCCCCAACGATGAACCTGACTATGATAAAGGTTTTGTTTCTAGTGGAAGATATATGTACAAACCGAAACGTGAGATAGATGAGGATCAGGCTTATGAGGAATATCGTATGGGCCAGATAGAGGATGGAGATGAAAATGATACGGATGACTAAACCATTTAATGAGCCGCCAAAAGAATCGGCGTTTGTTCGTTATGCAAAAGGATTTCTGTTCGTTTTTATGTTTATTTTTTTGACTCAAGTTTTGCCGCAATTGATTGAATTATGGCTTACAGGGAGCGTTGATCCATATAATTATTGATTTTTTTTGAGTTTCTTTAAATTTTTTTGACCTCGGTAAAAATAGGGGTTTTTTGAACTTTTTTCGTTGTTTCTTGTTTTTTTTCTCAAATAAGGGTTGCGGAGTTTTGAAAATACCCATAGTTTATTTCTCAAGACGTTAACATAAACACTAACAAAGGAAACGACATGAAAAAATTTAACTTCAAAATAGACGGCTGGGAAAACGGAGATTGGGAAGTAAAAGTTTACAATCATAACTATCAAAACAAGTTCATCGCAAAAAGCGAACACTGGGAAATCAAAGGCATAATGCACGAAGAAACAATGGGAAAATACATCATGGCTGTCGGTATGAGATGGGGAGTTGATTGCAGAGAGATGTGGACAAAATATGAAATCGAAGAAAGCATTCTCTTGTATGTTGAAGATAAGTTAGAAAAAGATTACAACGAAACCGCACCTATATTTAGAGACTACGTCAACAACTGCTTAGGGAAAAACTTCTGGAAAATATAAGACAAAC